>Ga0123357_10008359_pt1 | contig 12921 bp, 9 predicted proteins | sample TergutEmb28metaG_FD_89873 | JGI IMG/M metagenome (GOLD analysis project Ga0123357, IMG submission 89873) | Embiratermes neotenicus P4 segment gut microbial communities from Petit-Saut dam, French Guiana - Emb289 P4 | ecosystem: Host-associated > Arthropoda: Insects > Digestive system > Gut ...
ATGTTACGCATGATGTAAGCCGTGTCTAGCGGACGGTTATGATAAACTATGTATGTGTTTTGGTCCGCTGTAGATTGGCCCCTTCTGTGTTGTAAGTTTGCATGGGCCAACTGTTGTACTGACGCTTTAATCGGCTGTAAATTCCTGTGTATATTTTGTGTATTTGCGCTGTGCCGATAGATGTGCCATTGTATTGGGTAATTTGCATCCGGCCCTGCGCGGGTTCGTAAGATTGTGTTTCAATTCTACTATTTATTACGTTGTTCATTGTTTTCTATTATTTAATGTTGAGATTGTTAATACAATCACTTTGGGTTATTTTATCTTGTGTTGTATTTTGGTTGGCTAACTATTCCCATGAAACCCCGTTGTCTGGAGCTCGACTGCTCAAAGGGCTGGCGACAGAATTGTGCGGGCCCTCTGATCGACATCTAGAGGCGCTGCCCTTGCGGCACGCTACCCGAGGGCTCAAGAAACAAGAAGTATCTTTCCCCTACTGAGAACTGAATCATGATTTCTCTATTGCCCAGTCTGCAGCCTAGCTACTACACTTACTAAGCATATCACTACTGGTACACAGTACATACACAGTTATGACATCATCTTGAACTGGCTGGCTGTTTGAACTACGGTCCATAATGCTGTGTCCTTCTCCCATACGCTGTCTCTTTATTATGTCATCATCTTCACTGTCATCAATCTGGAAAAGATACAAAACTGCATACTCTATACCAATATCACGGACATAAGAGAATGACTCAGCTCTTGCTCACTATAGTCACTAACTCTTGTTAAGATACTGCCCTATTATCAAACTTCTCATTATCAAAATGTCTTCATCCTCTTGCTACTTTCTCTCTTTTATGATACAACTAGTGATGCACCTGGTCCTTGACAGGGCTTGCATCAAATCACATTTTGCATATAAACATACTTTGTAACAAACTACTCACAGAATGGATAGTACCATTAGACAATCCAGTCTGTGTCTTAAGCTTCATCTCCTACCTAACAGAGAGCAAACTCTGTTATTCTATGCTCAGTGCTCAACAAAAAGGCTCTGTATTATATCCTCCATGCTCAACTGTTTCTTCTTCCTCAGTGTATATCTCACTCATAAGACACCAAGTAATTATGGCAATTGTGACAAAGATTCTTGATGCTCAACTTTTTCTTAGTCCTCAGTGTATACCTTCCTGAAAACACACACACACGTTGCCTATGGCAACCATACTTTTGCTCAAATTTTCTTTCCCACAAGTACATAACGCAACCAGTAATCACTGAAACCATGGTGACCATTAATGAATGACCAATTAATGAAAATCCTGTGAACCAACCCCCTTCTGCAGACCAGTTTTGAATACAACAATGGTTATTTAATTATTATTGTATTGTAAACATATAATTCTTACCGATTATTACTGACCAACAACTACTGTTCTTCATGCTCGCCTGTTTCCTAATACTCAGCTAACACCTCACAGAGACTGCACTTTATACTATACGCTTAATGCTCACATGAACATACTCTATATTATCGGCTCAACACTCAACAGTTCCTTCAGCCTCAGCTTGTACCTCACAGATACCACACTATGTATGAAATGCCCACTGCTCATCTGAATGCATAGTGTGTTACAAGCTTCATGCTTGTGCTTCTTCTTCCTCAATGCATGCCTCACAGAGAACACACATGGTCACCATTGCAGCCTTTCTCATGAGCCCTAGAGCATACCCCACAGAAAACACAGTAACAAGGGTAACCATGTAATGTCAGTCACTCACATCAAGCATGTCAACTATCCAACACCCAACACCTTTCCCATAGGCTGATCCCATTTGTGTGGACTGATTTTGAACACATCTCATAATCATATGAAAACTACAGCCAATATTTCAAGCACGTATCTTATTTTCCTATGAGTTACATTAGCCACAAACACACACACTAAACCTTCATTTAGTACACAGGGTGATTCAAGAAGAAGGATCAATATTTTGGGAAATGGTAGTATTAGTCACTGTGAGAAAAATAAGTTCATTTGAACATGTGTTTAATTATGACTGGTTACCAAGATACAGCTGTTTCAGTCTACAAATAAAAAAGCATTGTGAATGGTAACAAAGACGCAAAGTTACTTAAGGTTATTCTTATTTTAATTTAATGTTTAAATGACAAATCTGTTACATAGAAAGGACAAATTTGTTACCATTCACAATGAATGCTCGGAAACTCCACTGTCAACCTCAATGCACATTGCAACTCGTGTGCAACAATCACGTGCTGAGTTGATCTTCACACTTCATTATGCAAACAGCAGCATCCAAAATGTGAGTGAGCAATTCATTCTTAAGGAGGTCGCGCCTGATGCTGTTAGAACTGTGCCTTAGTGTGGTAATCTTCAAAACATGTTTTTTTAACACACAGTCCCAATTCACACTTATGGCACTTCACGAACACTTTCTGTGTCACACCCCTGGCCTTACACACGCAACAATTCAGTTGCGTCTCAGGCGGGATAGACCAATGTTTGCTGTCGCAGACTTCAAGCCTAGCGACGTGGGATTCAACATCAGATGGTCTGGCCTTGGTACTCTCCGTTCTGGTCCAGCATGAGCCAACATATTCCTCACTAGGGTATATCGAAAATCTCTGTATGACATTTTCTTACCCCCACACGAGGAATGAAGAATGCAGCTATTGAGAATGGCCAGGTCTAACAGATGAATGAACAATTTTTTCATCCAATTTGCAGCTTCATGGCTTTTCCTCTTTCATTGCAGAAATTACTTTCTGCTGGGGCATTGCAAATATTAGTCAACATGCATATGTTGTTGTCCCACCACAGTATTGCCATCAAATAAGCCCTGGTCCTTACACGAATGTCTCCCCTTTTCAGTTTCGTTTTCTTCCGTCTTAGGTCTTGCGGCATGCCTCTCCTGTTCGGCCTGAAAGTGCCACAACAGTATATTTGTTTCTTCACCAAGTCATCAAACAATTCAGGGGAAGAAAATAAATTGTCCACGTATAATTTGAGCCCACGTCCTTCTATCTTCCTCGTCAGTTTTGAGGCATTGAGAGCGAAATATTTAAATGGCTTAGGCTGTGGCTGTCCTACCAGTAGGACGCTCGAGCCCCGGGGGATTTTAAATGCCGTCTTACAGCTAGGACACATGTAATGTAAAGGTTAATATTTCTTAAACATGACCCAGAAACTATATGGCAACTAGACACTACAATACAATTGCTGTTTTTGTAACATTTACCTGGAACTCATTACTTCTAATACCTTATGTTATGTTACAAACTTAAGCCTTTAACCCTTTCCCCGTTCCATTTAAATCGCTAGTGCCTGGGCAGAAGAGCCGAGTTTTTTCACGGGACATTTAAATTTACGTACTATACCAGAAACGCTTTAGAGCGTTTAGAGGGGAGGGGACTTTTAAATCCCGAGCGCTTTGGAGCGTTAGGGAGGGGAAAGGGTTAAAGAAAAGTTCACGCTATGGGAAAAGTGTAATTACACAGCACATAATTCTTTATACCTACCTCATACATAAAAAAATACCATCTTTACCCATATTATCCTTCTATAATATATTTTTACTTGGTAGGTCCACTGTTGTACACAGCTATACTATGTACTAGTAACTACACAATTAGTTCTGCTTTTAAAGACTGAACTGATGGCAAAGAAGTTTATACATTTGTGAAATTAGGTAAATATATGTATGGTTACCTCAGCATAGATGCGTTTACGAGACATCTCCTTTAGAACCTCCAAAACAGACTTTGAAGGATGTTGGTCCTCTACAGAACTTGCACCCAAAATCTGTGACTTGCTCAGAAACCTGATAGCAAAGTACATGAATGTCAAACAAGAAGACACACTAGGACATACTGACACATGGCAAGCACCTTGGCTTGCATATTTCTGTTCTGTCACGTCATATGAAACATGAGTTTTATAGAACTGGGCACCATAAAAGCACCTTATATCCAAACTAAAACCATCAGAAATGGCATGTCCCTTGTAGGGAAATGATCAATAAGGTTACCACTCCTCCACTTGCCAGCAAATACTTTCACTACCATCATTTGTTTTGGACAACACAGAAACATGCTGACCTATTCAGATATATGCAACACAACAAGACACAGATACAACGTTCATATACCAAATACTAAGCTCAGTGTATACTAAACAAGTTTACTAGAATGAATTTATTTACTAATTAATCATCTACCTGTCCTAGAAAGTTTATATTGTTACATAAATATGTTAAGCTCTCTCACTCCTGATAATCCTGTGAGCCCATTACTGTTTGCTCTGACTAGAAACAATTGTTAATTGTGTACTTACACATATATTTGCATTCACAAACAAATACTCTATTATATTATATCATGATACATTCTACATTTATGTCATAATTCTATGATCTATAGAATATAAATAAATTATGTTCAATTTGCAATTTTTGACATTTACCAAGGCATGTATAAGTGTACTAGCAAAAATAAAGATTTCTTATAACAGAACTTACTTTTGCACTTCAAACTGCATTTCTACTGTTTTCTGTAGATGTCGAATGAAAACATGCTAAACAGACCAACACTGCAATATTAGCCCATGTGATATACCTTGCATCTGAGGACTGAGGAGGTGCAATCCTGACAGTAACAGGAACGTGGACACTTCTCCGAAGTTTGTGGTAAGGAAGAATGGGTAACCTTGATGCAGAATGATCTAGCTGAACGAGAGGAAACTGTCCTGGACCTGAATACTGTTTCTGATGAGTCAACGTTTTTGAGTCTTCTGCGTAATGGGCCACGCGACTACTCAATCCTGGGCTGCTTACATCTCCATATGTCCTACAACATATCACTTCAATAAGCAACACTACTGTAGGAGCAATATAATACTAAGCAACAAAGCATGAATTTGTCTGTCTACTAACCTTATATTATTACTGATATTGAATCTTGTTGAAGCCAGAAGAGGGCCTGCAACAGTTTGCACAGTTTTCACGCCTACGCCATGACTTCTTAATTTCGGACTCACACTTTTACCCCATGGTGAATCTTTGGAAAGAAAGCCTGTATCTCCACACGATTTGCTGGGTGTCCGATGCAATGACCGCTGGCTCCTGCTATAAAATGTGGTACTACTACGCACTGAATCGCATGATGAGTAAGGACTGAAGTTGTTCCTTCGACTGTATTCAAAATTTTCTCCATATAATCCAGAATCATGCCTGCTTGTGTCATTTCCCTTTGGGGTTTCCATCAAGGTGAGGTTACTTTCTTCAGCATAAGTAGACACCTCACTTGTCCCACTTCTTTGCGAGGTTGGTCGCAATTGCTGACAAGTTTTCATAACCCAGATCAATGCAGAGTGTGACCACAAGCGAAAAAAAATAATAAGCTTCTGAAGAGCTGAGGGACTCGTGATACCGCGCACATGAATCTTGGACCGGTTCACTTTACTTTCCAAATAGATGATTAAAGGAAGTGCTACGATAACCGATACTATAACATACACTGATATATAATACACTGCAAGCATTCCACACAAAATACAAGACGAAAATACAGCTTTCTCCAAATTCAACATATTCAGGCAACACCACCCATGTTCGCACACCACCAAACCACTGTTACAAAGAGGTACAACGCATAGATTACCGTACGGAAGTCAGTGGTACTCAGCCACTGTATTACCGTACGGAAGTCTGTGGTACTCAGCCACAGTTGAAAAGCCATGGATCCCACATACTCTACTCTCGATTTAGATCGGTGATTCCGAACTACACACCCGTTACCAAAGATTATTTTGCAAATTTGGTGCAGCCAAAACGAAAGGCACTCTGAAAGAAATAGTATGTATAGCCTTACCTTTAAAGCAAGAGGTTCAGTTCGGCACAGAATATTATTCACTTAACAATTTAAATAGCATATTGCACTTTTTCTGAATTATAAAACAACATGCCAGAATGAGCACGTCTGTAATTATTTGTATCGCTAACCCTAACTAACAATTTCGCACTGAGCGTGCTCTAGTCTTCAAAGCCCTAAGATAATTATCAACAACTCTGTATCGGAAAGTACAAAGCACGATGGCTATGAAAAACCGAGTACGAATAAAATTGTAAATCATTGCTTCTCGGCTTTGAAATTGATGGATTAAAACAAATCAAACCCCCTCTTACACCAAAATAAATATTATTAAAAAATAAACGTTTCAGAAAACTTACACACAAGGAACTATAGGTACCTCATATGACCTATCTAAATCTGTACAGAATATGGTAAAGAAATACAGACAGAAATTTGGCAGATGTTGGGGGAAAAAATTTCTGATAGGACAGGAATAAAATGGTTTATGCAAAGAGTTTGTTTCTCAATGTAATCGTTATGTAAACTAATCGTTATGTATTTTTGGCTTTTTAGCTTGTTGAGGACAGTTTTGATGAGTCGATAATTATTGAATGTTACCCTGACGGATCAAGATTCGCACAAGTTTATCCAAATCATTAACATAAAAGATTTGGGTACTGCACTATTAGATTTTGTGTTCGTACATTGGTTTCACGGTCATCCTACTAGCCTAAAAACCAGTTCGCTCTCAATTACTGACATTTTAATCATGAATATTTTAGTATTATTAGTGCCATTTTATGCTGCTATACATATGCATATTAATTCCGAAAGGAGGGATTTCGAATGATTAAATTATATAACACTGTCCAATATACAACAAAACTACAAAATATTTTGTAGGGAAACGTTCCAATCAATAAATAATTTGTATCATCTTTGAGCTTTATACGCGGCAGATAAATGCATGATGTCCAATCAGCGAGCTTTGCTGGCGTCATATCTAATCAACCAATCGCCGAATCTCGTCAACGTTCCTGCTGTCTGAACGCAACGCGCCATGTTGAGAAGGAATTTACCAAAGCTGCAAGGAAGAAGGAGGAACATCGGCTCGGCGTGTTTTAACACCTTTCCACCACCCGGAACGTCATGGCTGACCCGGAGAAACAGCCTGAACAACCAAAGGCTGCCCAGCAAAAGCAAATCATCGGTAAGTTGCTCAGAAGTCTAAAATACCTACTTATATATATATATATGCTGGAACATCTTAGCCGGACTGGTGCGCTTGCTTACGCACCACCATCTTCTTGAGCGTCTGCAGCAACACATGTGGCCGTGCGAGAATTATTTAGACACGTATGCGTTCCAGATGTAAAATTTATATGTTTGGAACATTTATGATGTGTGTTTTGCCTGCTCTTACTTTCGCAGAGTAAGAATCCTGTGAAAGGAACCTAAGTTTATAATAAAATAATTAGGAAAGTTGCGGGATAGTTACACGATGCTGGCTATGTCTATGGCGGAAGACCCACGTTAATATCATGAAATGATTGAATTTAACATTTTTGCCGGTACGTAAATGATGTATTCGGAAAATACTGTTTTCCTGTAATGGCTGGGTGGTGGTTAGAAAGGTGGATTGTTATTCGTAATGAGTACCACTTGATGATTGAGGTTCGGAAATTGACAGCCATGTATCACACAGTGACACAGTCATTGTACTGCCTCTGAATAATTTACTTACTTGATTAATTACTTACTCCTTGGATGTATGGCCCTCTGAGAACCATGGCCTCCTTAATTATGGATGCCTCTTCTTCCTTATCGACTGCATTCTGTCGCCATCTCTTAACTTTCATCTCCCATAGATCCTCCTCTACATCTTCCAGCCATCTGAATCTAGGTCTTCCCCTTCTACTTCTCTCCAGTTTACTCTCAAATATTTTGTTAACTGTTCTTCCCTAATCCATTCTTACTACACTTCAAATCCATTCCACTTTCTTCTTCTTAATACCTTCTACTATATAGCTCCCCCAATTCTTGATTAGTCTGAATACTGTTCTGAAAAGGCTTTCATTTGGTACCAAAATGAAACAACTGTATATCCCACTCTAACGTCATGGGTGTGCATGTGTGTGAGTACTGATGTAGTTAGTGTGTAGTTAAGTAATCAAGTAATGCTAGAATATAACTGCAGCTGTACTTGATAACTGTGTTGTAAAGTTCTACCATGACTGCTTGCACATTCTTTCTTTCACCATTTGTAATCTTCCTGCCATAATTCAGTATGAATTAACCTTTGCAGTGGGCAGTGCATGATTAAAACATGTAAAGAGGTAGATGGGTTTTGAGATTTCTGTCACTGTGAATATGGTGGTGGTGTTCTGTATGACACCATATTTTCATGGGTGATTACTTGCATTTTCAGGGAACCTTCTGTCTCCTTGTTCAGGGTAGAAGCTTTTGAATACAAAGCAGGTGTATAATCATCAATACCGGGAGTCCACACTTAAAAATGTCTCCACATGTTTTAAAAAAATCTAGGAGGCACCACAAAATTACAGGTGCCAAAAAGTTGACATGATGCAAGTTTCATATTGAGAATCTACAAGCATTAGGTGCCATCATAAAAAAACTTATTTGCCCAGGTGACCCCGTGCCCAGGATTTGTGCATCTGTAATTAATTACAATAGCATGAGTAGCTACAACTTTATCTCACTGATACAGGTTTGGGGTCTTTTGTGTGATAGATTATGATTAAAATTTGAAGACTGCAAATCCACCTACACCCAACATGTGTGTATTAATGGCAAATCCATGAACAATCGTTTGTTGGTGTGTTGTGCTAAATTGTCATTTGTGAAGGGGTAGACCCTTTGTATGGCTTTTTTCCAGGAATCGGTCTGGTGTAGGGGACACACAACTGTTTCTAAATCAGGAATTACGGATAGCCCTACTTTGTTATATACATACATGACTTAATATTACATTTAAGTGCTTCTTTGATGTGTAACAACCTTGTAAGGTCAGGTATAACATTCATTTCATAACAACAATTTCACAGCTATTTAGTAAAAATAGATTGTTCATCAGTAGACAGTGGGTCATGTCATGTTGATTGTTCAGTGAGTCTGCCAGGTTAGCCAATCTATTGACACTAACCATACAGAGCTGTGGGTTAGTGTTAGTCGAAGGTTGAGACACACACACAGACTCGATATGAAGCCTTTCTTACAAAACTGATGAATTATTAATGTGTCATTGTTACTGTTCATATTGTGTATTTAACTGAACACCGCATGAAAGCATTAGAAATTGTACCTGTTATTCTAAACAGCTGTACTCTTGGACGTAATTTCTACAGACGGGAACTGGCTAATAAAAAAATCTTGAGACAAAGGGCATCACTCTAATGAGTGGGACTCCTGCACGTACTACAAGTCATACAACGACATGGGCCACAGTGGACCAAACACATGATAGATGCTTGTATACAGTTGAAATTTGCTACAACACGTCAATAATAACAGAGTTTAACTAAATTTTATATTTAGCTGTTTTATACTGATGTGAAGATATAATGTATACATATTTTAATGTGTAACCAGTTATGTAGACCATCACTGTACAGATTGAGTGTTTCTGAGATGCACCGTTTGGGCAAACATTACGAATGTAATTCAGTATATTTGAGCTGATTAAATTAAAGAACTTGGTGTGAGCTCCCTAAGCATGGTGTTGTAACACCGAAATATATCCAGAGTGTTAATAAAACTGTATGGTTATTTATATTATGTTGCATTTGGTTGGTTGAATAAAAGAAAATAGGAGATGTGTGGGGGGAGGAAGGAGCCACATTATTTGGTCCCCCCCCCATAAAAATTACCCGTGGACATTCAGAGTAGCTCATTCAGCACACCCTTAAAAATTTTGTGGCTATAAACTTCACATTGTTGTTTATAGCATGCATTTTATTCAGTTATTTGTCTAAGTATGTCCAACAATGTGTACAATCAACACGTAATGCTGCTGGAATATGCACTGGCTCTGCAAATTTTAGAATTGTTGTATGTATATTGTGCATATTTTGGGGAATCTTTAGACACATTTCTGGCTCTTTTGTGAAGCAGGTGTGACAAAATGTTTAGTAGCTACCCCCAGATTCTTGGTGCCAATATGCTAAAATGAAGTAAGCCATTCCAGGTACCCACAATATTGGGCACCACCATACAATCCTTGGCCGTGGTGTGTGTGTGTGTGTGCACGCGTGCGCGCCTGCATCTAAGCATCTCACTTATGTGAAGCTATTAAGGAGGGGGGGGGTTGTTTTGACGGTTGATTAACTGGTCAGTACAGTGGCTGATCAGAATGGAAGAATCATGGGAGGATGTGTGTATGATTGTGTGTGTCAGTGCTGGTGGTTTTGTACAACATTGACTTAGATGTTAGAAATGGCATGTCTCCAAAGCACTGAACTTCAACCCAACTATGGTGATAGTCTGATAACATTTAGTGATAACAGCAAAAGCTTTGAAAGTGAATAGTGTAACAGAGAATCTGTGCAGATTAAACAGCTGGTTTGCATTTTTTTTTTTTTGTCTTTGATATAATTTCCAGAGTAACTGGAATGAACCTAGCATATCAAATGGATGCTGGGTGCCGTATTCTCCAAGATTGAAAGTTTCTGGTGCAAGAAATTGGTCACTCACTAGCATTATAGAGCTGAGGTTTATCGTATCCTCTCTCAGAATGCTTGTGACATCATAATTCTCCCCCGCACATTCTTCCACCACAAACATACGAATGATCATCACATTCAGATTGTGTATTAAGTGTCATATCAGTGCCCTTTATATGCTTGACCTCACTTCTGCTGATGCTGTGCAATTGTGGTAATTGACAGCATTGTTAAATAATGCCCTTAAAACAAAAAAAGAGTGTTCTAGTAGTTTGCATATAGTGACTGTAGATAGTGGGAGTTTGATTGTTTCCAGACCATAATGCTGTTTTTTAAATTTTGATGCTAGTTACTTTGTGAAAGCTAGAGTGATTGTAAAATGATTGTTAAGAATATGTGTGATTTTACTTTTACCTTTCATCTGCATTTTGGCACAGGGATGGCATTACTGGCTCTTGGACATCATATGGTTTAAATATTTGTGGGACTCAAACACAGAGAGTATTGCTGGCAACAGAATTGAATAGGATAAATCCAAATGATTTGAAGACCAGCTGTAACACAATCCCCTAACCATGACAACAAATACAGGGAGCTGTAAATTGTGTTGTATTAGGCAATATTTTGGGAATTTATACAGTTGGCATGTGCCATTTAAGCCATATTATGAGGATTGCCCAGAAAGCTTTGTAGCACACTCTATACGTCAGTCAAAATCAACAGCATTGACATTTTTTCTGTGCCTAATTTTGAATATCCTGTTTCACCGTACTGCAGTGCCGCAGAACCATACATCTTCACACCCATGTGCAGGGTGTTGTCAAAATGGTGTGGTATGGTGATGTGGGTTTTTAAAGAATGGGCTGTTGCTGAGTTTCTTGTGGTAGAAAAGAAATCGGGAACAGTCACAAGCGGTTTAAAATGTATGCGATGTCAGAGCTGTTGATAAAAGCACTGTTCGTTGTTGAGCTTCATGAATTGCAGGTTCTGAGAAAGGGCAAGTGGAGCTTAGTGACATACGATGATGCTCTCGCTGGCCAACAACTACAGTTACTCAGGCATTGCTTCAACGTGATGATGCCATGTGGTCAAACCATTAACTAAGATCTGTACAGTCAAACTCTTAAAATCTTTCAGATTGAGTTCATCCTCACAAAAGTGTTGATGAAATCCTCCTCTAACCTGAAAACACTTGAACAAACACAAGTTTGAAAACACAAGAAGCAGTCACAAAACTCAGATGAACTGTTATTCCCCACCCACCATTCAGCCCAGGTGCGCTCCCTCAGATTTCGTCTTTTTTGGAGCCCTCAGAGGTGCATTTCATGGGAAAAGGTTTGGGGATGAAGGCATCATTACTGAAGAAGTGACCAGCAAGTACAAAATTCAGACTGGTACAAAAAAGGGGATAGATGCTGTTGTCACTGGCACAAGGCTGTTGAGGTTGATGGAGAAAATGTAGAAAAAATGAGGTGTTTGATACATCCATGTAGTTATCCTGTGAGTATGTTCAGAGTATTTTGTAATAAATTATTAGCAATAAAAATTGTTTGGTGGAACTTTCTGTGCAACCTTTGTGAAGAAAACTTGCAGCTCTTCCCTGACTACTGATGCTTGTATGCATGTACATGTTCATATGTATGTAGTTACTGTAAATAGTTTTTTTTTTTTTTCTCTATGGCTTTATTGGAACATAAACTTTTCCTTGGTTTCAGAAGTTGTCAAGAGAAACATAGTAGTGACTTAAGTTTAACTTTTTGCTGCTGGGGTTTAACCTTTTGACGTCTAATGACGACTATAGTGTTCGTACCGCACCGCCAACCTCTAAACGTTTCATTTTATATATTTATTCAACAGATACAGTTACTGAATATTTTAAACATGGTATATAGTCTACGTTTTTTCCTCTTCAAAATGCAGTTTGTTTTATAATTCTAACGTATTTTGTTCCTGGAATATTCACATTTTATATACAGAGTGTGCTAAAATTAAAAAAATAATTCCGGCGCCAAAAGGTTAAATCTTTGTTTCCTGATCACCCATGTTCTTAATACTATGCTGTTGGTCATTGTGTTGACTTGGTGTTTGAGTGTTTGAGGGGCGAAATGTTAGTCTCTGTGCAAGTGGTGTTTCCTGGATCCAGTTTATTATTCTTGATACTCTATTATTGTGAATGTTTCAAATACCAGACACGCCACCACCACCACCTTGGTTCAGATTCCGTGTTACGATGTAGGGCTCCTCTTCCACTCATTGCCAACAGCCTCAATTATAAATGAATGGAAATCCTGAATCCTATGAGCTGTCTGGTCTGAGAAGTGAGTTTTGGGGGGGGGGGGGGGGGGTGGGGGCGGGGGGGGC
>Ga0123357_10008360_pt1 | contig 12921 bp, 4 predicted proteins | sample TergutEmb28metaG_FD_89873 | JGI IMG/M metagenome (GOLD analysis project Ga0123357, IMG submission 89873) | Embiratermes neotenicus P4 segment gut microbial communities from Petit-Saut dam, French Guiana - Emb289 P4 | ecosystem: Host-associated > Arthropoda: Insects > Digestive system > Gut ...
ATCTCGCCAAAACAATAACCGACAAACAAAACAAGTACCAAGAACTGGCGAATGAAATATGTGTTATGTGGAAGCAAAAGGCAGCACAAGAGATGCCGATAGTAATATCATCTACGGGAGTAATTCCAGTAACTATCACAGGATCTAACAAGACTTAGCTTGCACCCGAATACATACATACAAACGCAAAAATCTCTAATTCTTGGCACATGTTCAATTGTAAGAAACTTTTTAAACTACAGATAAGACCACCGAGCCTAATCCTGCTGGTTATTACATCCCAGGATATGTGAATATTTCCCAGCCAAAGCTGCGAAGTGAGAAATTCGATGATGGTGATGGTAATGATAATAATAATAATAATAAGCTAATTGCCCACAAACATTTTATTCTGGAATTTACCATAAACGATACATATTACGGCCCTCAGACTCAATATACACCCTCGACTGACAGAGTACCTGTAGCTCACATCAGTTCATTAACCCTTCACATGTCGCACAGAATCCAAAATGCGACGATAAAAACGCATTTCGCATTTCCGCCATTTGCTGGTACCCCAGAATTTTCATGTGCCTCGCAGACAAAAGTATGGGGTGGGGGCCTGAGGTCTGGAGATTCGGGCAGATACAACTGTAGGCAACCACGACCGAACCACTGACCAGGGTATCGGTGAATAATATAAGGTTTCGCTGCACAGCTACTAGAATTAACGTACTCTGTCGTGTCGCAAAGTAAGACATACAGAGGTGCGGCAGTGCCAGCATACGCTGTTAAAAAAAATTTGTAGTTCAGTAACCATTTGGAATCAGGCCTAGTTTACTGGACACTTACGACATGGCACGACACACGAATAAGACTCTGAATTAACTCGTGAATCATCATGTATGCGATGATATTTTTTTCGCCATGAAAACACGAATTTAGAGCCTTCATAAATATAAAATAGGAGATCGGTTTCGAAACCGGAAGACACGAATGAATGGACTATTCACTGCACTGCCTCTAAGTGCCGGCAGCGTGCAAATGATCGAGCCATCATCCATACCTGATAGTGAAATGGCTCGCCTGCTTGTCGTAGTTTATTTATGCTATATTCAGAACCGAGTGGTTACAGCCGCGGAGCGGAGTTCCATCTAATTATTTCAAGAATCAAATCTGCAGCTGAGAGATATAATGAATGCAGGTACTTCAGAGCGGTAGCTCGTAGGCCTATCGAACATTAACTCAGATAAACCTGTCCCTCCCCAACCACTTACAGTTAAATGCCGAACTTCGTACAAAGATCTGCTTAAATTATAAAAGCCACAACCGCTGCTCACGTAGCACATACAACGAGCACAACTACTGCCCCAATCATGACTGTGGGCTTGGTTTGCAGAGGAACGAGAAATATTGCGAAAACAGTGGGCCTACATGATGGTTCTAAAACTGGGGATGATCAGCGTACGGGGTGTTTGTTTTATCACGCGAACACAATTTCACGATCCTCGGACGTTCTATATACCAGACGAAACTGGTTATCTTGTATGTAACCAAAAACTCAGGACACCAGTCGAAGCTAAGCTGCCTGACGATTACAACCAAGCGAGCCCCCTTCCTGCTGCTGCTGATGATGATGACGACGACGACGACGTTAATAATGACGTGTTTGTTCACCGTCATCAGTCAGTGGCGTGATATTTTCATCAGACAAGATGGATCTAACTTTGAGCATATAATTTTCGTTGCAGATTATCATTTTCATGTCTAATAGCGTGAAAAATTCCAAAAAATAATATTATTGGTACTTTATGTCTTGCTTACTTACTCCATGGTTCAGAGTCCTTCTTGAAAAGCTAACTGGTTTGCAGCTAGTCAAAACATTCCCCGCATTTCACGGAACCCGAAGGTTCATTACTGCACTCACAAGCGTCCCCCACATGTCTCTATCTTGGGCCAGCCCAATCCAGTCCATATACCCACAACCCACCTCATGGAGATCCATCCTAATATTATCCACCGATCTACGCCTAGGTCTCCCCAGTGGTCTCTTTCCCTCCGGTTTCCCCAGCAAGACCTTATATTTTATGTCTTCCATACATTACATACATAATACTGTACTGTAGACAGCCGTTGTCTATTATACAACCAGGTTGCGTCTTAATAAGAACACCTGTTTAACACAGTTTTTCATTCATACGGGAAAAAAAAATCGGAACAGATGTTGAAGCGGCCATGATATTTCAGTAGCTTGCATTAAAAAAGTAAAAGGATTATTATGTAACACTCGCTTTTATTCCTGACATAAAATGCCGCCCGTCTGTCTGCCTGCTGAACAGCACCTACTTTCTTGTTTTCTTTCCCTCCTATACCGCCATTTTTCAAAATGTTTGAGAGCTAAGAAAGAAACTCTTCACCATCTCGAGAAAACACACACCTCTCGTCCCAAATATTTGTGAGGGGAACCAAAAACTGGAGTCTGTCCCACGTAAGTACAACCTTTGTGATGGTCGACGATTACTACACACTTGATAACTGGGCTCTTTTGGGATTTTATGCAGTGCAGAATGGTAGCTCCGTGCCGATTCGTCCCTAAACGTCGGTACCGAACTACCACTCCACGCCCCGTTATATTCCAAAACAGCACTCATCTCACATAGCGGCGAAAGCCTGAAATCACGCATACTACACACGAGTGTAAGCATTACGAGTGTCTCAACCGGTTACATTGATCGTATTAGTAAGCTACCTCTAATAATGAAGTAAAACAAGACGAGCTCGACACCTGAATTATTAATCATCTGATTATCTACCACAACGACGGTACTGGTAAACCGTCCTTATGTTTAAAGCTACAACAGCTGTTATAAAACCAGCCCCACAAAACCAGTGAAAGCACGACGAAGAAACAAGAAAAAGAAGGCGAATTCCTATGCTAATGACTGCAGGCTAACTAGTCAAGCCAAGCTGCAACTTATGGTACTTTAGATCCCAAAGTGTGTGGATTACTGAGCCATTTCTCGTAAGCTCCATTATGTATTCATATATGTCTCGAGCACTCCCACCAACGGCTACGCCTAGAACAATTTGCCACTCCTGAAGAAGCAGAATTCGTAATCATATAAAGGGCTCGACTCCGCCCCAAACAGGCAAGAACAAACGCAGGTGGTTTTAAAATTCACTAGCCATTTGAAACCTACAGTCCATCTTAAAAATTTAAAGTTCAGTTCCTACTTCGCTGTGAGCCCAGCGTCTCCGACGCGAAAATCAATCGGTATGGTTCTTTGTTGTATGGATACATGAAATATATTTCCGGGTACGCTGTGAGCAAAACGCATGGTTCTTTATGTTAATGCATACGTAATAGGCGTACGTTGGGAAGCAACATGTTTCAAAGAATACGTACCATATTTGCCTAAAATGTTTAACGCTTTACTCGCATTTATGGGACTGAAAATGTAATTACTTTCACGGTAAGCAGTAGTGCAGGTTAGTCACAATTTAATACGATTAAATGCAATATAGCTCATCCATCAAACCTAAAGTAAAGGCTCAAAATCCCTGGCCATTATGGAATATCTTCCACAAAAAGAAGCGCTCCTACATGGCGCATGAGAGACACCGGTTTCAACCCTTAACCGTCTGCAACCCAGAGGTCTTATCACTCTCCCATACTCAAGAATATGCATTTCCTTAATACTGCGGCGAAATTCGAGGAAAAACACAGACATACTGCAAGAACATGAATCTCTATCACTGAATGGCCTTTCCACCGGTCGCCATTTGTTAGGTGTAGCATTTCGTTTATAACAAGCCTAAAGTCAAATTTATGCACCGCTATAACCACACAGGACACTATAAAAATTGTATTATGTGACAAGGGGAAAAAAAACAGACAGCGCTTCAGGCCAATGTATTTTTAACCGGAATAAATCGGTCAATGGTCATAAAACAAGGGAAAGTTGGCTTTCCTAAGCACAAAGAACTGTAACGGTCAACTGCAAACTCTTCAGTGTCAGTATATGTGCCACCTGCATTAACTTTCAGAAACAACGTGAATGTCTCCGAACAGATTTCCGTCCACCCCATTCTTCTCGATTTGATCACCCGAATAATATTGGGTGAGGAGAAGAGATCACTAAGCTCCTCAATATGTATAGTTCTCCATTCCCATGTTACCTAGTCCCTCTTAGGCCCAAATATTCTCCTCGGCACCCTATTCTCAAACATCCTCGGCCTACGTTTCTCCCTCAATGTGAGCGACCAAGTTTCACATCCATACAACAACAGGCAAAATCACAGTTCTGTACATATTAATCCTTAAATTTCTGGATAGCAAACCGGAAGACAAAAGATTCTGCACCGAATGATAGAAAGCATTCCCTGACTTCAATCTGCTCTTAATTTCTTCCTCAATGGAATTTTGAATTGTTAAGGTTGTTCCCAAACACTTCCACCGTTTCAAAGTAGCTGTTATCAGTCTTTATATTGTGACTTCGTCCTGAATTCTGATATCGAGACACATTTTCAGTACTAAAAACTGTAATTCCAAGTCGTTCATTTGTCACATTTTCATTTACACTAGCAATATAGCGATCAAGTATTAGTCACCTCCAGTTGCATCCCTCACCAAAGCAATGCTTGACTTCGTACTTCCGACGAGCGTCCATTTTACCTACAGCACACCAGCAGTCGGTTTAGTGACTGGTCACTGCACTACAGTCGGGAACAAGAAATTTTCCTCCACTCCAAAATGTTCAAACCGGCTACGGGGCGCACCCGGCCTCCTATTGAACGCGTATAGGTACCGGAGACTTAATCCACGAAGGTAAAGCAGCCTAAGCGTGAAGGCAACCACGCACCTCCCTTAGTGCCCAAATTAATAATCAATGGAGCTGCACTTCCACTCCCGCACATGTGCACACAGACAACCCCGCCTTTCCACACGCACGGTCACCAAGACTGCCACAAGTTACCTTTCCTACAGCATTATGCTACACATTGCACAAATGCAAGCAGAAAATTAAGGAATGGGCAGCCTTCCAAGTATGTGTGACTAGCTTCGTTCCTAATCCGTACTGTTGTGCTAACTCACATAACAAATTTAAGAACTGTACCACATTAGTGGTCAAGTTGTTTGTAGTGATCACTGAAAATCAGAGGACCCAAGCACATACGAAAACAAAGTGAAATCAATGAGCATGATTTATGAACGGGCTACATCCAGTATAAAACCACATTTTTATGTGGCCCATAAGTCTCTGCACTGTTGATTTTCCACCTGGCTTCTGTTAGAGGTTTAGTTTACATCCATGTTAAACACCAGATGGAATAAAGTACATGCAATTTCAAGTCACGCGATTTTTAAAGACGTGAAAAATAAACAGAAAAAATAACATTTTTTAAACGCGCCGAATTTTTCCTTGCGAGAATGTATAATGGCGGAAGGGTATTGCTGGGCGATGACGCATGTGGCGGGCGGTCATGCTGCGACCGATCAGGTTACATTGTGTTCGAGTTCGGATTTCAGTTGGACTTCCTTGTGTGTGCGTGCGTACGCGTGAGTGCGTGTACGCAGTTGACTATATGTATATCCAATTCCGAATTGCGCTAAATTCGACTTGCGCCGGACCTTCCGGATCGTAAATTCAGCGCAAGTCGGGTCGTGTCCGTACCGTCCTGCACGTAACATCCGTGTGCTAGACGCACTGCGATGGACCAAATCCCTCCGTTCAAGCAGACTTGCGAATTTATGAATGCTACGAAAGTTTCAAAATAATTTTTGAATTCTAACAAGCCAGAGGGGTGAATTCGTAAATGATTACGACGAAGAAAACGAACCGAACTCTAAATGAAGAAAGTGACCAGGAAACAGAAGCACAAACACACGGCGTTTCGCGATCGTTAACGACAATAAGAATCGCTCTTTGGAGACACTGGTTGCGAATTTAATATTATTCTTTCTGCACAAAACATCTGGACATCGACTATGCGGTCCATTCAGCACTCTACCCAACGAATGAGAGTTTCTCTTTGAAAGGATACAGCGACCGGAACGGGAAGCTGACTAATAACTCACACCTGGAGCTGAGATTACGAATGCGCAGTCCACTTCCAATACTCCGATAGACGTCCACGACGAGGTGTTTACGCAAGGAAAACATCATCATGTATCCACGCCTCCCCGAATATAGACCGGCGCCTTGACAATTTACACTGGAAAATTCATTACGCTGGAGACGGGAAACGTATGAGGGAAATTCCAAGCGTAACTACTGTCGGGTCAGTGGAAGAGAACGGGACACATTCCTGACAAATGGTGTGTTTTGTGTCAAGTACTTGTGCTGCCGTAACTCACTAAGGCACAAGGAGTACTGCATGTATCGCCAGCCTGCACATTAAAACACTGTGTATTGTTCACAACGTGTGCCAAATGTGTTCCTACGACTGTCACAACAGAGTCTGTTTCCCTATACAACATTAGCCGACCGGACTTAAACTGCAGACTGTGAGGTAGGAATTTTCATATGAAACATCAGGCTGAAGATAATTCCTGTGTGGGGGGCCTCTTTTAAAAATTGAGAAAAAATTAATTACACCAAAATTCCCCCCTATTTTGAGTCATATTAAAAGGTAAAGCAGTCCCGTTACAGGCCTGGAGTGGTCCAGAGGGTTCCAGGAAGTTAAGGTACCCAGACTTCATGACAACGGCACAGGACGGTGGTACGGTTGTCAGCCTTACGCACCGACCGCCTTTACTCCCAGGAAATGCTCCTGGTGCTCATGTCTGTTAGAGGCTGAGTCGACCCCAGGGCCATAGTGCGATCGGAAGGATTACTTTGAGTCATATTACGAACGGAAAATCAAACAAAATATGAAGATTCGGGACTTCTGGGGTGTTACACTGTGTCGTTGGAGAAAGAGCTCCTGGTGTTTCGAAGGACAGTGGCGCCCTTACCATCTGTACTGCCTGAAACAGCGGACGAAAGCATTACGGGTTCTTCCCAACATCACGAAACGATTTACCCAACAGAACAGTGTAACATCCCAGAAGAACTAAACTTCGGCAAGGCAGCCTATGTAACCTCAAACATCGCAACTAGAATCTTTTTTTTGTCGGAATGTACTGAAATGAGACCGGTTTGCACATACCTAAGCCGTAACACAAACCTGCCCATGTAGCAAGGATCCCGTAATCCAAAATCCATTTCTGACACACGTATTTATAAGCCACTTATAGACTCACATGCACACGTGACGTGTGTTATTAATAATGCGAAGTACCATTTCGCGAGCAAGTGTTATGAAGAAGCTCTGCCACCTTCATGGAGATAAAATGACAGTTAATGCGTATGTGATTTTTTCAGGACGTTTTTAGACTTCTTGCACTACTTTCACATATCGATATCATTCCAAAGCTAAATACCGCTCAGCTGGACAAAAAATTATCTGACTTTCATGAAATACGAGAGTAATTAACCCACAAACAAGAACCTGAAATCGTTTTGAGCCGTTTTAATCCAATCCACATTCCAATCCTGCCATCCATGGCCAGGTCTCCATCAGTTTCTCCAATCATGACTTTCTATGCATTTCTAATGCCTCAGAAGTGGGTATGCTACAAGTCCCGACCATTTCTCCCTTGATCCGAACACCCAGTGACACTGGATTAAGAATACAAATTATGAAGACCCTCGTTATTCAGTTTCCTCCAGTGTCACGTTTCACTTTCTCCGGACTGGGAGTTAAGTAACTGCCTATCCTGCTTTAATAGTCAAATTCAACATAGCACTCATGCAGTCGGCACCTTATATGTACAATTAAACTGCAAAAGACTTGCGATTTATCGTGGAGAGAGTTTAGTTATTAAGCCATTACTTCCCCGGAAGAACAACGGGAGGCCATAAATATCCGAAACAACACCTGGTCTACGGTAAATTGGACGAAGACATATGCTGCAAGCTTGAAACGTGTCCAAAATTTGCTGAAAGACTGGTCGTCAATGGTGCCGACACCTTCTTTCACGCTTCAGCCGTTTTTACAGAGGAGAAAAGGCGCTGACAGCCAAAGTATGAATTAATGAGTAATTACAACGTCCCACGGGGATGTTTGGGAGTTCTGCTAAGGTGAATTCAGAAACAACACAGTGGGGTCGTATAACTGGTGAGCTTTACGCTCCATCCGCCTTCACGCCACAGAAACGATCCCCGGCGTTCAAAACAAACAAGGCTGTGTAACTCAAATAGCGTTGTGAGTTGTTACAAAATATGGGGCAGTGTCCTGATTGCGTTCAGCCAGAAAAAGTTTACGTCACCTTAAACAATTTTCGCAGTAAACACGGTTAAAATAAACCTAAACGCTCCTGACTTTTGTCTCCTACAAAAACAATTTTCAAGTAATTGTGATTGTGGTGACGACAGTAGAATGGGCAGAAGAGATCTGCTGTACAGAAGTCTGCACGCTGTAATTAGAGGGAAAAGCTGTGGCCGGGCAAAGCTTCATTTGCATGCGAATATTCAATTTAAGCCGTAATTAATTCGTGTATCGAGCGACAGTCCTGGTCCAGAGAGGGATGCTGCAGAAGCGAGCAGAAAGAAGCAGTAAAATCCATGCGGTTTGCGAAGATCGGTGTGATTTCTGGAACCGTATGTCGTGTTACCGCTACAGATACAGAGCGGACATGGTCCGCGCGTGCAAATTCGCCTTAAGCCGAAGACCAGTTACAACCACCATGCCTGAACGTGCCATCAGAATTTGATCAGACGATCATATCTGCAGATATTCAACAAACAATACACAACGTTTAATTGTTAAATACTCACTTATCAGGAACAGCTATATACCCCTCCCGGTGTTGCCCTACCTCTCAACTAGAAGCGCTACCTTGTTTAAATACAGTAACGGGCGGAAAGATGACGAGATGGCCTCCATTACCATGACATTCATGGAAAAAAAAAGCTGATTGGTTTAAAAAGACAATTCCTTGTACAAGCATTACACCGCATATACATGACATGCAGAATGAAACAACAGTGGTTTACTATTAGGTAAGTAATAGTAAGTGTTCGAACTGCTGTTTATCAATTTCCAAACATGTTTTGATATGTACTATGAGCCAAATGACTGATCTCCTCTTAGAGCAGCCGACATCATAATATATTTGTTCATGGCTAGCATCTGTACAGCGCCGGTTGTCGTTGGTCCCAAAGCGAGGATTTACTAACGCTGAAGTAAGGTTGCGTTGCTGTAAGAATAACTAGCAGATTCCGTTTGACAGTACGTAGACTCGGTGCATTTCCTGTAAAATACAGTTCGTCTCGTACTTTGCACCACAGTGTAGGCCTACTAGTAGTTCTGCAGCAACGCGATAGCTGCCTTCTTGTGAGACCTCGCGTTATAGAAAATTGCGTAATAAAAATAACAGGGGTTATGCAACAAAGAGGGCTAGGGACAGACAACGCAAAATAATACTCAACATCAAACCATATTTAATACATACATAGCCTAACACAAAGGATGGTTTAAATACATGTTACATTTATATTAAATAATGAAACAATACAGCAAATTTAACGCTTTACCTTGAAAGTCGAGGTCAACATCATCATGACTCACCAGTTAATCCAGAAGTGGATGGCTGTGATTCATCGCCTTCCGAAAAACCGAGAGCGGCGTTTATTTAACGACGCTGTCAGATACTAAGATTACATAGCGCTAGTAGTAGATGAACGGCATATGTGAGTATGGATCACTGATGGAATGATTTTGACAGGGGAAAACATGAGTAATCCGGGCAAATCCTGGCCACTGTCACTCTCTCCATCCAACTGCGGCCTCCAGAGATGTAGTTTAGACAGATGAGACAATGAAGGGCACAACGACAGACAGCACATAAAAACGGTGAATGCCAATAAATTTATTCTTTACCAGAAAAATGCACATACAATATCCCCCTTATCGCTGAGTAGAAAGACACGTGGACTAACTGGAAAACGCATTTCCAGCCTGATCTCACGAATACACTTTAAAGAAGGCGATACGGCGTTCCGATGGCTTCTGGCGAAGGCCTAGTATCGTTGTGGGAGAATGCAGTTTGGACATTGCCTACCGTCGGCGGAAAAATTCGTTATCGGCCTACGACGCTTTTGTGGATGCATGGAGCTCTTTCAATGAGAAGTTACAAAACCACGAGAAACTGACTGGTCGCAAAAACTTCAGGCAAACCTAACTACAGTATACTGCATTGACGTAATGCAGCAACCTACATAAAAACCACACCCCATCTCTGGAAGGACATAAAACTTTTATTTCGACTAAAGCTTTTACAGACACACATTTCATGTTGACGACATCAACATTCGCGCAGGCAGTGCAGTTAACTTTTAATTTGTTCTAAAAATATAACTCGTTAATTTATTTCCCAACATTCCCCAACACCATAAACGAAATCCCACGTCAGCAGCTGACTTGGGTGTACGATTAATATTCGATGCAAAAGCAGTGACCATTATAATGTTCGCGTTTTCCCTCAGAGTCGAAGAAGACGTTCAAATAACGATGCCAGGACAACAACCTACCCACAGTAGGCAAGTACATGTAGAAATAAAACAGTTTCTTTAAGTTGAAAAACAAAATGACAGTTTAAGACTAACATTGGGATGGCAGAACCCAAATATTCAACACTGTCAATATTTCAGCCAGTTCCATCTACCCCCATCCTTCCAATCTACCTCTTCGAGATTCATCCGAATACTACCCTCTCATTTTCTGTTAGATCATCCAGGTGGACGTGTTTCAAAAGGCCATTTGACCGAAGTTCTGTCATCGTCACGTATTTCAGACATCCTCGACAACGCAACAGTGTTCGATCCAGGAACATCCGCGAACGAATTTGCAGTCCAGGTCGTCAAACCGGACGACTTTCAGGAGCGTTGTCCACCGAATTGAATGCGCATGCAAGATCAGTTTACAGCTGACACCATCTACCGATTCTTAACCTCCACTGACTTCCAGTGTCTCAATCTACATTTTCAAGCGTAACTGTTACATTGCTCACTGAATACCAATTACTCATACTTTCCCATATCAACAACGTTTACGTCCTTCTGGGAAGCCGACTTCCGAATCTGCCCACGGGTTCGGAAGTTGCTTGATGTAACCACAGGTGACGTATAAATTACGAACATTCTCTTTATGTAATGTCCTCCACTCCTACTTTAGTTTACCAGTTTCAAACATTCCTGTGCAGTTTGTTCCAAAACTGTTACAGTATTCTTCCCCCAGACGTGGCCACATTCCACAACTACACTAGATCGATTTAGCAGACGCTTAGATGTGTCTGAAGTACACAGTGCCACTCACACAGGACCTGTCTGAAGTAACCAGTGCCACGCACATAAGACGTGTCTGAAGTAACCAGTGCCACTGACACACGACCTGTATGAAGTACCCTACGATAATCACACACGACCTGAGTGAATTACCCTGCGCCACTCACATACGACCTGTCTCCAGTACCCAGTGCCACTCACACAGTACCTGCCTGAAGTACCAGGTGCCACTCATACACATGCGCCGGAACATGTAGCTTAATAAATTTCAACTTAATACACGAAGATTGCTGACACTGCCGATACTCTTCCTACCTCTGTGTACAACGACACTGCATAAAAGTGCAGGTATACGAGTATCTATGATCTATCTCCGTACCGAATTTCACACGCCTAGCTTCAATAGTCCATAAGGAATCATGAAACTGGAAGATAAAAAAAACTTTTCTTCGCAAAGCCGCCATATTAATATTTTATATTGTACGAATATGTTACCCAAACGCAAGCGGCATGCCTTTCCCAGCTCTCGCGCCCCACATTATTTCAGGGCCCCCAAAAGTGCCGCTAGTGTCACCCCGCCTCGCAAGTTTTCAGCGTCCGCCATGTTATTACGCATCGCAATATATCAAAAAGTACACCGTCAGATGACCTCCAACTCAAGTACTTCAAAAAATGGAATGGACACAAGCGCGCCCGCGCCATGTTGATATCAAGTAGGTCTACTTTCTTGTCCCTGTACGAATAACAGGCTAAAAAGAGAATGTTTACATAACAAGCGCACGATCCGCATGTACGCAGCCTTGGCAGACTGTTTCTTGAGTATGAATTCCAAACCGACTTTTCCAGTTAAACACTAGCAAGATCCATCCACGCACCTGTTCAAACGGGGTCTCAGGCACTGCGATATTCTGTGCACGATATTATTTCACGTGTATCCCGTCGGTTATGGCTGTAAGAGAAGCTGTTCGTGAGTCAGTTCACTACAGTTCACAGAACACGAATGCGATTACATTAAATGTTACTACTCCCACCCCAGAGTCCTTCACGACATCTACGGATCTTCGGGTAGTCGGTACGATAATGGGTAAGGTGACAGCGTTCTGACAATGTCTCTTGGGGTGGTCGAAGCTAATGCCTTAACTGCCACTTGTCACCATGGCGACACAAAAACCCTACTACACCCCATCAACCAAACCCGACCACAACTGTACGACAGTATTACAAAACTCGATAGAGAGGAGTCGGATTAGAGCACATCAGGTCGACTATATTGCGAAGAACTAAAACGAAATGCAGTACTGTAAGGTGATAAGCAATAAAGTGGAAACAAAAGTCTTAAAGATAAAAATAGGACATTACTTACTTACTTACTTACTCCATAGTGCAGAGTCCCTCTTGAGAAGCAAACTGGTTTGCAGCTAGTCAAGAAATTCCCCGCATTTCACGGAACCTGAAGGTTCATTACCGCACTCACAAGCGTCTGCCTCCTGTCTCTATCCTGGGCCAGCCCAAACCAGTCCATATACCCACATCCCACCTCCTGGAGATCCATCCTAATATTATCCACCCATCTACGCCTAGGTCTCCCCAGTGGTCTCCTTCCCTCCAG
>Ga0123357_10008361_pt1 | contig 12920 bp, 11 predicted proteins | sample TergutEmb28metaG_FD_89873 | JGI IMG/M metagenome (GOLD analysis project Ga0123357, IMG submission 89873) | Embiratermes neotenicus P4 segment gut microbial communities from Petit-Saut dam, French Guiana - Emb289 P4 | ecosystem: Host-associated > Arthropoda: Insects > Digestive system > Gut ...
ACAAGATGCCACGACCCGTTAGATGAGAATGGCTGTCCGGCCCCTCACCTGCGTTTTTCAATATGCCCTTCGCGCTAAGCAGCCCGATAAATTGGAGTTTGGCCACATTCTTGACAAAGGACCCATTTCCGGGGGATTGTTATACAATGGTTTTTCCAATTTCTAAATGGGTTGATTCTATAAGGGCTTTTTTCTCAAATCCAATTATTTTGTCTTCTTTGACAAGCTGGTTTCTGGCACAGCTTATTAAAGGCATTATCGCGCTTTTGCACATACGTACAAAAAGTTTCCGTGAGGTTCTGGAAACTCTGGTTTGGCGTACTGGGGGTATGCCCTCAAGTCATGCCGCCGTGGTGGCTTCCATGACAGCGGCAGTGGGGTTAAGCGAAGGGCTGGGTTCAAATCTTTTCGCGGTGTCTCTCTTTGTCGCTATGGTGGTTATGCGGGACGCTATGGGGGTTCGCCGGGCATCGGGGCTTCAGGCCCGGGCTCTTAACCTCCTTGGCAGACAAACCGCGGAAAAACTGAGTACTGAATTTCATCCCGTTAAGGAGATCCAGGGTCATGCCCCCCTGGAGGTAATCGTGGGCGGTCTTTTGGGAATCTTTATCTCCGCCGCTTACGCCTGGTTGTAGGTTATCCGTGTCGAACAGGTTCTTCCGTTTTACCGCGGCGGTATCCGTACTCTGCGGTGTTTTGGTTTTTTTCCTTTTTCGGGTTTTTCCTCCTCCGGAATTAAGAGTCCCCGCCGGTGGGAAGAGTTTCGCGGTTCTGGTTCTGGATGAATCCAGGGACGATCGTTATGTGCGGGAGATCCTTAACCGGGGGGGAATAGAAGGCGTTATCTCCGAATCGTCCCAGGAAGTTGCGGTGGATGATTTTGATGCGTTGAAAATGGTACCTTTGGATTCCTTTCAAAACGAAATTGAGAGCTTCGATCCCCGTGATGATGGATATGCGGCGAAGCTTAAGGCTTTCTTTGTCCGGGATGGGAAGCGTTATTTTTTTATCCCCCTGGAAGATACTTTTTTTAGCGGAACCGCGAAACTGAAAAAACAGGTTGCGTCCCTGCTTGGTGATATACCATTTACCCTGACCATTTTGGAACAGAAAAGGCCTATCTTCCGGTACCTTGCGCTTCTTGCCGCGGCTCTGGCTTTTTCCCTGTATCTTTCCCGTTCTCCCCGGTTTTTTGTTTTTGAATTTCCGGTGCTGCTGGCGTTCAGTCCGGGCGGTTCTTTCGGCTTTGTTCTTGCGGCAATACTGTGCGGAATATGGGAACTTTTGAGGGAACCCCTGGGGGAATTATTGGCGGCCCGCCGTTATGACCGTGGCGCCATTATTTACGCCGGCCCCGGGTTCGCGGGCCTTCGTGAGCGGCTCAGGCCTTTCCGGATGAATTGTTTCTTGTCCTTACTTTTTTTTGTGTTCTTTATTGCCGTTTCCGTTGCCGGTTCTTTCTCCCCCTTTCCCCTGATTGGGGCGTGTCTCAGTTTCTTTCTCCTCTATTTTCTCGCCTTCAGGGTGGAAGCGGAACGGATACAGAAAAGCCGGCATATACCTTTTGTTCCTGTGCCCCTGCTTCCCTTCAGGGCAAGAACCTTTTTTCTTTTTCCCCTTCTTTTACCGTTTGTGGCGGCTTCCGCGCTGGTTCTTTTTCTGCCCCGGGCCTTTCCGGAAATTTCCCTCTTACGGGGGAAAGATCCCCTGGTCGAAGCACAGTATCTTGTGAGTTCCGGAGATTACTACCGGCATATTGCCTTTCAACAGTCTTTTTCCTACAGGACCCTGGATCAGGATCTGAAAGAACTCAGGGGGCCGGGCAGCGGGGCTCTTAATCAGGAAGGGTATCTGCAGTATTATTTGGGTGATGACGGCCTTATTGGGGGCAGTATGGCTTATGCTGGGGGGGGAGTTCCGCGGGTCGTAGTTCCGCAAGGCGTGGTTCCAGGGAACGCGGTTCCACCTTTTCCGCTGGAAAAGCTAATGGAATTTCTGTTAAATTATGGTAGAGTTGGTGCAGCGGGAGATAGTAAAAAAACATCCGATACGGTAAGCCACATATTTGCCGTGTCCGGTATTTCTTATGTGCCAAAGGAATGGATTTCAGTGGCTATAGTTTTCGCGGTTTCAGTACTGAATTTCCTCAGGCCCGGTGTACGGAGCAGAAAAAAGAAAAAGGTTCCTGTTTTTAGGGACAAACGGATTGCCGCATGATAGCCGGAAAAAATAAAGCGAGAGTAAAAGTATATTCCTTTCCCCGGGGCGGTATTTCATTTGAGGATCCTTTTGTTCCTTCGCGGGATTCCTGTATAACCGCTTTTCTTCCCTCTCTGTCGGTGATCCCCCTCATCCAGCATTCCGGAGGGCGGGCTTACCCTGTTGTGTCGGTGGGCGAATCGGTAAGGGAAGGGATGCTCATTGGCAGGGCCCAGGGCCTGGGCTCGGCGAACGTCCACGCGACGGTTCCCGGCAGGGTTATCAGGATGGTTACCTGGAAAAACGCCGGGGGCCAGGTGCAGGAAGGCCTCGTGATACGTATGGAAGGGAGTTTTGAGAAGCTGGGGAAACGGGAAGAAATTTTTCCCTGGGAAAGTATGCTTCCCTATGATATACAGCGTACTATCGCAGATTACGGGGTTGTTGAAATGGAAAGCGGGGGCAGGCCGGTGTCGGATATTATCTCCTCCCTTCGTTCCGCCCCCGAACCGATTACTCTTGTGGTGCGCTGTGTTTTCGACGATCCCTGGCTTGCCGCGGATTATGTACTCTGCCGGGAACGGGCAAAAGCTGTGGCCGAGGGTGCGGTTATTACCGCCCGTACCTGCCGGGTTAGCCGGATAATTTACGCTATTTCCTCCGGTGAAAGAGAGCTGGGAGAAGAGCTGCTTGCCGCCGGATCCAAGTGGGGAATTCCCGCTGCCGTTGTCCTGGTGGGCTCCCGGTACCCCCAACGGAACCGGCGGGAACTGGAACTCGTTTTAAAGAACTATGGAAAAAAAGAAGGAATGGAACTGGGTTCTCTGCTTATACTGGGGCCAGCTACCTTGGCGGCGGTTTACGACGCGGTAAAGTTGCGGAAGCCTGTATTGGATCGTTACATCACTGTGGGCGGTTCCGCTGTGAAGCAGCCGAGAGTGATGAAGGTGAGAATTGGTACCCGTTTCAGGGAAGTCTTTGCAGAATGCGGAGGTTTCATTGGATCCCCAAAGAGAATGGCTTCCGGATCGCCCCTTTTGGGGCAGCCGATCACGGATTTGGATGAACCGGTGATAAAAACTTCCTATGCGGTTTTTGCGCTACTGGAAGGATGCAGCCGGGACAGACCGGAACTCCGGGGCCAGAGCAGGTGCATAAGCTGCGGGGAGTGCAGAAACGTCTGTCCGGTGGGGCTTGATCCGGAGGAGCTCTTTAAGAGAACCCTTCTGAAAGGGAAGGGGGATTCCGGAGAGGGGACGTCCCTGGGCAGGGCTTCGGAATGTCACGGCTGTGGCTGTTGCGAAGTGGTTTGTCCTTCCCGGCTTCCTCTCAGCGCGGCCATAGTTGCTTCCGGTACGGGGGGGATTGATGGCCGATAGTTCAAATGTTCTTTTGGAGAATCTTCAGCAACAGAGGCCCCAGATTAACCTGGCCAGGCCCACTGCGGCGCGTATGTGGCTCGTGAGCCTTTGCGCCTTACTGGCTGTGATCCAGTCATCCCTTAGCGATTCTTTTTCGTCCCTCCTGGTTGCTTTTGCCGCGGTGGTGGCGGCGGTTCTGACGGAATCCCTTATCCTGTACAGGGGTGGAGGGGCGAATATATTAAATGCCCTGAAGGACGGCAGCGCCGTGGCTTCGGCTTTGATCCTTACCCTCCTTTTGCCGAACCGGATTTCCCCGCTTTATGCGGCAGCGGGAGCTGTCTTTGCCATGGCGGTGATAAAACACAGTTTCGGCGGTCTCGGTTCCAACTGGCTTAACCCTGCCGCCGGAGGCTGGCTCTTTATCCGTTTTTCCTGGCCCGTTGCTTTCAGGACGGCCCTTGATGGTTCACCGCTTTCGCTTCTTGCCGAAAGTTTGGGCCGGGGAGTTACCGTTCCCCAGGGCTCTCCTCTGGGTATACTAAAAATCGATGCGGCCTTTGCCTCGGCGTCTCCACTGGATGGTATTTTACGATCCTTTTTGAATAACAACCTTTTTTCCTTTGTCGGCGCCGAGCTTCCCGGCGGCTACATTGATCTTTTTGGTTCCCGCCTTCCGGGTATCATCGCCGACCGGGGGGTACTGGCTTTGCTTGTGGGAACCATCATCATCATCGCTTCCCAGGTTAACCGTTCCTGGATTCCGGTGGTTTATTTGGTTGTTTTTGGATTTTTGGTCCGCTTTGCCGGGGCCCTGCCCTACGGCGGGGAAAAGTGGAGCGGGGATATTTTCTTTGCCCTTTGTTCCGGGGGAACCCTGGCGGCGGCTTTCCTGCTTACCGCCGATCCCGCTACCGGGGCCAAATCCAGCGGAGGCATATTTCTGGCGGCGGCGGCCGGGGGATTACTTGCCTTCTTCGCGCGCTATTACGGCGCCGAACCATACGGCGTGATCTTCGCTGTGGTTTTTGTTAACGCAATGCTTCCCCTGGTTCGGATTCTTGAAAGCCGGATACTCTATGAAAAGCGGGGTTTCCCGCAAAAATCCCGGGGTAAATCTTCCACGGGAATTACTCCCAATGAGGCTTCTTCCCGGAGGTATTCATGAGTGATACCCATAAGGGGAATCCCGTTACCCCCAGGGTGAAAGATACGGCGGCTCTTAAGGAGGCTGCGCTCCTTTTGGGATGGGTTGCGGGTCTTATTCTTATTGCCGGTCTCTGCTGGTTCCTGACTCAGTCTTTCCGGAGTCACATTTTACAGAACGCAGTCAATCGGGAGCTGGAACAATCGGGTGATTCCCGTAGACTTGGAGAGCCGGTTTCTCCCGGGGCTCAGGGATTGGGCTTTTCGGGAATGGGTTCCTGGTTTACCATGGTGTCTGCCCCCGACAACGCGAATTCCGACGGGGTTCCCGCCGGGACGAAGGCTTTTATTTTTGTTTTTATCGGCGAGGGAACGTTTTTCCCCTGCGCTGCGGTAGTGTCGCCGGCAGGAAAAGTACAGGAATTCATTCCCCTGAACAGCCACGGCGTAAGGATGATAAAACGGGTTTCTCCGGGAATCCTGGGGATCTATACCCGGCGTATAGAAGGGGCCGGTTCATGAATCGTCGTTTTGATTCTCATCTCTTTTGGGGTTCTCATTCTCCCCTTTCGGCCCTTTCAGGAGCGGGGCTTATCCTCCTTGCTTCAACCAGGTTCGCCTTTGCCCTTATATGCGCCGGCGCCCTTATCTGGGTATACGGACTTTCGGCTCTGATCTTCTCGGGCGCCCGTTCCATAATGCCCAAGCGGGGGAGAATGGTGATACTCCTCTTTTTGTCCACCTTCCTCTGCGGTATTTTCATGTTCCTGGTTGGCTTGCTTAATCCTCTAATCATTCTGGGAATGGGTTTTTTCCTTATCCTTGTCCCTCCCTACTGCCTGAGTACGGGCCTGTTTGAAGCCTCCGAACCGGAGTATCCCGGTGAAGTTTTCTCCCGGGCCCTGCTTGAAGCCATTGTGATGGCCAATGTAATTCTCGCCCTTGCCCTTATACGGGAGCCTCTTGGAATGGGGACTCTTTCCTTTCCCGGCGGAGTCCAGGGAATAGTGGAACTCTTTAACAGTCAGGAGGATAGCTTTGTTCCCGTCCGGCTCCTTTCGGCATCCGCCGGAGGACTTTTGCTTTTGGGGTATGTGGTAGCCCTGTACCGTTACTTTAGAGAGCGAAACGGCAGTGTCCCGGAGGAGCAGCGATGATTCAGTTGGCGACCCTTGCGGTCTTTTCGGGGCTCTCCCTTAACTTGCTCCTGCAGTTTGCCCTGGGAGCGGCAGGCGCTGCCGGTGATACCTTCCCCAAAGGTGAAACCAGGCGGCGGCTTCCCTATTTTCAGCTTGGAGTTTTGTTTGTATCGGTTCTCTTTCTCTGGATAATTTTTACCTATGTGTTTCCTCCCTCCTGGAAAGGCTTCTCGGAATATTTTCTTTTTTTTCCCCTTTCTGCCCTGATCTGTATCGGGCTTGAACTCCTCCGGGAACGGATCTTTCCGAAGTTTGGACCTGTAACCAGGGTATTTTCCGCGTTTACCGCCTATGACGGTCTTGCCCCGGTCTCCCTCATCATTACCTTTGCCGTGGCCGCGAATTTCGCCGGTGCGTTTGTTCTTGTCCTGTTCTTTGTCATCGGAAACATGGCGGCGATGCTTGCCCTTAACGAGATACGCCGCGGTTCCACCCTGGAATGGGTACCTCGTTTTATCCGCGGAAGTCCTCTCATCCTTATTTCCATGGGACTCTTGTCGCTCATCTCCGTTTCCGCCGCAGTCGTCTGTTTTAAAATACTGGAAGTATTCCCATGAGCAAAAAACTGTATGTGATGCTGGGTACTTTCGGCCATCTTCCTTCAGGAGCGGGTGAATCGGAATTTGAAGCTCTCTACAATGAGAGGATAAAACCTCTTGTCCAGGCTCTGGATAAATACCCCGGGATTAATATGGTGTTTCACTATTCCGGGGTAATCCTCTACTGGATTGAACGGCGTCACCCCGAATTCTTTATGCTCATTGAAGATCTCCTGTCCAGAAAGCAGGCCGAAATTCTCGGCGGCGGTTTTTACGAACCCCTGCTGCCGCTCCTCCCTCCGGCCGACAGGATTGGCCAGATAGAGATGCTTACCACTTACCTCCGGAAACACTTCGGCAAACGGCCCCAGGGCTGCTGGCTTCCGGCCGGAGCCTGGGAGCAGAACCTGGTTGGGTCCCTCACGTCCGGCGGGATGAACTATACCTTCCTGGAAGACGAACAGTTCTCCGGGGCAGGACTGAGACCTCTTGAAGGGGGAATCTTCTTCCCCTGTATCACCGAAGATCAGGGTAAGCTCATTACGGTTTTCCCGGTGGCCGCTTCGATTGGCCGCGAGTTACAGACATGTGTCCTGCGCAGATCCGGGGGAATACCCCCGGCCGGCGGGGCCGCAAACATCCTGAAAAAACTTCTGGAGAGGCTCCCCGACGGAGAATACCCGGTTATGATTTTTCCCTTTGAGGGGGAGGGCGGTTTTCAGATCGAATATGAAAAATTGTTTGAGGAGTTCTCCGCTGCGGATCCCGGGATTGAGTTTACTGTTCCGGCCAGGGTTTTCAGAAACCTCCACTTTCTTAAAAAGGCCTATTTCCCCTGCGTATTGGCGCCTGAATATGATACCGGAAGCGGGATCATCAACCCGCGGCAGTTCCTTGCGGATCATCCCGAGGCGGGCGGCATTTATGCCAAGATGATCCATGTTCACACCCTCATCAACAATCAGCTCCGGGGGGATAAGTCCAGGAAACGAATTGCCCTTGAAGAGCTCTGGAAGGCCCAGGATTCAAGTATCTTTTGTTTGGGGTCTTCCGCTGTACCCGGGTTCCTCCGTTCTCCGGTACGGAAAGCCGCGTACCGTTCCCTTCTCGAGGCGGAGAAGATTACCCGGGAAAAGGGGAAATTTACCCCGTCTCTCTGCGTTTTTGATTTTGATCTTGACGGTGAAGGGGAATATATCTTTCAGGATGACAAACTCAATTGCTTCGTAAAAACCCGGGGCGCCGGTATCTTCGAGCTGGATTACCTTCCCGGCTCCTGGAATTATCTGGATACCCTGACCCCCGCGGCCGGAGGCAGCGGCCCAAAGGGCGGGGTCAGACGCTGCGCCTTTGTTGACTGGCTGGTCCCGTCAAAGACCTCTCCCGAGGATGCCGGACCCGGTGGCATACGGGGAGGGTTTTTCTGCGGCAATGAGGAATACGAAGTTTCGGAGACTGACAGGGAGAAGCGCAGGGTTACGTTCAGGCTTCCTCCCCGGGCGACCCTGCCCTTCGGGGATATAAAAATTGAAAAGACATGGCAGCTTAAGAAAAATTCCCTTGCGCTGGAGTATGCCCTCGAAAATACAGGGATGAAACTTTTAAGCTTTATTTTCTGTCCCCAGACTGACCTTTCATTCCCCGGTGAAGGCGGAGAGTTCCTCAGGATCATGATCCTGAGGGAAGGGGAAAAAGAGGGCAGCGTGTTTGAAAGGGCAGTAACCGTTAAAAATGTCCGGGCTTTGGAATTCCAGGATATTAAAAACGAAACGGTCATTGCCCTGGAATCAAGCCGCGCTTTTGACGCCAGGATTTTACATATCCGCTCGCCCGAGATCTCCGGTCCTGAAAACTACCAGTCTACCTGCGTCATGCCTTTTCTGCGCGTTTCCCTGGAAGCGGGTAAAACCTGGAAAGCGGCGTTTTCCCTCAAGATAAATTCTTAGGGAGTAGGGAATAGGGAATAGGATTCTTGCTAACTAATCGTAGATTGTGGCTTTACGCTTGTCCGCTAATAATAATCCCCAGTCCCTAGTCCCCGATCCCTAGTCCCTATACCCCCATTCCCTTCTCAATCGTCCTTATCTGTAAATACAGCGTTTCGTTTACCGGAACAGGTATCCTGAGCTTCTTCGCCTGCTCCATGAGCGCGAGGCTGAACATTTCAACTTCTGTTTTCCTGCCCGCGAGTACATCCTGACACATGGAGGTGAAACCCGCTGGACTAAGGAGATTTGTAATATCGAAACTGTTTTTAATGTCATCATCATTCAGGTCGATCCCCTGGGTATTGGCAACGGCGATTACCTCACGCATGGCTTTCTCCGCAAGGAGCCGGGCTTCGGGTATCTCATCCTTTCCGCCTTTGGTCTGGATGGCGCCGTAAGGGAGCTTCAGGATAGCCGTGGTTTGATTGACGCCTACGTTCATCATATATTTAAACCATAGCTTTCGTTTCATATCCGGTTCGAGTACAAATGCAACGCCGGTGCGCGTAAAGAACTCGGCAATACTTTCTTCCCGTTCACCGTTCCTGCCCCCGGCATCTCCAAAATGGATAAAGCCCTTCAGGGTATAGCGGGTTCCCTCCGCCTCGTGGAATGCGTCGGTACCGAGGACCATCGCGAGCGGCAGCCGTTCACGTCCCAGCCTTTGGCCGATTATTTCTTCACTTGATATTCCGTTGAGAAGGGAAAGGATGATTGTGTCCTTCCCGACGGAGGGGCTCATATCTTCGATAATTTGATGCAGATGGTGGAATTTACAGGCGACGATGATGAGGCCGGCTTTCTCCCCGGCCGCAAAGCGGAAATCCAGTTTTTCGCCGTTTACTTTAAGACCGTTTTTCCGGTAACGGTCCAGACGTTCCCCTTTCGCCAGTATGGAGACACAGCGCGGATCATATCTGTAAATTGTCTCAGCGACTGAAAGACCGATGGCTCCCGCCCCCGCGATTAAAACCGAATTGATTTTCATGCCTCTATTATGTCAGTTTAATCGGTTAATGGGAAGCGATTTCATTACTTTCTTTCTACAAGAAAGTAAACAATATTTCTAGGGAACAGATACGCAATGTTTACAAGTGATTGCTGATGAAATAATGCCGGGCTGTCCTGAAAGCAAGCCCGGCAAACTCCCAGGACTATCCTGCTGGTTTTTACTTGGTTACCGCTTTTTTCACGGCTGGTTTTTTAGCCGCGGGCTTTTTTGCAGTAGCTTTTTTGGCCGGCGCTTTGGAAGCCGGTTTTTTGGCCGGCGCAGTTGCCGCCGCTTTCGTGGCGGCTGGTTTCTTCGCCAGCGTTTCATCTTCAATAACGGCAACAGGCGCATTCTTCTGAATGGACTTGATTCCGTTAAGACATGCGGCCTTGCTTTCGTAGGACTCACCCACGGCAATGATTTCACCGTTAGGAGCTACAAGCCTGAAACGGAATTTTTTTGAACGATCATGGTACACAACGAATTTTGCAGCCATAGAACTCTCCTTTCTTATTATCTTGCGTCCGTTGAAATCTTTTGTCAACTATGTAAATGGTACTATTACGCGGTAGACTTGCTTGACTGAAACCCTGCCTCATTTCATAATGAAAAAACCATGAAACGCAGACTAATCACATCCGCACTCCCCTATGTTAACAATGTTCCCCATTTGGGGAACCTGATACAGGTTCTTTCAGCCGACGTATTTGCGCGCTTTTGCAGGCTCCGCGGTTACGAGACTTTATATGTCTGCGGCACCGATGAATACGGTACCGCCACCGAAACCAGAGCCGCCGAGGAGGGGATTAGCCCCCGTGAACTCTGCGATCGTTACCATAAAATCCACGATGATATTTACCGCTGGTTCCGTATTGCATTTGATAAATTCGGGCGTACTTCTACTCCTATCCAGACCGAAGTAACGCAGGAGATCTTCAAAAAGCTGGATGCCGCGGGTTTCATAGTGGAACGCGAAATAGAGCAGCTTTACTGCGCAAGCTGCGGACGTTTTCTCGCGGACAGGTATGTCCGGGGCGTCTGTCCCGGATGTGGTTCAGCCAACGCCCGGGGGGATCAGTGTGAAGATTGCGGCAAGCTCCTTGACCCCACGGAACTCAGGGATCCCCGATGCTCAAGCTGCGGCTCAGCGCCAAGGGTGGAAAAAACAAAGCATCTTTATATCGACCTTCCGAAAATCAGGGATCGTCTTGAAGAATGGATGAAGAAAGCCTCGGTGGAAGGTTTTTGGGCGAATAACGCGATCCAGATGACACAGGCATGGATACGCGACGGGCTTCGGGAACGGGCCATTACGCGGGATCTTAAATGGGGAATCCCCGTACCCAAAACAGGCTATGAAAAGAAAGTCTTCTATGTCTGGTTCGACGCGCCCATTGGTTATATCTCGATAACGGGAAATCTGGGCGACGAGATTTCGCGCGGCCAGGCTCCTTCGCGCTACGGAAAAAATGTTCCCCTTCGGAACTGGCGGAGCTTTGTCGATTACTGGTGGAAGAGCCCCGGTGAAACCGAACTCTTCCAGTTCATCGGCAAGGATAATATTCCCTTCCACACGGTGATCTTTCCCTCAAGCCTTCTGGGGAGCGCCGATGAAAGCGCCGGGGATAACTGGACCATGCTGCACCATATGTCCAGTACCGAGTACATGAACTACGAAAGCGGCAAATTTTCCAAGTCCAGGGGTATCGGCGTTTTCGGTACCGATGTGATGGAAACCGGTATCCCCGCGGACGTATGGCGTTTCTATATATATTACAACCGGCCGGAAAAATCCGACGTCCTGTTTACCTGGAAGGATTTCCAGGAGAAGGTAAACAGCGAACTTATCGGCAACCTGGGAAACCTGGTGAACCGTACCCTTTCTTTCGTCAGCCGCTACTACGATGGAAAAATCCCCGGCGATAATTCCTCCGGTCCCGTTGAGCGGGGGATGTTTTGGAAAACCGTACGAAATTACGAGGATGATGTGACCAATGCCCTGGAACGGGCGGATCTGCGGGACGCCTTTCACCTCGTCTTTGAATTATCCTCCTTTGCCAACAAGACGTTCCAGGATGGCGAACCCTGGAGAAAGCGCAAGGATGAAAACCCGGGCGATGCCACGGCGGCGGCTTCCCTTATAGGGGATCTTTCTTACGTGGTACGGGATATGGCGATCTTGATTCAGCCCTTCATGCCCCAGGCGGCGGAACAGATCGCTTCATTTTTCGGCCTCAGTTTCGGCCGGAACCCGCAGGATCTGGTTTATCAAAAAGATACCGAAGCCCATGTTCCGGGGAAGCTCTCCTGGGATGATCTCGGGAAACCAGAAGGTCTTGAAAGGGTGGTACATAGCGAAGTCCTCTTCTCAAAACTTGAAGATGAAAGGATAGCGGAACTGCGGATGCGGTATTCGGGCAGTCAGAAAGAACGCACCGTAGAAACACCTGCGAAGGAAGGAGCTGCGGAAAGCAGCGCCCAAAACCCTGTGTCTTCGGGACCCGGTGAGATGAACGCTGAGCCTCCCGAACTGCGTTTCCCAAAGACCCTTGACCTAAGGGTGGCGAAGATCATCAAAGTTGAACGCCATCCAAAGGCGGATAAGCTCTATATCGAAACCCTGGAAATTACCAATGCCGAAGGTATGATCGAGGAAAGGGTGATTGTTTCCGGGATTGTACCCTTTTACAAGGAAGAAGAACTGCTTAACAAGAGGATCATCGTGGCCTATAACCTCAAGCCGGCCAGGCTCAGGGGTGTGGAAAGCAAGGGTATGCTTCTTGCCGCTTCGGATCACCAGGGCCCGGTTGACGCCGAGGGTAAGGGCAGCGAACGCGTGGAGGTGCTGGACGCCGGCGATGTTCCCACAGGAACGCGGGTTATCCTTGAAGGTTCGGAACCGGCGGAAGTACCGGCCGAAATAGACATTGATACTTTCTTTTCCATTCCTTTGGAGGTACGGGATAATACGGTTATGGCGGGCGGCAGAGCCCTCACCCTGGAGGGGAAACCGGTAAGGACAAAAATCATAACTTCAGGTGAGGTTCACTGATGGCCGGCGGGAGCTTGCCCGGGAACTTGCTCCGGGGGAACCTGCTCCCCAGTCTCAAAAAAGCGGAACTTTCCGATTGTGATGAAGCCGCCTCGTTCCTCCAGTCCGGGTTTTGGGGCAGTTTTAAAGCCCGCTTCGGCTGGGAGGCCCTGGCCTATAAACTTGCTTGGAAAGGTGAAGACGCCGAAAAACCCCTCCTGGTACTCCGCCGTTCTCTTGCGGCCGGCTTTTATCTGGCGTACATCCCCTGGGGGCCGGAATTGCCCCAGGATTTTCCCGCCGGCGATGAAGAGCGCGGGGCTGCCCTCAGGGAGTTGGTCCTGACCCTTAAGAAAATGCTTCCGCCTGACATTGTCTTTATCCGCTTTGATCCGCCCTGGTACACCGAAGGTTCTGATACGCCTCCGCCGTTACTACCGCCTCCCTTCATCCGATCCGGCGCGGA
>Ga0123357_10008363_pt1 | contig 12918 bp, 10 predicted proteins | sample TergutEmb28metaG_FD_89873 | JGI IMG/M metagenome (GOLD analysis project Ga0123357, IMG submission 89873) | Embiratermes neotenicus P4 segment gut microbial communities from Petit-Saut dam, French Guiana - Emb289 P4 | ecosystem: Host-associated > Arthropoda: Insects > Digestive system > Gut ...
CGAGGCTGAGTGGACCCCGTTCCAGACCCACTACTACTCAGAAAATCTGGTAGCGCCGGGGATCGAACCCGGGACCTCTGTATCTGTGGCCAGAAACTCTGACCACTAGACCACAGAGGCGGTTCACACTGGATTTAAATACGAAATTTAAAATGACTTAAACCGATAAGAGGAAACGATACTTATATAAATATTTCCAGAATTGATATGAAATTTCGCAGTGACTGTATGCCCGAAAGATGTTGCACAACAATGAAGTTGTCATATCCCTTTTTAGGCGCCTTCGCACAATTGCTAAATGTGACTAGGTTCGTTATGTTTTGTCTGTCTGTCTGTATGTCCGCATGGAGCAACTCGACTCTCACTGGACGGATTTGCACGAAATTTGACGTTTGAAGGTTTTTGTAAATCCTGTCGAGAAAATTCAAGTTTGATGAAAATTTTAGAAAAGTAACGGGTACTTTACATGAAGAGCTATGCACATTAATGATTGTATCTCGCTAAATTCTTCTTAGAATTTGCGTTTTTTCAGACAAAGTTATAGAGAAAATCAAAACACACATTGTATACTTAATAACACTTTTCCGAAAATCGTGCCGTTTATGAGATAACGTGGAAAATCATGTTACAGTCAGACAGGCCACAGATGACAATATAATACGGCACATGCGCTTTGCATGCTGGATAACTGAGGCTGCAGACACGCACTAGTAATATATAATGCTTAATGTTTTCCAAGGCAAAGAGGTTTACGTGAACGCTCCTCAATCTTACGTTACGCTTAGGTAGGTTGTTACTCTTTTTATAGGCCACGAAGGCCCTTAGGGTGAGTAGAGGTATAGCTCTACTCTTTCTAGGGCCTCGGCACTCTAGATGGGAGTGGGGGTCAGTCCCACGCCCCGGCCGCCTCTACCCCCGGGAAAGACCCGGTACCCATTGTACAGTAGGCTGGGTGGGCCCCAGGGCCGGTCTGGACGAGCGGAAAATCTCGTCCCTACTGGGATTCGATCCCGGACCTTCCAGCCCGTAGTCAGTCGACGTTACATGTATACTGCCTTAATACTTCATCGCTCTGAAATATTAGATGAAGAATTCGACAGTCGTTCGATATTTCTTAAGAAAAGAGTTGTTTGCGTGACAGTTTCTCGCTACAGGAAACTAAGTACATAGGGCAATCAGATAAAATGTGAAGATGTAAATTTCCCACATTGAAGTAGGAGTGTGCGACCTTCAGAACTTGTTCTGTGCGCGTAGTAATGTTTGTATCCTTAGGTCGGGGGCAAGTTACTAAATGGAAGTAAATTAGCCGCGAGAAGACTTCTATTGAGACTGATTATGTTAGCAATGGTTCAGAGTTAAGTTGACTAAGTCAATGATAATCTGTGGAAACGCATCAAACTGTGCTGCCATCTACTGAGGCGATATAGTTGGGACGTCGTTAAATCACGCCTTTACCTGAACTAGATGATATGTGTTTACCAGTACCTTTGAGAAGTATGCTTATAGACTTTCACATCACAATCGATAACACAGTCAACTGCTATTTCTGTAATTCTACAGAAAAAACAGTCTTCTTCTAGTACGTTAACACAGCTTCAATTCTGTGTATATTACACACTTTATAACATGTAGAGGAATTTATAAATTATCAATTTGCATTTCATTTCACATTATGAATTGAGATCTCATGTCCTTGACATTCCTATGTTTGACAATGACAGTAGTTCTCATTAGGAGTGTACTTCAGCATTTTCTTTTAAAGGAATTATTATATTTATTATTGTTTATGTGTTGGACTTGTAAGATTACATTTCATTTCACAAGTCCTCTACATAATCAATACAACACCTCATAATTCTTATCTCATACATGAAATTTTAAAATACACCAACTATTACATGTAGAGAACATTGTGATTTAAAGGGAATTAGATTTCAGACCTTAAGGTAATAAGAAATGCAGATTTATATTGGTATTATAACTTTAATTCCTCTGTGTCCTTAACAGTTTATTGGCCTGAAGACAGCCACCGACATTGTAAGACAGTGCAGTTTAAACAGACCTGACATTGTGTTAAGAACTAACAGAAATCTTTTTTCTGTGAAATGTGGTGTGGGATGGCATATTCCCCAAAGTACTAATCCATGCCAAACCCTGTCCCATCTCCATTTCATGACCTCATTCATGATCCAAAATGCATTGAAATTGTGTCCCTCTGCATTGACACCAAATAAACTAGTATGGATACTGTTCTCCAGAAACACACTACTCCCTCTTCAGACAGCCTGCTGGAGACACAAGACACAAGATTATATTCTTCTGAAACACTGTTACCTAGACCACATGGTTTCTGAACCTGGACCACATTATGTTTCTTTACCACTATGAAAACCTAGAGTAAAGAACCTGAAAATAGAAATAACAAAAATGTGGATGCTGCATGCTGGAGAAACTTACAAGTACCACTGTAGGTTGTTTATCAACACAGCGTTTAATGCCAAACCACTTCTGTGTTTCAGTTTCTTTTACTTCCTCATATGAAACAAGAAAGTAAAAATGTCACACAAAAGTTCTAAGCCATTTTAAAATGCAAAATGTTAGGAGTTCTACATAGGTAGGCCTATAAGGATTAATTACAATCAAGAACTGCCCTACTAACATGCAACCCTCACTACATCAATGGAACAATTATAACTACTATATTTGCCATCAAACATGATAAAGTCTCACAGATATTTGAAGAATAAAGACCAACTTGATGTCACTTGCTATTTTATTTCACTTCTTATGTGCTCAGCATGTTTCAGACATTAATATATCCATCATCAGGAACTTGTGACTATTCTGTTGAATTACCATATGGGTTGTACTCTTCAACTATCACAATGATGCATGGTCCAATAAACATAAGATCTCACAGATATTGTTTCTCACAGAATACAAGATATTCTTAAATTTATTGGCAAGCACAATACGTGTTGAAATTTAACTACTACCAAAATTATATTATGTTAAAAACACACACCCACACACTCACAGTCATATACAACATAATATTTACAATGTTGCAAATTCATTTAGTAACTATGACTGTATCAAACATAATAACCTAATTTCTAGGAGAGGTGCATACTTCAGGGCACAAAGCATGTGGTATATCATGTTTCATCACTGTTGCTGTTCAAGGTGTGTTTTCCTAAAGATAATCCTTGCTCATTACAGAGATTTAATTTATGATCTGTGCAGATGGCCTGCAAAAACCTGGTGTGCAATTTTGATAGGAAACGTGACTAGAGTTTCCGCTCTTGTTCCTTACTGCTATGTTTAAATTTCTATGTTACATTTGTATTGAATAATCATAGATAATAGATATATTGTTATTAATTTTGGAATGAAAACAATTTTAGGTTTTGTCTGATTAATTTGTGTCATTATTCTTTTCACATGTATGATCTAAATTTCCTGTCCCACTGCAGTGAGCGGTATCCACTGTAATTTTATGAAGTTTTTTACAATTTACTAACTTTATGGATATTTAGAATTCCTGACTTCTTGTTTGCAGGTTAATTAGTTATTGCTATTGACTGTGATGTTGCTTTTGAGTCACTCTGGAGGACAGCTTTACCAGACGACACAAATGTGTAAAATAACCGATGTAATGCAAATTTATTACTTCAGTTTTAGAGTCACAATGTGCTATTTGTTGTCCAAGAGCTCAATATGAGTCAAAGTGTTTGCATTTGATTCCTGTTTCAACATTCTCACATAATTTGTTTCATTTGGGTGAATACTTTAATGGTTGCAGAGCAGTGTTTTCAATTCATGCTGACTGTTTCCCCTCCTGTATAGCTTGGAAAGGACAAACTTTATAATCTATTTCTAGGTACTTTACAAGGAAAAAGGGAGGTATCTTTCTGTATCTGCAGATTTTCCTCAACAGGTCTCTATCTAGAATTTTAAACTTCTTCTTGGGTAATAATGTATTGATCACCAGTCATCATATGGTATTTTCATTCGTTTCCCTTCCCACAGCAGGACCATTGCTTCTGCTTCAGTGTAGAGGGAAGTTTATGCATTGCTATTATACAGAGTGGTGCACAATAAAGTAACCCCTCCTTAGCCTCAATGTTAGTGAGAATTTTATTTGTAGTAAAAGAATAAAGATGTTATATTACATTTCAAAGGTTATTTTGTTGTTAATAAGGCATGTTATTTACCATTCTAAGAGTTTTACTGAAAATGGCTCTCACTGGTGGCGGTACAAAATTTTGCGCTCTGTAGCATTCTTATGACAACATAACTGGGTTCAGCAGTTGAGATGTTATTTATCTCCTGCCACATTACATCCTACAACTCTGCCAAGGTTTGTGAGTTGTTCCTGCACACTTTCCTTTCTAACAAACCTCAGAGATAAAAATGACAAGGTCTGGAGAGGGTGATTATATATGTTCTGTGTTAAGAGTTTAGCAGTAGATACAGGTAATGTCTGACAAAAATTAAGGTAGCCGGCAAAATGTCTGTATAGGAAATTGCAGTCACTGCACTCTAATTCATTATTACAACAGTTAGTTGCTTTCTTGCATTAAAAATTTTTTAAGTAAATTGAGAGTATGGCCATAAACTTAGCACTTGAGTAGAATCCTATATGATAATTATGACACTGAATTAAGTTGCAACTTATTCACATCATGTTCATTTTTTGTAAAAATAATATGCTAGCACTCATAACTTGTTACATTTTAAAATGCCTCACACATCCTCTACCCTCTTCCTGTGTCTCTCCGCACTTCTCTACTGAAAACTTTTTCAAACAAAATTTACAATACAACTAAAGAATACATCCTGAAAAAAATTATAAACACCCAACAATGTTGACTGTTTGAACTTTAAATAATTAAAAAATAATACTGCTAGGTCTCATTTTACACCAGGGTTACCTTCCTAAAATTTTCATGCAAATTGAATGCAAAAGTCCCATTTAAAACAATGTATTTCCTGGTGGTTACAGGATTGAAAACCTCATCCTATGTAGTGTATGACTATACCACTGGTGTACATACAGACCTGTAGAGTATATACATACTGTAAAAACAGTATACATCTCTATATGTTATACATACATGTCCATACAATAAATTTATTTCTTAATGCTATAAAAATGTAAGAGACTTCACATCTATAGTTTTTGGTATGGTTCATTCTGATCGGACTGTGGTAGTCTTTTAACACAAACACTTTAGTTTTTGACCTAGCACTTTCTGAAATTCTATCAGCATTTTCATGAATTGTGTACCTTTTCTTGGAGGTAGTGAGAAAACCAGAAGTTTTCATTCACAGTAATTCTTCTCTGAGCTTGGATTTAATATTCATCTTTCTTCTGGTGGAAGAGTGGGTTGGATGGAAAGCAGCTGTCACAATAGAAAAAATATTGTTTTTGTGTATCCTAATAAATGTTCGTGTTCAGTGCTCATCTCTTTCCCTTTTTGTGCATGTTAACATCCCTGCCAAGCATTTATTAAAATCACTTTGTTGATCCATCTATCTGCCTGTAAGCCAATAATGACTTGAGAATCAACTTGTTCATGGAATTTAATACTGGAGTGGCATTTTAATTTTTATTTAGATCCGGCAATTTTAACAGCCACTGTACATGAAAGCCAACCTGCATTTCTGCATACATAAAGAGTCACAGCTCTGTTCAGCACATTCCTAAAACTTTGGCATCCTTGATTTGTACTTGCACAGCTGAACACTTTGGACTTGTACAGAAATTCAGAAAACGAAATTATACCTTGTATTGGTGTGGTGTGTATGGGTGAGGAGAGGGGGGGGTGTTTAGGGTATTGGTGGGAAACCAGAGGGAAAGAGACCACTGGGGAGACCTAGGCATAGCTGGGTGGATAATATTAGGATGGATCTCCAGGAGGTGGGACGTGGGTATATGGACTGGATTGAGCTGGCCCAGGATAGGGACAAGTGGCGGATGCTTGTGAGTGCGCTAATGAACCTATGGGTTCCGTGAAATGCGGGGAATTTCTTGACTAGCTGCAAACCAGTTAGCTTCTCAAGAAGGACTCTGCACCATGGAGTAAGTAAGTATTATTTAAGTTCTTTGTGCCAGAAATGAAATGTGGTGCTCCATAATAGGAATTGGGAACTAACTATATAGTGTTGTTGCTCAGATTTGTGGAGGAGAGAATGCGCCATAATAGTTATTCTAAGTGTACAGTTTCTAAATTGTGTGAATATGGTTTGTTTCCTGCAGTTACATTTACAGTGGCAAGCGCACAAAAGTTAGGAAACGTCATGGTGTGTTCACTGTGCTACTGTACGTAGAATTGAAATCCATGAATACTTTCCATAAAACACTGAGATTCTTAATGCACTGTATCTTCACAACAGAAATACAATTGTATATCAATGACATAACACAAGCAGGTAAATTTTTAGTAACGTTCAGTGCTCAACTGTTCTTCAGCCTCAGCTTGTACCACACAGAGAATGCAACTGAATGAATTATAAAATCCTTTCAAACATGTGTAAGGTCTTCATGTAAAGTGTCTGTACATTTGTCTGATTGTAACTGAACTTGGACTAGTAGTCAAAATTCAGTAAAAACTCCAAATATGAAATATCACATAGATCCATGTGGTGGTAACTGCTCCATTCCATGCAGACAAGACAGTTGGGCAGACGTGTCAAACTTTATAATCACTTTTCACAATTGTTTGCAGATACACCTAATACTGGTTCAACCACCTTTTGATTTCATGGTTTTCTATGCTTAGACTTTATTATTTGCTGAAAAATCTCTTAAGAAAATGAGTGCTGTGAAGGCTACAGCTGATATTTATTGTACCTTAGACCTTAGCACTTGAGCAACAAACAGTTATGAATCTGAAGATAACCTGATGCTTAAAGAGATAATTCAGCATTCAGAAGATGAAAATTCTTTAAATAATAAACAATAAAATAATAAAGGATAAAGTTTGTTAACAGTCGATAATGAACCTGGAAACGTATGATGGATGTATCTTATTATTGCAGCTTACCAAGATAGGCAGTCAACTGAAATTCATATGCAGTGTTCAGAAATTTATATTTGTATAGCCTCATAAAAAAATTATGCAGGCAGCAAGCAGACATCACACAAGTTAATTCAAACAATTATGCTTGTAGCATAAGTCAAGATGACCCACTACTTAGGTTGTTCCAAAGAATCCATCTATAAGGCCCTGCATAAAATTTTGTAACATTGATTGTTTATGGTGAGAAATTGCTGGTTCCTCAGCCAACTCAAAAGCTGGAGGACCACCCACTGTTCCCTAACCATCAGTGCTTCTTCATTGTATTTGCAGCCACCTTCCTATGTGGAAGCTTGATGACATGGCAGGGTTGCACTAAACTTAGCAGGGTGAAAGCCAGAAAAAGTATGTGATACCTAAACTTGAGAGTGGTAAAGCTTATAACTGTTCAAGTATTATCATATTTACCAATGTGGAGTGTTGTTACACAAGAAACGTAAAGGAATACAGGGCAAAAGATGCAATGCAGGATGGGTACATAATGGATAAAGGAAAGCAAGAAAGGGGATGAGAGATGGAAATGTGAATTTACAAATTTTCCATAAGGATGAAATTTAATGTGTGTGAAAAAAGTGATGGTGTGATGGAGGGAACGAGGAATGATCAGTGTCCCATATGTAGCGCAGCAGAATTTGGCACACATTATTTTAAGATTTACCAAAACTCCAGTTACAAACTGGAGATGTGTGAGAGAAACAGAGGTTCCACATACTAGTAGTTTTGAATAAAACTAAGCTGCAGTAAGAGAAGTTGCCTTCTGAGTTTGAAAGAGGGCAAGCTCAGATACAGAATAGGTGGGTGTGTGTTTTTGGGAATTCTGTTTGTTCCATTTTTCCCACGATAGTCTGAATTTTATGGGTTTTAAACAGCTCTGCCCCATTGTCCTTCAGAATTCCATTTGGGATGCCAAATATCCCAGCTTTTTTCAAGTCATAGAAATAAAACATTTCTGACAATCAAATACATTGACTTTCCTATGGTGGGTAAAAACAACTATAGGAGTTGTACAGCATTAGACTAGCCACTAACAGGAGAGAATAGGAGAGATGAGGGGGAGATGTTTGGACTGATGTTTATAATGTCTGGACTGAGACTGCAAAGGATGAGGAACAGATATGTAATGAAGACTCTGTAAGTGAAACAGAAATTATTATTATTATTATTATTATTGTTGTTGTTGTTGTTGTTGTTGTTGTTGTTTAAATAATTGTCCTAGTCTTTGGAGACTGTCGGCCTGCACGTGCCAGATTCAAAATTTTAGAGACTTTAGTTTATTTGATGTCGACTTTAAATGTTGAAACTGTCCTTCCTCTCAGCGCACTTTGGTAGCGAATGCCATTGACAATGATACTGATATATTCAATGGACATTCAGTCCTGGGTAATACGATAACCTGTTGTCTTATACTTTTAGTACACAAGTTCAGAAACTGTCTAAACATCTGATCTTGTGGCAAATCCAACCTGTAAGTGTGATATACATATTAGATTCTACTAATTTTATATATTCTGTGTTAGTTCTAAACATTATTATCATTACTGACTTTCAATTTTTGTAGGCAGATATATAACTATATGTTTTCTTCAAATTAAATTTTCAACCGTATTGTAAGGCAGGAACACGTTTCACATGAATTATGATTTTAATTTTTTACCAAACATAAGTTTTTAGTTTAAGTTGTAAGTCTATTTTCATCAGTCTGTAGTGATTTAGATATCTTGAAAAGGCAAAAAGTATCACACTCTGTTTTGATTACAGTAGAACTCCACTTATCCTGATTTAATCACATGGTGAGACATCCACATATGCAGAAAATCTGGATAATTGGATTCTTCTTTGAAAATAGGCTACATTGGCAGTTTGAAGTTCGGCTGTTACTCCTGACAGTAGGTAACTGCGTCTGAACACTTCAACCAATCCAGATTTAAAGTTCTAGAAGCCATAACACTGTAATGTTTGTGCATATAGACAATCATGTGAATTGAAAAAACCATATAGAACAAATTCTTCCTAAATTGAGTGTTGCATGCTTCTTGATAAGGAATTTAATTCACATTTTAAATCTGGATATTTTGCATATGGTCTACTTCGTGTACTTTCATTCATTACTTCAATACAGAACAATCTTCTGGGGAATTCAACACATGTGCATCAAGTATTTAAACTACAAAAAAGAGTGGTTAGGGTATTGTCTGGTGTAGGATCGAGGTCCTCGTGTAGAAGCCTATTTAGAAAGCTTAATATTTTACCTATTGCATGTCAGTATATATTGTCTTTAATGTTGCTCATAGTAGATAACCAAAAAGACTTTCTCACTAATGCATATGTACATGGTACAGACACCAGAAACAAAAATCATTTATATTTACGTGTTGCAAGTTTATCTTGTGTTCAAAAAGGAGTTTCATTGTCTGGGATCAAAATCTTTAATAGCCTTCCAAGCAATATACAGAGTTATAGAAATGACACGAAAAGCTTAAAAAACAAGTTATACAGATACCTCATTATTATTCATTCCTTTTATTCAATTACTGAATTTTTAGAATGCAAGTTAGACAAAGATAATACAAAACTACTTTTATGACTGACTACCTTAGTAGTAAATGCTTTTATATTAATCATGTGTAAATTGTATAACTAGAGCTTTTAAATATTTCAAATGTCATTAGAAGAAGCCATATGCAAGTAACTGTTCCAGTGTGAATGATGAACTGGAGTAATACTTTGTTTACTCCTGTGAATGTGTTTGTTTTGTTTTACCATCTTATCTTGTGAATGTTTTTTTTTTATGTGTGTAGTGCTGTCTGATGTTTATTAACATGTTCCATGTTCAGATGCAATTAATGCAGAGACTGGATCAGTAGAATGAATTGAATGTGTGTATGTTTCCGATATATCGGTAATTTCAAGGTCTGTTAGATTTGTAGAATTCTCAACAGATTTACTCGAAGGGTCTTGCCGATTCGGTTGACTCTTTTTCTTTTAAGGGGGGGGGACACGATTTGCAAGCACAAAAAATATGTAACAGCACCACAGCTAGTCTTCTTGCTGCGAACACAGCGCCCAAGCTGCAGATAACGCAAACCAGAAAGCAATGAGACTACTCAGCAGCAGTTATCCGTGGTAGTTCCTGTAAACAACAGCGTTTCCGTGGTATATGAGTACAGCTGCAGCAGCCGCCGCAGGCTGCTGAAGAACATAAGAATATTTGTAATGTAATCAATGTAATCCAGTAGAAAATAAATGTGTTCTTTTAAGTTCTTCCATGTGTAAGTACTGCATAAGTTAAACTTGGAAAATTTTATTAATGTCATTCAGTGGCAACTCGATTGTATAGGCTTGTGTTGGTGTCGACAACCTGTAGCAAGGTTATATGACGTGAAAAATTTATTTAAACAGGACAAAGCGTAATAAACTTCCACGTTCAAACCTTTGTATGGTACATAACAAAATATCACTTAAAAATCTGCGCACAACAACACATTACTGTACATGTATTTTATAACTGGATGCCGTTGTAATCCAGTGTTACAAAAAAAGAGTGCGAAGTATGAAATACTATATGTAAGGCGTATGTGGTGAGGTCCGAACCTTCTAGATGTTTGATTTCGGTTCTTGATTCGGTAGATGTGTTACATGATTGTCAGGAGAGCGGAAAGAAATGGTTGTTATGGAGCTTAACCGGTATTATAACCAGGTAAAAAGAAGAAGAGGGAGGTTAAATTGCCACTGGAAAGGTATGAGTGGAGACGATGAAGAGAAAATGGGTATATATGGGTGTTGCAAGGAAGACTGAACGGTTTTTTTTAAAAAAAAGAAGCAAGGATGACAAAAATGTGAACATGTATTGTTTGATTCAATAGAAAGTCGTAAAGAAACTGGCAGAATGTAGAGAAGAACATTTTGATGAAATGGGGAACACTGAACTATGATAGACTGTAAAAGTAGGGTCTCATGTTGGAATCTGTTTAGAAGGCTGGAAATTCTTACCTTTTGTATCTCAAGGTATCCTTTCACTTATGCTTTTTGTAGTTAAAAACAGAAATCTTTTTATTTTGAATTCAGAGAATCATACTAAAAATACAAGACAACTCAATAATTCTTATCAGCCCATAACTAATCTTACCATATACCAAAGGAGAGTATATTACATGGGCATTACGGTCTTCAATAATCTTCCTTAATACATCAAAAATATATCTAATAATTTTAGGAAATTTGAAATTTGTTTAAAATGATTCCTAGATGTACATTCCTTTTACTCCATTGAAGGATATTTTCAGTATACATCTATCACAAGCCGATAATGTGCTATTAAATGTCTTTAATAAGACCATTTATTTAATATACATTCTTAATAATCTATGTTTATTGTCACCAAATCTCACAAAAAATTTTGTCATAATGTTATTCACATGCATATATTTGCTATCTGTATTTATCTTGCTATGATTTGCTTGTTGTCTGTATCTGACTTGTTCCTGTGTTTGTAACTATGGCCATGTCTTCCCATGCTTTTCTCATTATACAGTGGTTTGTCCTGTTTGTATTTAACGTCATTTATGTACTTGACACGGAATCAATTTCTGCTTGATTCCACACATTTGTATATTGTACATAATGTATTACTTTTAACACGTTCTATATCCTACTTATTGTTTTTGTTGTGGATTTGTGGAACTTTAAATAAAATTACAATTTCAATTACATTGACTTTGATTTGATGCCAGATAGCTGGTTAAGACATTTGTGAATTGTTTACAAAGCAGGAAGGAGGGGAGGCTATTGTTAAGAGACTTCAGATTGTGGTCTGACTTGCTGATTAACTGGAAGCCACTTTTACAATACCAATGGTGAAAGAAATTACCTAGGACATGGAAAATAATAAAGCAACAGAGGTACTCTAGTGTTCAGGAATACCAGGTTGTAGGCTGTGGGGCTGATTGTTATATCATTACAGACTGACTCCTATTCAGGCTTGGTTTATCGAAGGTACGAGAACAGTGGATAATATTTCTATAATCAAAACAAGTATGGGCAAATAATTGAGAGCAAAAAGAGGTTGAATGTATTCATGTTTTGTACAGTTTCAGAAGTCATGTGACTGTATTGATGGGAAAACCGTGTTGTTTAAAATGAGAAAAGTAGGGTAAGCATTGTAAGCTATATAAAAAGAGTGGATGGAAGTATAAAATTTTGTTTAGAGATTACCAAGCATCAACCTTTTTCACCACAAATAAATAGTGGTAAGACAAGATTATATTTTGAGCCCATACATACTGAATAATCTTGTAATAATAGTGTAGAATGCATTGCTCTAGACAGAATACATGCCATGGTAACAGGAGGATTAAATAGTGCAGGACTGTTGTGCTTTTGCTCTGGCAACTTTTACAAGTTATGGTCTGCAGGAGAAAATGGATTTACTGGATAAATAGTGTAAGTTTAAAATTTGAGAAGTAATCTGAACAAATCTGAAACAGTTGAAGAGTAAAAGACCAACTTGATGTCACGTGGCTATTTAATTTTACTTCTTATGTGCTCAACATGTTTCGGACATTAATATATCCATCATCAGGAGCTTGAGACTATTCTTTTGGATTACCACATTGGTTGTATTGTTCTTAGTTCGATGTGTGTTGGAGTTTCGGTGTGCTTCAGCCTGCAACACGGATACTACTCCAACCCAACCACACCGAAACTCCAACACACACCGAACCAAGAACAATACGACCAATGTGGTAATTCAACAGAATAGTCGCAAGCTCCTGATGATGGATATATTAATGTCTGAAACATGTTGAGCACATAAGAAGTGAAATAAAATAGCAAG
>Ga0123357_10008364_pt1 | contig 12918 bp, 8 predicted proteins | sample TergutEmb28metaG_FD_89873 | JGI IMG/M metagenome (GOLD analysis project Ga0123357, IMG submission 89873) | Embiratermes neotenicus P4 segment gut microbial communities from Petit-Saut dam, French Guiana - Emb289 P4 | ecosystem: Host-associated > Arthropoda: Insects > Digestive system > Gut ...
ACACACACACACACACACACACACACACACACACACACACACACACACAAATACACACACACACACACACACACACACACACACAGTAACAGCTTAAAGTGCTACTTGTTTGGCTGACTGTTCATTGGCTCGGGGTCTGGACACAGGATACAAAGAGCTGAGGAGGGGGGTGAGTTTAAAATGCGTGGTTGATGTTGTATTCTGAACCCATCCCCCCAGAGGGATGCATGTCTCTTGCTGAAATTCGATAGCATTGAAATTAGAAAAGCTCTTTGCGAAAATTTTTATAGAGAGAGAAGGCTATGTGTGTGTGTGTGTATGTGTGTGGACATTAGTGGCAGTGGGCTGTTCGTCGGAGATACAAACCGTTAGCGCTACTTTTAATGAGATTGTGAGACATTCATATATTTTATTTCAACGCTGACCCATAGTTTACTAGTCCATATTGTGTTCAAATTGCCCTGTGTAGGATCAAAGTTTTGTTCACTGGCGTCTGAAGCATGGGTGGTATTTATTTGTTCATTTATTCGTGGTTTATTTGACGACATAGTCAATAGCTCGCTTGATATAGTGTGGGTGAGAGAACTTTAATAAAAGGCAAAGGTGAAATTATATTTGTGCTTCAGTAAACTGACTGTGATGACATATGGAATTCGGAGGCAAGGCTCCATACGTTATTAACCTCACGACTAAGTGAAAGTGAGTATTTGAATTCACGTGCTATGTACATCGACTAATGGGGACAGAGCCCTCAGCATCCTGTGTGGAGGAGGGTCTAGGAGCTGCATAACTGGAATACACGCTCTGGGAACAGATCCTGTGCTCCATACTTGGACCACAAGAGACTTACATGGTTTTCCTGAGGCCCTTCAGTGCAGTGGGATTACAGTGCTTCAGTATGAGGCAATTTTATACGATTCCTTATCAACATAAACATTATCATTGTCAGCATTCTTGGTAATGGACACAGAATTTCTCGTAACTCTGATATTCTGGTACCAAATTATTGCAGCTGGTCTCGCAGGGAACTACCACTTCCATTCGCCATGAAAACGTCAGGTTTTACAACGCATACCTATGATGTCATGAAGTAATGTGTTTTTGATTTTGTGTTGTTCCGCCTGGGCTAAGAACACAAGTTTAGATTCGTTTACACCTTCGAATTTTGTGCTGCAGCGAAGAATCTTAACACATCCCACACTCACCTTGAGCTTGGTGTCTACAGTAGGAAACACTTTCTTTTGCACTTTGTTGAAGATTCACATTATGGATACATGTTTGGAATAAACGTTGTACAGTTTAATGAAAACTTTACCTTTTTGTACAGTGAGCTCATTGCTACAGTATAAATATATAAAATCAAAGTCGCATTTTATATAGTCATCGATATGGACTGTAATTGAGTCGAATGACAAATGAATACTGAGAGTAATCTATTGCGTCTAGTCGTTGCAGATTCATCACCTGTGAAGGAAATGATAACATTCGGGGTGTATATATTAATATTTATTTATTTATTTCGTGTTTCTTCACAAATCATACGTAAATTTGCAACCAGGTAAAATTCTGTACAGCGTGTAACCCGTGGCTTGTGCAGTTCCAAATTATCTGTCATTGAGGCTGAACTTTCTATAGTGAAGACGAAATGTAAAAAATTTGTGTTCCAAAGAATATGTGATCAGCAAACGAATAAAATTAATGACTTAACATTTCAATTGATTTGTGTATTTTTCAGTGAAATTTCAGAATGTAAAACCAAAAGGATAACAGAAAATTGACTTAAATTTGAAGTAAAACTTGTCACTGTCGGGAATGGAACTATGAATGTGTTACAAAGTGAAGTGCAAATATCCGTGGACGCAACAGGAAGGCACATAGTGGTTGGAAGTAAGGCTTCACGAATTCACCACCTGGGTAACAGGTGTAGGTCAGTGGTTATCTTCACGTCCCGGCCGTTTTACCACGGGGGAACGAGTTCCTGGCGCCTCAGAACCGATCTGTCATTTTATAGAAGAAAAGAAGTCCGTTTCTCTTCTTGGACTCGAACTACCTTTTCTTGGTCGTCCGTCCTTATCTTAGCCCCAATAACCGCGACGCTAAAATCAATTCACGTAAAAGAAATGTTCGTAAGGCTCTGAAGTATAATTAATGTTGGGCTATTCGGTTAACTGGTACATTTCGAGCTCCTGATTTTCACTCCGCATTGCACGCGCTCTGCTTTCCACCCTTTTCTGATCCACAGAGCTCCCTGAAAAAGGCGTCACGCTGAATTCCCATTGATCGAAACTGGGAGGTGAGGAAGTGCGATGGAGGTGTTTAGAATGCGTTTGATGTCATGTGAACTGCCCATTGGAGTGGAAGTCCGCACAGTAGGGTGGTTCATAAACTGCCTGGTCGTACGTGTGTTGAAGAATGAACCAACATGTGGTTTTCACTTGTATTGTGGTTTTAATTTTTCTCTCGTATATGGTTGTTCGGCCCGTATTCGGGACATGGCCTCCGCAATTTTCTTGGGATTTGAAACAATTCCGGTGTACGACGTAGGGTTGTCGGCTTTGTGTGCAACTCTCAGCAATTCTGGAGGCCCTATGGTTTGCTTCTTTGTCCGGTTTCTTAGCGCTACCGTACCCGGCATGGGAGGCTCTAACAGCAGCTGTACTACCGCCGGTATAACGTGGTGGATCATTGAAACCCGAGGCCCCACGACCATGATTTTGCTTAGTTAGGTTATTTGTATTTCGTTGATTATATTTCGCAATCTTTGTGCTACTGTAGTTGAGCAACTTTGGCTACTTATTTTTGTTGTGTGATTTAATTCAAAATTCTAAATTCAAGGCTAATTGGCTTATAACTAACTAAAGAGGCGAGGAAATAATTTTAATTGATATTGGAACATTAAAGTGTAACTAATTTAGGAATTTGATATAGATATTTTTACTTTGGTAGATTAGAATATAGGTATATTTATTTTGGTAAATTTGGATAATCATAGAGGTAGCGCTATAATATCCCTGAGTCCCAACTTAAGGATCCCCAGTTGATAGAATTGAGAGCAGCTGGCAGCACCTGCTTAAAAACTACTGTTTGGTGGCAGTGATTTTTATGAAACTACGAACGTGGGAATTTAATTAGTAGGGATATTGTAATCTTATTCCACTTAGTTTTGGCACGTGTTATGTAGTGGAAGTGAACTATAACACGGGAGGCACTACAATCGGTGTGCTAATTGTATGAACAGTAATCTTTGAATATATGATGTAAGGGCTGAGTCAGTTATAAATCTAACTTTTTGTTATTTGTTAGGTTAGGTTGGTTCTATGTGCGTGCGTGCGTTTGTGTGTGTGTCTTTATAGATTTATGTTGTATATATGTTGGGCCGGTGTTATAGTTGGCCATTGTGCTGTTAGAGTAGCACATTATTGCATGAGATAATAATAATAATAATAATATTTTAATCTGACGTGAGTAGCATGTAAGAATAATGCAGTTCTTTTCTTTTTTGCTTTTGTCTATTCCGACGTGACATACATTTGTACAGCAGAAGCCGGCTGGTTTGTTTTTGTCTTCATAAATACTTACACATTGCGGATAAAATGAGGGCACCACTATACGTTAGGCAAATTGAAGCACTGTTGCGGACACATTATAAACACTGAATTTGTACTTAAATAATAGACTTTTAATGTTCATGTCCGTTTGAAATACAAAGAACGTTATTACAAAACTTTTCTCAGAAAAATAAAACGAGGATATAATAAATTAAAGGTTTTATTCGTAGTAGCAGGGTTGCAAAACGGCTTATGTGGAACGATCCTATAGTCCCATTGCATATATCTTTTGTTCAAAACAAGTAGTAACATTTCTTCATACGCAGATATTGTACTAAATATTCGAAATCAAAGGTTATTTATTTTGTATTCTTACTTTAATTCGTGTATGGGGTACGCGGTGGCGCAGTTTGTTGAGATACTGCTTTGTAAGCCGGAAAGTCGGGGGTTCGATTCCCGATGGTGTCATTGGAATTTTTCATTGATGTAATCCTTCTTAGCCGGACCATAGCCCCGGGGTTGACTCAGCCCCTAACAGAAATGGGTACTAGCAATATTTCTTGGTGGTAAAGGCGACCGGTTCCTAAGGCTGACAAACTTAGCACCTTCATGTACCGAATGCCTTGAAATCTGGTAGCCTCAACCTGCTGTAACCCTCAGGGCCTGTCCAGACCTGTTACGGGATTGCTTACCTTTATCTTTTGCTTTAATTCGTGTAAATATAATCTTCATCTGGAGATATTGTGTGTTATGACAGTGCATAGTATGATTATAACCAGGAAACAACTGTCTTGATACTTATGTACTGTGAAAACGGGGACGGTTCATCCCTCGGAAATTGTGGTAACCAACTATTCTATAGTACAGTCTTATAACCCGGCAGAGCACTTAACGAATAGCTACTTCCAACAAAACCTGAAGCCTGATGTAGATCAATACTGTCTTACGTAGTATGTGTAGTTATTATTTGTTGTTGGTTCAGCAAATCCATGACTAAATTGATTTATTTCACGGATGGAAACTGGTATCTCATAAATTTCAAGAATACATTGCATTTGATACGTCTTTAATATTTAGTTCTTCAGTGAAATCAAGGGCAACATTTGTCAATGATTATCCCACTTTCCCCAAATTAACTTCCATACGCCTTTTCGAGCGCCTTAATTTTAGCCCGGAAATGATCTAAATGAACAGTATCTTTGGGAGACGGTATTGTAAAAAGTAATGCACTACATACGTAAACACTCTTGTAATAATCTAACAAAGATCTATACTTTTTGATTGCTGCTTCTGAAACTAACTACAAAGTAATATGTGTCTGTGCATGGTTATGAGAATGTGTCGATTTAACTACCTCGCATTCCACTGCTATATTCTTTTACACATTTTTGTTCATGCTTCTTACATTTCACTGCAATACTCCTGTGCAATTGTCAACACAGCATGGCACGTCCTCACGTTGTGGTTGGCGGATCGGCCTACAGATGCGGACGGTTGCTGCGAATATATTGAATAAGCAGTTACCAACAGCCAACATTAGGTGGTCCTCCAGATTGGGTGTTGGGCGAGGTGCTAACAAATCATCACCGCGAAAACTTACGATGTTGCGAAATATTTCAGAGGTCTGAACATGGGCTGAGGGTGTTCGAGGAAAGGGTGCTGAGGAAGATATTTGGTCACAGAAAGGACGAAGTAACGGGGGAGTGGAGAGGGCTGCAAAAAGGGGAGCTTTATGATCTTGTACCTCTCACCAAACATTTGGGTCATCAAATCAAGAATGAGATGGGAGGGTCATGTGACACCTATGAGAGACGAAGAGGGTCATACAGTGTTTTGGTGGGGAGAGCTGAGGAAAAGACGCCACTTAGAAGACGTAGGAGTAGATGGCAGGATAATATTAAAATGGATTTTTACAAGGGGTGGGAGGGTGTGGGACGGACTGGATGGATCTTGCTCAGGATAGGGACAGGTGGCGAGCGTTTGTGAATGTGGTTATGCATCATTGGTTTCCATTAAGTACGGGAAAATTCTTGACTAGATGAGGGTCTGCTAGCTTCTCAGGAAGGACTCTCCTGCATGGAATTAGGTAGTTAGTAAGTTAGTTGCACTAAGTATGCCTTAGGCCACGGGCAATGTTGAACGTAATACTTCCCTGTTCCACTCACGTCATTCACGATTATTAAGCCAAGCAAGAGCCCTGCAATTGAGCATAACTCAAGCTATTTTCTGCAGAATTGTATTCTAAGGGAATATATTTCTCTAGTAAACATATTTCCCACTGGATGACAGCAGGAGCGCTTCACATTGCGCCATTGCTGGTTTTTAAATTTTCATACCTGAGGGCAGAGAACACATTGGCTACATATTAGTTTTTAATTAAATGAGCTCGTATGAGCAGGGTGTGCGTTCATTTTCGTTCGCCTGCTGTCACATCGTTTCGTTTTATTGTCCACTGTGCTTCCTTTTTAAACTTTGTAGGTCTTTTTTTCATGACGGTATGGCGCGTCCTCAAATTCAAAATGAACGAGGCCATCTCCAATGATGGGGAGGATATGCGAATATGTGTTAAGGTACGACTGCGTGGATAACAGAAAAGACGCGTTCATTGAGCTCAAGATGCGAATAAGCTTCGAGATTTTACAGAGGATCTTGGAGAAACAGAAACGAAAGGTGGGTGATGACGATTGAATACTATGGAGCTTCTGAATTTGTTCTGCTCACCGAATATTAGAATCACCGTGTGTGAGGATGAGGTGGAAGGAATAAGAAACAGCCCCTGGTGACATAAGAAGTGAGCAGAGAAAGTTCAGTGAAAAGTCGGAAGAAAAAAAGCCACGTAGCTGCCTGTGCCTACACAGAAGACGTGTTAGATTGTAATTTGATTTTTATCTTAGAAAAAGGAACGCTTGGAAGACCTCGACGCGCACGCAAGTATGATATTAAAAGGGATTTTGCAACAATGTATTGAGAAATTTGGGACTGGAATAATTTCGTTCAGGTTTGTGGGAACAAGTTACGGGTATTCTAGTTACGTGAGAGACTGCGAATTTCTCTTCGCGTACCTGAGCGATTGTAATTGTTTTAAGAAAACTACACTTACATAAACACAGCTTCTTCTAGCCTAGATTACGCACATAGAAGGAAAAAAGCAATTTTATGAGATTACTACGCTGTGTGTGCGCACGTGTACCCACACCCCATTTCGACTTTGAAGGTACTGGCAGATTTTACGATTCGTAACGTGAAAATTAGGCCATTCAGATTTAATTGTTTTGTGCCTTTGCGTGTGAGCACTATTTGTTGAGAGAGACATTAGCTCCACAGCGTGGACCAAACTAAACAGCTTTCGAATTACAACTGATGACGGGAATAAAATATTTCCGAAAAATATGTTTAGACAGTCACAGTGTCACGATGTATAGCCCAAACTACGTGTCGACTTAATAACGCATCATAATCTTCGGACTGCTTGTTACTTGGCAAGCTAATTGATCGGTACAAAGTATGCCACAACGTTTTTGTGTGTTTCTGTTCGGTGCATGGTACAGTCCCGCTCGATGTTAGTTCGGAAAGTGAAAGGCCTGCCTTTGTGAAAGAGAAGTTAGCTAATGGAATAATTAAGAATTCATCATCTCGCTCTTCCTCGAGTTTTATATGCATGTGTTCAGACCACAGATTCTGTGAAAACAGATGGTACTGGAATTTGTACATTTGCTATAACCTACTGCAGACTGAGGCTATATCGGCTGTAAATATTTAATGTATGTGTAGAGAGACCATCATAATAGAACTCAGCCCGTGTAAATTGATCAGTGTTGTTAATGCATGGTTGATTTCAATATGCATTTTTCATTTAAATAATTAATTGTACATGTTCACAGAAATAATGTGACGTAAAATGATATCAATAAAAATATGCATGGACGGACAATAAGTGTGACGGTGGTCTTTTATATAAATGTAGACGTAATTATTTCATGATAAATATTAATCCTTGGATATGAGTGCATGGGTTCATGTGAAACTTAAAGGAATATTTTTGATTGGTCTCCGTGTGGCAGGCTGAAGCCTGCCACACGGATACCACCCCAACCAGCCACACCGAAACTCCAACACACATCGAAACAAGAACACACAACCAATGTGGTGATACAATAGAAAAGTCGCACGCGCCTGATGACGGATGTATTAATGTCCGAAACATGTCGAGCATAGAAGAAGTGAAATAAAACTTAATAAATTGTGACATCAAGTTGGTCTCTTATTCTTCAACTATCACAATGATGCATGGTCGAATAAACATTAGATTTATAACATTTAAGTTTATTCTAATAAAACATGTAATTTATAGGAGCAGATTATTATTATTATTATTATTATTGTGATTTATTATTATTGATTATAAGACATTTGTGGGAAGTAAGCATTTGTGATTACTTAATTTTTGAATGTTTATATCCTTGATTTGAAAGGGAGAAAATATGAACGAAGTCGGATATCGTAATTCGTAACCATGGGGCTTTATTTAAAACATTCGCTTCCTTCTCCAGAAAATATGGAGATAATGAGACAGACATTACTTTAATCTTCATGCACTTAGTAAAACTCCTGATTATTAGGCTACTGTTCTGCTCCTGCTGCACTGTAGGGCGAATATACGTACTGCTGTGTTCGCTATACGGTAAAAATATCTATTGAATATTGTCTTCTGATGTGATGTGATGTGGTCTAACGACTTGCAGTTTATCAGTAATTTGCGAACTTTTCGGAATGAGCGCTATAGGGAGCAAGTTAGACTGCTATGGATTAATCTTGTAAACTCTAAATTGAGTAGCCCTACATGAGAGAAAGTATTAGACTTACAATACTTTACCATGGCGTTGCCATACATGGAATTTCGATACAAGTAAAATCACCTTTATTTTTGTACTTCCAAAATTATTTTCACATTTTACCATTTTTAGAATGATATTACCAGAACATTGAATCCCGTGTGCTCAAATTAGATCAATGAATTCCATCATTTTCGTTGTTTGTGTGCCTGAGGACGACAGTAGGTTCATGCCGCACGTTTGATGAACACTGTAATGACCTGTATGTATTTTTAGCTGGCTGGCTGGGTTGCGTTAGCTCGCGCGCTCTGCCAGGTCGCTGGAGAAACTAATCAATAAACGGACGGAGCAACAGGTGAGGGGAATTGTTGCTAACAAAACAGAATGCTATCCCGAGGTTTAAAATCTAAACAAGTCTGAGTATTATACTTCTAAGTTTTGGATGAATTTCAGCTATTTTTTGGAAGACTACTTAGAGTATTATATAAACAACAAACGACCGAAATATGTAGTCTGAAGCCTGAAGAGCGAAGTTGGTGAATAATATAAAAAGTGTAGTTCAGTTTCTGCCTTGTGAGAAACACGGGGCTTTTCCGTTGTAAAGATCAACAGGTTAATGGTGTCTAAATAGTGGCGTTTATTGTGGAACTCCTACGTACCATGCAGGCCAAAACATATCTGCAGATAAAAATCAGATTTGGAGGTTCTGGTCTTCTAATACTTTACGCTTTGTAGGTAGCTGGCGTTGTATTTCTGTTGCGCTACTTGACTCTGAAGATGAAGGCACAACGATCGTTCAGACCTTCGGAAATTGTTTATCGAACTGAGCGTAAAGTGTTGGAAGGTATGAATAGTCAATAATAACTTGGCGAGGGCCTCAAATCTCACAAAATGCGTAGTTCTTAATGTCACACCGGGTAGTATATAAAGTAACAGCGGTGTTTTAAAGCGGTAAAAAGTGATTATTTAAACACTGTGTTTAGGCTTATCATTTCAACATCGCATTTCTTTGGTGTCTTTTTCGAAATTGTGATTTGGTATTAATTTATATACTTTCATGGCGGATGTTGCATGAATGATAGACGTCTGTGTCATTAGGCCACGTAGGATGAAAAACTGTCAGCGTTATGGAGGAATCTGCTGTCTTCGTGTTCAAGTTAAATAAATTACTTTCGTGTGGCTGTTGGACTGACTGGGTGGAAGAAATATTTCAATTTTGAACGAAGACTGCATTTGCAAACTTCTTTCAGCCAGTCACTCCATTAGGCACCGGAACCTAAATCAGTCACTTAGAAGATGTATTCAGCGCGTTTCTCGGAAACGACGGATAACATAGGCGTGCATGGTGTAATGATCCGGGAGAGTACCATTTCAGGAACTGATTTCTTAACGTATTGTAGTGCCTTCAATTCTAGGGTCAAGCAATCTAAGAAGATAGTATTTTGAGAGATAGTCAAAATGTTCTCGCCTCTTATGGAGAAGGTTTATTAATGTGCTCACAAGAGACAGTGGTCAGGTTCTCTCTTTGTATTAGATGACTTCGGTCCGTATAGTTACACGTTCAGTGACACAATCAGATGTTCCGGCATATCTAGTCCCTTCTGTTTTTCAGGTTTGTGCGCATGTGTCACACTCCCTGCCTATTTAGTAGTCCTTAAGCTTGTCGTCGCAGAAACGTTTTTTGAAGAATACATGTTATGAATCTATTTATTACGTGATTTTGCCCATTTTCTTTTAACTTCCACCGTCAGTTTCAAAAGCTACCTTTAATACTCTTTTACGAAAAAAGCATGTAGTTGATGCAGAATGTTTAAATGTACCTGAATAAGTGGAAATTGCAATTTGTGATATGATAGGCTCGTGCCATCGTTTGTTGAAGTCATGAATGAAGTGGTGGAATTGAAACTAGAGAAGTAACTTCTGTTGTCCCAACTGAGCTCTCATTTCTCGTGCTGTAACTTTTCTAACACTTGTCAGCTGCAGTGCAGCGAGGGAAAGCCTGCATTCGACTAGTACTGGGCCGCAGTAACTACCATATCTGCAGTACTTGGCAAAAGTTCTTAGAAGAACCATATCAACCTTAACCATGTAGAGCGACTTTATCCGTTGTGTCGTATTCCGAACGTGACACCGGTTCCGAATACTGAATTGTTTAGGCTTCGTGTGAAAAACAGGAACATTAGCTGTATTTGTTCATCAGGATGGAGATTCGCGGAAAAACTGGACACACTGAATATTTTAAATAAACTGTATAAGCACCAAGGATGAGATTTAATTGACGGGATAAAATAAGTAAATCTTTAGTACAGGTTGTGGAATGCCTATGAGGACTCTAACGTTACGGAGGCAAGGGCGTAGAAATTCAAATCAGTGAACCAGATAGAAAACACAACCTAGAAACACTAAATTGAGACGCTATACAGAACGGAGTTTGGAACATCAGAACAGACAATTGGAGGGGCCCAAAAACCAAGTAATCATGCGTGAAATATACGATACACTGTCGTCAGAATCTTGAAGAACTGAAACACAAAGCGGCCACATAAAGCGAGATTGGATGTTCTCATCAGTGTCGATAAACATAAAAGTGTACTGGAATGCCACGTCGTGTGGTCTGGTAGATAGTGAGGTTGCGCTCAAGGATCTTAGTGCTCTCAGTTTCGGTTCAAGTAGTCGGGGAATGCCAACTAACCGTTAATAAATTGGCCGCCGTTCGTCGGTCAAGCTGTTTAATGAATGCGTGATATCAGAAGTTCTTACAGCTGTGAAATTGCGTAAACGACTGTCTTCTAGGATATGGCATTAGCGACTTACCCAAGTTCGGAAGGAAGCTGCTACCTCTAACTTCAGAATTGTCCATGCTACCGAGGACACAAAGGTAGACATTTTCTCTAAAATGCTGTCATCTGCTTACGAAAATACGCCCTGCAGTTACGTAATCCCAATGAAGAACTCTTAGATTATTATTATACTTTCATTGCCGACATCTAAATTGAAGCAGTTAATCACAGCATGTTTTTATGATCATGAGTAACGTATTCTGAAAAACCTGTTCACCGAAGATTGAGGCAGTGACAAGAGGACACAATTCTGTGAAGAGCAACTTTGTAATATGTGTTCGTAACTAGGTCGTGTAGCGACTGAAAAAACGCGCTGATATTTCAAAGGGAATGTGTTACGGCTGTCAAAATTGTCATCGATTTTGGAGCGGAAAACCTGTTGAGAAAACAACTTTCATACACATGCAGATTTTTTTTGTATTAAACGAATTCGGTCAAACGCATTCAGCCTAACTGGCTTGGAAATTACTACAGAGACTACGTAGTTCACACACCAACAAATGCACTATTTATTAACTTTGTTAAAATTTTAATTTACATTAAAATACACAATAATATCGCTCCTACATGTTTCGGTCTTTAATGACCATCATCAGGGAGCTTTATCTGTACCTGACTAAAGTTTTGTTGGTGTGTGAACTACGTAGAATTCAAAATGCTCGGTGCAAGGATGAAAATTACTGCAGAGACTGTTTCGTTTACATTAAGATTCAAATTGTGATCAATTAGTTAGAATATGTGCACTGAGCACTGCTACTGTATTAAAATATGCTTGGAATTTGTCGTCACCAAAAGACACTGCTGTACCAATTAAAACGTACCTTCCGATGCACTACAGTAGTATTAAAACTGTCATTTTATTTGTATATTCGTAACGATTTTCTAACATATATAACGTCAGAGAGCAAACGTTAGTCGTTTATGTTTATGTTTATTGTAATGATAGTGAGTTGGGAGGTGGAGGTGTTGCGCACAGGCTAATTGATGAATGGATATAGCGATTGTCTGGCAAGACTGCGGGTAACGGGACAACATGCAAGGCGGATGTGTGTGTGTGTGTGTGTGTGTGTGTAAGGATCATAGTATAATGACTCTTAATGACACAGAGTGGTATTATGTCCGTCACTTCCATTTGAAATGTAACTCTCTACGCCTGAGTTCGATGCTGAGCAATGGGCCTAAGAGGGAAGGGTAACAGGGCACTGGAGAGAATTTCACAGTGAGGATTTTCAGGACTTGTACTACTCGCCAAATACTATCCATATTATCAGAGCAACAAAGATGAGATGGGAGGGGAAAGTGGCACGTACAGGGGACAGAAAACGTGTATGCAGCGTTTTAGTGGGAAAACCTGAAGAGCAGAGACCACTTGGAGGTCCTAGGCTCGGTTGAGGGGACGATAAAATGGATCTTCAACAGGTCGGTTGGGAGGGAGTGAATTGGATTGATTTGGCTGAGAATTCAGTCCAGTGGCGAGCATTTTTGAAGCTGGAAATGGAAATGCGGTTTCCCTAAAATATTGGGAATTTCTTAACTAGCTAAGGAATTAAGTTTTTCGAGAAAAACTCTGCTACTTTGAATTAACCTTTTGGCGCCGGAATTATTTTTCTAATTTTAGCACACCCTGTATATAAAATGTGAATAATCCAGGAACCAAATATGTTAGAATTATGAAACAAACTGCATTTTGAAGAGGAA
>Ga0123357_10008365_pt1 | contig 12916 bp, 8 predicted proteins | sample TergutEmb28metaG_FD_89873 | JGI IMG/M metagenome (GOLD analysis project Ga0123357, IMG submission 89873) | Embiratermes neotenicus P4 segment gut microbial communities from Petit-Saut dam, French Guiana - Emb289 P4 | ecosystem: Host-associated > Arthropoda: Insects > Digestive system > Gut ...
GGTTTTCCAATGCTTCCAAATTCAGAAAAACAATTTGGTTTTCGTTTACATTGTCAGCAATCAAATAGTCGCGAAACATCTGCATTACGGTAGATTTTCCGCAACGCCGCACACCTGTAAGAACTTTTATCAGATTTTTATCGCGTAACCCGATAAGCGTATTCATATAGTTTTTTCGTTCAATTTGCTTCATATCCTTTTAATGTATAGACCAAAGTTTGGAAAAACAGAAACTTTGGTCTGCAAAAATACAGATTATTTTTCAAACTCACTGATTCTTTCTATAACAAATTTAAATTATGCTTTCACTTTCGGCTCTCGGTTTTTCTGTCTCGCGCTGGGCTGTCCGCAAACTGGTTTATGTAATAAATAAACGTTACTTTTGATGCAGTTGCCCTGGTATTTCAATACATCATTATGCAAATTCTCTTTCAGCTTGCTTAATACGGCGATATATTAAATGTTGAAAAGTTTGTGTATTTTCGATATTAAAATCATTTTGTAATCCGAGCCAAAATTTTACTGAATTACCAAAAACAGTAGAGACGTTGCGCGCAACGTCTCTACACGGAATTTCACCCCAAAAACCCTTTCAAATGGGGTGGTTTTCCGATTTCCGGATTTTTATACATTTCAACACCGGTTCGTTTGGAATAGACAATGTGATAGAGGCCATCATTTTAACTATAGTGAGATGGTCACACTTATTTTGCTATACAGCGGACACTCAAGCCGTTTACTCTTGGGGTATTGCCGGTATTCGTGCTAGTAGAGTAGATATTTATACTATAAGAGAAGGTATTGCCGCTTGTAGAGCTCCAATAATAGCCCTGGCCACCCCGAGCGTTCCATGTCCCTCCATTAGTGCCGTCACGATTTCCAGCAGTGGGTAGAAAGAGTGAGTTTCCAAAGTAAATACCTGATGTATAATTAGATATACCGTTTTCCCATGTGCCGACTTTCGAATTAGTATTATTTGCTGCCACGCTCATCCATTCCGCTTCGGTAGGTACACGGTAACCGGTAGGGCATGGATTGGCTGTGGTCATATCCCAATCTACGTCCGGTATTGGAGGATTGCCACCATAAACGGCTGTTGACCAATTAGCGCCAAAACCTGCATTGTAAACCGGATTTTGATCGTCTGCCGCGCTCATTGCTACCAAACCTGTTCCCCATTTATATTTTGCGCCATGTATAGCTTGAGAAGGAGTGAGCGGATCTGCATTTGTGTCGGTTATCCCCAAATTGTAACACATAAATTCTCTCCAGTCCGTAGCGTCATTTACATAAGCGCCGCAACGACCGACTGTAACGCTTAATGTACTTGCCGGACCTGTGAAGCAAGGACTCATAGCTCTTACGGAGATTGTTCCGGTACCGAAGGTAGAAACGGCATTAATCCTGATGTTGTTAGTTCCTTGACCACCTGTTAGTGTCCCCACAGTTGCGGGTACTGTCCATGCATAAATTGTACCCGATGATACAGCGGGTACTGAATAAGTCAAACCGGTAGCGCCTTTATCTACAACAGCATCTCCGTTTATCGCACCTAACTGGGGGCCATTATTGACCGAAATTGATCCGGTAGCCGTACCGCTTCCACCGGTTAATATTACGATATAATTGCCGCTTGTTGCCGGCGTTCCGCTGATGGTTACGACACCGGCATTCCAACTGCCGGTTACGCCGGCAGGCAAACCTACGACAGTAGCGCCGGTAGCGCCGGTGATAGAATACTTAATCGGCGTGATGGCTGTACCGCCGCATACGGTTTGAGCATTCGTACCGGCTCCTGACGTTAAGCTAATGTTGTTTGTCAGCAAATTGGGAGCTGTGTTGTTACACAGGTCTATCCACTTTCCGCCCGACCAAAATTCGACACAGTCGATGTCGGTGTTGTAAATAAAAAGTCCACTGGCTTCCGTAGAATCGGGAGTCAGTAGTAGCGCGTCACGCTCATCATTCGACAGCATAGGCAAACGAAATCCGCCTTTCGTACCCGCCAATTCCAGCACTGAATAGCTGTGTGGAGCTTTCTGAGCTCCAATCGTTACCTGCGCCTTGAGGGGCAAGGCGAAAAATAATATCAAAATAATTGACAATTGATAATTGACAATTGAAAATTTTAAGTTCATAATTTTTTAATTTTTAAAGGATTAAGTATATTTGTAATTTCCATTTCTGTCCCTCGAAATACTTCACATACGCACAAAGAAAAAGCGTGGGACTATACTTATTCGCTTCTGAGGTCTTCGACTACCTTGCGCCAAATAAGTAAGCTCACGCCGTCTAAACGACATGAGCGTCTACTACTTATTCTTGGCGCTTTTGAAGTTATCGAAGTTTCAGAAGCCAGAATAAAAGCAAACGCTTTTTCCAATATTTCTACAATGTGCGTATTATTACGCAGTTTTTATATCATAGGCAACTATTTTTGTTTTATCGGTGGCAAAGGTATGAATAATATCTCAGATATGAAAAGAAAAAAGCGGTTAAATCTTTTTTTGATATTTTATTTTTATTATATCCGCAATAGGTATCCAAAATTTTTCAATGGCTGAACTTGTTTTCAATCGCCCTCAAAAACCCTGAAAAAGAGCTAAAATCTTGAGCAATAATAGATACATTGAGACCTTTTTTTTGAGCGTAGGCTGCCGTATAAGGTCCAAAGCAAGCGATAGCGACCGATTCCAATAGATTTTTATCTTCGATATTTTGAAGTAAAATTTCAACTTCGGCGCTACTCGTGAAGGCAATACAATTTATTTCTTTTGAGGCAATCAGTTCTATTGCTCTGTTTACTTGGGTTTTATCAACAGGTCGCGTTATATAGGCATTTATGCGTGTTGCATTCATTCCAATATTGTTCAGTTTCGCCAAAAAGTCCGGTACGACATCCGGTTCTTCAATCCCTTCTACTAAAGGAACAAGCGCTGCAATTGCTTTTCCTTTAATGCTTTTATCTTCACTCAACTTACAGGCAATTCCCATAGGGCTTGGCTCATCAGGATGAATAGCAGGTTGAATGCCCATTTTTTCAACCATATAGTCTGAATCTTTTCCGATGGCGCAAAATTTTATATCAGCCAAAGGTAGATTCTTTTTACTTTGAACTTTATAGAACGATTCGATGGCTTTGCGGCTTGAAAAAGCGATATATTCATAACGATGTAAATTCATAAATAAATTATCTACCTCCGGCATATTCTCCGGAATAACCGTTTCAATCATTGGAATTGCTATCGGATTTAGCTGCGATTCGGAAAAAACATCTTTAAATCGTTTGGAATAACCTTCAGGCGAAGTTATTAAAATATTTGTCCGTGTCGATATGTCGTTCATCTAAGTAGTTTGATAAAATCATTTATAATAAAATTCATGCCTATAACGGTTTAGAAAACGCCTTATCAGAATGAATCATCAACCGGTCTAAAGCCGCCGCCACATTGCGGACAAAAAGCGTCCCCTGTTCTGTAGCGTGAATTTGATTTTCATCCATTGTTATGATTCCATCCGCTGCAAATGTGGAAAAGAGCTGGGGATTATAAGCGGTTGCCTCCTTGATTTTTTCGACCGGAAGCGAAAGCCGTTCCGACAGTTCGCGCCATTCGAGGCTATAGTTGCACATCCAGGTTTCGATTACTTCGCGGGTGATTTGTTCTTCTTCATTCAAACGATAACCTTTGACCGTAGCCAAACCGTTTTCCGTGCGGGCGATATAGTCTTCTATGTCCTTGCTGTTTTGAGCATAAGCCATTGAAAGCTGACTGATTGCGGTCACGCCGAAAGCATACACCTGACCGGTTGTCCGCCGCGTGCAATAACCCTGAAAGTTGCGGTGCAATTGTCCACTCTGCAAAGCCGCAAACAATTCATCAGTCTTTTTTACAAAATGGTCTAAGCCAATGGACTGATAACCAGCTTCGTTCAACAGGTTTTTAGCGCGAATGTACATCCGGCTTTTTTCTTCACCCGATGGAAGACCGAAATTTTCCAGCAACGTTTGCCGGTTATTTACCCATGGAACATGCGCGTAGGAGAATGTCACTAACCGGTCGGGCTGTAATTCAATCGCTTGCCGGATAGTTTCCGCAAAACGCTCTTCCGTTTGAAAAGGCAGCCCATAAATAAAGTCAAGATTGATATCGCAATTTTTCTCCCTTAGCAGCCGGAAAATATTTTCTACCGGCAATAAAGACGGGCGACGGTTTACGGCATTCAATACTTTTTCATTGAAATCCTGTATCCCTATGCTGAAACGGTTGAATCCCGCTTCCGACAACAGCAGCCAATCTTTTTCATTCAAAAATCCCGGATGACATTCGATGGCGATTTCCGGTTTTTCAATGCAGGAAAAAGAAGATAACAACCTGTCATTGAACTCTTTCAGTATATTCACCGGAAGAATGGTTGGACTTCCGCCACCGTAATGAATCTGTGCGATACGCCGTTTGGGATTCAACTGCCGGACTACGGTATCTATTTCTTTATGAACAGCGGAAATATACCGGTTCAGTTGCGCTTCCGTCGTCATAGCAAACGAGTTGCATCCGCAATAATGACAAAGTTGCCGGCAATAGGGAATATGAATATAAAACGAAAGATGCTCCGGCTGAGTCGTATTGGATTGAATTAATGCTTCTCCGTAATCTTTTGCCGTAAACGATTCGGAAAAATAATTGGCGGGCGGATAACTGGTGTATCGCGGCGCCGGCACATTGTATTTTTGAAGTAATGCAGAATCAATCATTTGCTTCTTTTTTTCTAAAAACGGTTAATATATAAAATAGCGCTAAACAGGCAAATCCAAATTCGACCAGAAACAATTGGCTGTAGCCGTGATGCTGGGCGACAACTCCACTCAAAGCGGCGGCAGTCATTCCGCTGAGTTGTGCAATAATCAATTGAATCGAAAAATCAGTACCTTCCCTTCCTTTCCTGACGCGATCCATTGCCAGGGTGTAAAGGACAACGGCGGATGTTCCGTAACTGATTCCTATCAAAATGACAGCTACACACAGGAGAAACATGGTAGGATGAGTATATTTGGAGATTAAAAACACATAGAGCGCCGTAACGACCATGAAAACAGCGAACAGGCTGCGCGAGCGATGGCGTCCTATCTTGCGAACTATCAATCCGCCGGCATACGAAGCGACTAACCCTGCGGCAGTTCCGATAATTCCGTTGATCATGCCAATCTGATTTGTACTGTATTTTAAATCCACCAGATACGGGCGCATCATTGCCAGCGTACCTATCATGGAAACGTGATAAAGAACCAAAAATCCGATTTGCTTCCAGATACCGTTGCCTTGAGTGAAAAAACGGAAAATATCCGTCCATGTTACCTGTTTGGCTACGGAATGTTCTCTGTTGATTGTTAATTTACGGTTAAGATACAGAGGAATTAGCGCAACAATAGCAACCAGTGCGAGAAAAGTGTTGAGATTACCCCAGCCGATCTGTTTGAAAATCATGAACAATACGCCGGCTCCAATCAGTTTACCGCCAAAATTTCCCATTAAGTGCATACTGTTGACCATGCTTTTGTTTTTCCGGTCGAACACTTGCGTTGCCAGCGCATCGGTGGCAATGGTCTGCATCGTCGAAACGGCAAACAGAAGAAAGACCAACGCAACGAACGTATAAAAATTCGTCGAATAATGAAAAAAAGCAATCACCAAGAGAAGGATGGCAAATACGATTCCTGACAGTTGAATCCACCGCTTGTAATCATTAACAGTCGTGCAGGAACGGTCGATAGCCGGCGACCAGAAAACTTTTACGATCATGGGAAGCGAAAGAAAGTGCATCATCCCGATGACCGACAAAGAAAATTGTTGCTGACGCATAAACACCGGAATAAAGTTGGTGAAAAAATTGATCGCAATCATCGGCGCGATATACAAACAAAAGAAGATGAAATAATTTTTCTTGTTATTCACTGTGTGGGATAGATTATTTGATTAGTAAATTGATGCTGATTCCCGCTGTAAACGGCTTGCCTTTTTGCGCATATTGCTGGGCGCTTGATACAAAAGCGTAAGCTATATATTCCGTATTTGTTATATTCTTCGCCCAAAGAGAAACTGTTGCATTTCCCTTAGTGGCTGATATTTTGCCGTTCAACAGTCCGTAGTAGGGTTGAGTAAGTTTATTATCTTCCGCCCAATACAATTTGCCGGTACCGGTATATTGAAGGTTGAATGACAAATTGTCCGTCAGTTTCGTTTGAAGCGGAATCCGGTAATTGGCAGCCAGACCAAGCGTTTGAGCCGGAACAGAAGGGATGTAATTTCCCGAATAGTTTACCTTAGCGCTTTGCACATAATCCAGGAAAATGGCATGTGTGATACCGCCATTTGCCTGCAACGTAAAGCCTTTCCAGAGATTCCCCTGAAAACTCAACTCAATTCCCTTGCTTTGGGAGTGTCCGGCGTTTTTCAACATTTGTCCTATCCCGCTGGGAAGCAGTTGGTAGATTTGTTGATTCCTCCAGTCAATAAAGAAAAAGCAAAGCTCGGCACGAATGCGGTCTTCCCAGAATCGACCTTTAGCCCCGACTTCGTAATTCCAACTGTATTCCGGCTGGAAAGAACGGTCTTCGTCCCGTTCAAAAGAAGTGTTGAATCCGCCGGTTTTATAACCTCTTGTTATAGACGCATAAAGCATCTGGGAAGAAGGAAGCGCGTATTGTAAACTGATTTTTGGAGTTAACTGACTAAAATTCAAATTGCTGAAAGAATTGCCGCCTAAAGGTTGCTGCATCCCAAGCGAATCCTTATAAGCCGTGTAATTATCCGACGCTCTTTCGTAATCATACCGGACGCCTACGATTAATGAAAACCGGTTGATTAATAAATTATTAAAGGTTGATTGATGATAGAAAGAGATGCCCCGGGTTGGCATATCGTATAATTTTTGCGTAGAATAATTCAGCCTTTCATAATTCATTGCCACATTATTATTTATCTGCTGATTGAACGAAAAAACGCCGAACAGCCATTGATACCAGTGAGAAGTGGATGATTTAATATTCAGCTCTTCTGAAACAGTGGACTGCTTTTGTTTTTGGGTGACATAATAAACGGATTGAGGCGTAAAATCCTGATCTATACCCTGTTTATCCGAAAGGTATTGATACGAAGTCTGGCTGTTTAAACTGTATTGTTCCGCCGTATAAGTCAATGAAAGCCCGGTAGAAGACATGGTGCGGATGTAGGAACTGTATTCATTGTAATTCACATTGCCAACTTTGTTAGTTGCAGAATCGACCGGCGCATACGGATAACCGCCCTGATTGGAATAATCCACATTCTGCGTTAATCTTAACAGTAAATTGGGTTGAATCTTCCAATCCAAACGAATGCGTCCGCTGCCGGAATTAAATCCGTCGGCATTTTTGCCTGTGTACTGATTGAGGAAATAACCGTTGCTATGGTTGTAATTGCCCGATACGGCATATCCGAACCGGTCGTTCAGTTTTCCGTAATATCCCAGTGTAGCGTTCAAATTAGCGTAATTGCCTCCCGAAACGGAAACAACCGTTCCCTGATATTGCAAAGGCGATTTGGTAAAGACATTGATAATTCCGCCCATCGTATTTCGCCCATACAAAGTGCCTTGCGGACCTCGCAAAACTTCGATGGATTCGATTTCATTCATATCAAAATCCAGCGCGGATTTTTGAAAATAAGGAACGCCATCCACATACAGCCCAACGGAAGGATCGTTTATTTTCGAGCCGATGCCCCGTATATAAACCGGCGAAGAAAGTTTAGAGCCGTAGTCCGGCATAAACAGGTTGGGAATAAAAGAGCTGATATCTTTTATGTCTAAAACGTTTTGATTCAGCAAGTCCCTTTTACTCATCGTTGAGGCGGAGACAGGGAGCAAATAGGGATTTCCGCTCTGCTTAAACGACTGAACGACAACTTCATTCAACTCAATCGACCGGTGAGAAACAGTGTCCTTTTCATCCACATCGTCTGCGAAAACATCAAAAGTGATAAAAATGATCCCTAATAATAAAAATGTATGCTTCGTAAGAGGAAATATCTTTGATGAATATGCCATATAACCATAAAAAATTCCTACAAAGATATACTTTTTTTTGTTATGAAATGTAACAAATGTTACAAAAAATAAAAATATAATTGACTTATCTTTTTTGTATTTTCGTCACATCGCTTATTCTTTCATCAAATATTCCTTAAACCCCTCAAAATCTTTCCCTAAGGCAATGCTTTGCTTTCTGCCTTTCATAAATTCCTGCAATCTTTCAGGGATTTCGACCGGATCTTGGGTAATATTTTCAATTGTATCTTTGAATTTAGCAGGATGCGCCGTTTCCAAAAATACGCCGGTTTCGTTCGGCTGAAGACTTTCCGACAAAGCGCGATAACCGCAAGCGCCATGCGGGTCAAGCAAATATCCGGTTTCTTCGTAACAGGATTTAACTGTTTGGCAAATCACATCATCCGTGCAACAGTAACCGGAAATCAGTTGTATTATCGTTGAATGATTGTGGTTATACAAATCTAAGATTCGGGCAAAATTGCTTGGATCGCCTACATCCATCGCATTTGCCAATGTCTGGATAGAAGGTCGGGGATTATAAACTCCCGTGAGCAGGTATTGCAGGAAAATATCGTTCCTGTTATTTGCAGCAATGAATCGTTTCACCGGCAGTCCCATCCGGTGAGCGACTAACCCTGCCGTAAGATTTCCGAAATTTCCGCTGGGAACGCAAACGACAATATTTTCTTTTATTCCTATCCGGCGCAATTGAGAATATGCATTGAAATAATAAAACGCCTGCGGCAAAAAACGAGCGACATTGATGGAATTAGCCGACGTCAGCCGTAGCTTGCCGTTCAATTCCTTATCTAAAAAAGCAGCTTTCACCAGTGCCTGACAATCATCGAAAACGCCGTCAATTTCAAGGGCGGTAATGTTTTGCCCCAAAGTAGTGAACTGGCACTCTTGAATGGCGCTTACTTTTCCTTTGGGATACAGCACATATACATGTATTCCGTCCACACCGAGAAATCCGTTGGCAACGGCGCTGCCCGTATCACCGGACGTGGCAACCAAAACATTAATGTCTTTAATTCCTTGTTTTTTAATGAAATATCCAAGCAAACGCGCCATAAACCGGGCGCCTACATCCTTAAAGGCAAGCGTTGGTCCGTGAAACAATTCCAGACTGTAAATCGAATCTTTAACAGGAACCAATGGCGTTTCAAAAGAAAGCGTATCATCTACAATCGACTTTAGTTCGGCAGGTTCTATTTCGTTTCCGAAAAATGCTGAGGCTACAACCAGCGACATTTCCCGGAAAGTCATCTCTGAAATGTTTTCAAAAAAATCATTTGGCAAAACATTTATTTTTTCCGGCATATAAAGCCCTTTATCGCTTGCCAATCCTTTTAAGACGGCTTCTTCCAGCATAGCTACCGGCGCTTGTTTATTTGTACTGTACCAGTTCATTACTGTATTTGTCAATTCATTTAATATTTTCGCTACAAATTTACAACTTATTTTTTAGACAAAACTATGAATCGAAAAACAAACAGGGCAACCGCACCAAAGTAATTTTGTAAGGCTTGCACGATTATCCCGCATGCTACATACGGCTTCTCAATCGAAGACTGTTAAGCACCACGCTGACACTGCTTAAAGCCATAGCGGCTCCCCCAATCATCGGATTGAGCAGAAAACCGTTAACGGGATACAAAATTCCTGCCGCTACCGGAATAGCAATCAGATTGTAAACAAACGCCCAAAACAAATTTTGACGAACTGTTCGAATAGTTAATTTTGATAACCGGATCGCTTCTAATATTTTAGTCAGGTCGGAAGAAATAATCGTCATTTTTGCGGCAGCGATAGCGATGTCACTCCCTTTCCCCATGGCAATTCCAAGATTTGCCTGTGCAAGCGCTGCGCTATCGTTGATGCCGTCGCCAACCATTGCCACTATTTTTCCGGTTTCCTGCAATTGCTTTAGAAACAATGCTTTTTCTTGCGGCAGAATACCGGCGCGATAATGTGTAATTCCGCAACTTGCCGCTATTTCACTTGCTGTTGTCTCATCATCACCGGTCAGCATATACACCTCTATACCGGATGATTGAAGCTGACGGATTGCTTCCCGAGAAGTTTCCTTTATTTTATCTGTAACCGCAACCACTGCTAAAACCTGTTTTTCATTGGCAAAACAAATAACGGAATTAGCGCTTTTCATCCATTCCTTAGCCTGTATTTCCAAACTGCCGGCTATCGAAATATTATTCTCATTCATCCATTTCATGCTGCCGGAAAACCATGTTTCACCGTTTGCAACGCCTTTTATTCCTTTTCCTGTAATACTTTCAAAATTTTCTATCGAAATTGAATTGCTATTTCCGAAATAACGAACGACTGCTCCAGCCAAAGGATGTTCGGAATGTTTTTCCAAACCGGAAAACAATTCTTTCCTGCTGTCATCTCCATTCAACCAAACAATATCCGTAACGGCAGGTCTTCCTTCCGTAATCGTGCCTGTCTTGTCAAGCACCACGCAGTTGACTTTTTTGGCGATTTCAATACTTTCCGCATCTTTTATAAGAATACCTTTTTCAGCTCCTTTCCCTACGCCAACCATTATTGCCGTTGGCGTAGCCAATCCCAAAGCGCAGGGGCAGGCAATAATCAATACCGTCACCATTGCCAGCAAACCATGTATGAAACCGGTTCCGGGCTCGAACAACAACCAGATAATAAAAGACAGAACGGCAATGCCTGTAATTGCAGGAACAAACACGCCGGCAATTTTGTCAACCAATTTTTGAACGGGCGCTTTACTTCCCTGCGCCTCCCGTACCGTTTTTATGATTTGAGCCAATACGGTATCCGCTCCGACTTTTTCGGCGCGAAAACAAAAACTCCCTTTTTGATTAATGGTTCCGGCAAACACCTTATTGTCTTTTTCTTTGAGAACGGCAACCGGCTCTCCGGTAAGCATGCTTTCATCTACATACGAACTGCCTTCCGTTACCAAACCATCGACGGCAATTTTTTCTCCGGGTTTCACCAGCAGTATATCATTAACGGCTATCCGTTCAATGGCGATTTCTTCCTGATCCCCTGCTTTATTGATTATCGTAATTGTTTTAGGTTGAAGCCCTATCAACTTTTTGATGACAGACGAAGTATTCCCTTTGGCTTTTTCTTCCAGCAAGCGTCCCAACAAAATAAATGCAATGATGATACTTGCAGCTTCAAAATAAACATGTGGCTGTATGCCTTGCGAATACCAAAATTGAGGAAATAAAACATTGGAAACGCTGAAAAGATAAGCAATTCCCGTACTGAGCGCAACCAGCGTGTTCATATTGGCGGAACGATGCATCAACTGTTTCCACGCATCCGTAAAAAAATCCCGACCCAACCAAAACACAACAGGTGTTGACAATAGCCATGAGATTTCGCTGGCGTATGGCATTTTCATAAACATCATTCCTATAATAAATAATGGGAGGGACAGAATAATCGCCCAAAAAGTGCGGAATTTAAGTTTTTTGTATTTAGCCTTATATGCTTGCTCGACCTCATCGTCGCTATCGTCGCCGAAATCGGTCAACAGGTCGTAACCTGCACCTTGAACGGATTTACGGAGTAATTCGGGCGAAGTCAGTGAAGAATCATATTCGACAGTCGCCGTTGCTGCAGCAAAATTCACAGTAGCCTGCAAAACTCCCGCCTGCCTGTTCAGCGCTTTTTCAATATTGATTGCACAGCCGGCGCAACCCATATCCAGCGCCGGAAAAGTCTGTGTTACGATTTTATTTGCCATTGTTTCTTTCCAACATTTCATGCAAAGTTATGAATAATTTATTACTTTTGCCGAAAATTTAAAAAAGAATAACAGCAACAAATGATAAACAAAACCGCTTTTTTATTTGATTTAGACGGAGTTATTATTGATACCGAACCTCAATACGATATTTTTTGGAAGGCGACAGCCGAAAAATACCAACTCGGAATCGAAAACTTTGAAAAAATAATCAAGGGAACTATCCTTCCCAATATCCTGTCCCGCTATTTTTCCCATTTTTCCGAAAAGACACAACAGGAAATTGCCGTAGCCAATCAAACATTTGAATTGGAAATGGATATTATACCTGTTGCAGGATCATTGGCTTTTTTAGAAGATGCAAAAAAAGCAGGCATTCCGATGGGATTAGTCACCAGTTCCGACGACCGCAAGATAGAATATGTATTCAGCCGGCTTCCCGTCCGGCAATATTTCGATACCATCGTTTCTGCCGACCGCATTACACGCGGCAAACCCGATCCGATGTGTTATCTTTTGGCAGCTCAAGACTTAAGCTTATCACCCGAAAATTGCTATGTGTTTGAGGATTCTTTCAATGGCATAAAATCGGGGAACGCTGCCGGAATGAAGGTAATCGGATTGTCAACTACAAATTCAGCCGACAGTATCGCCAAGGATTGCATCAAAGTAATTCCTGATTTTTGCGGTTTCTCTTTGCCTGTTAGTGTGAGCTGAATTTTTTGTTATTGCGAGCATGGCAAAGATTCTTAATTTACTTATAAGTTATTCATTGTGAGTAGAAACAGCAAAGCAACCCATGAGAAGTATAAAAAATAAATAAAAATAATCATAAATTATTTGGTTGGTATTACTATTTGTAGTACCTTTGTGTCCGCTTTCGGAAAAAAAAGTAGGTAAAAGCGCACGATCTTTGAAGAATTTTCATAGCAATGTAGTACAATAAAAAGGAAAAGAGCGTCAATTAAGAAAGACAAAGAGCGAAGGAAAAAAACGAAAAAAAATATATTAACAGAGAAGAGTTTGATCCTGGCTCAGGATGAACGCTAGCGATAGGCTTAACACATGCAA
>Ga0123357_10008367_pt1 | contig 12916 bp, 8 predicted proteins | sample TergutEmb28metaG_FD_89873 | JGI IMG/M metagenome (GOLD analysis project Ga0123357, IMG submission 89873) | Embiratermes neotenicus P4 segment gut microbial communities from Petit-Saut dam, French Guiana - Emb289 P4 | ecosystem: Host-associated > Arthropoda: Insects > Digestive system > Gut ...
TCCGCCAACCGTAAGGGTGGTGGGTGGGCAGAGCCGCAAAATGGCGAAGCCCATTTTGGGGCGTGGGTTGGCGGTGCGGTGTGAGCGCAGCGAACACGGCAAAAGCCAACTATTTGTAAAATACCTTTGCATTCTTCTCTTTATTATTTCTTGTCATTCATTTTTTCGGGTTTCGCCACAGTTGTCAGCAACGCTCTGTCTTTTCGCTTCCCAATCGCACTGCCGCTCGCCCATTGCATACAACGCCCAAATATACGCATGTTTTCCATCTGTTTTTCTATCTGAAATTTCATGAAAAATATCACGTAATTCGTTGTTTATCAATTATTTTTAATCTTTCTATTTATTGCGTATTTTGTATTGTTGTGATTGCTCCAATGCAGATTTGACAATACAAAATGCGCATACTTTACGTTTACAAAAATACTCAAAAAATAGAAAGAAATATAATTTAAACTAAAATTTTTATACATTTGCAAAAATATAGATAGAAATATTTATGTCATTTAACTTTCAAAACTATCAATTCTTAACCGGCGAACACCATAATAAAAACGTTATTTTTGTGCGTTTTCCCTACAATCCATTATGGCAAAGAGAATTAAAAGAAAAATTTCCTGCCGCCAAATGGAGCGCATCTAAAAAATGTTGGTATCTGCCTGATGTTAATTCCATCAGAAATGAAGTTGGCATAGTTCCAAAAACTGAAATGGGGAAAGCGGTTATCAGCCAAATTCATCCAGTGAATCAAGTCGCTCTTAAACGAATGCACGAAACGCTTTTGCTCAAAGCTTACAGTCCGAATACGATCAGAACCTATTGTGTCGAATTTTCACAATTGCTTTATGTACTCAAAAATAAATCTGTAGATACGTTGACTCCGGAACGATTGCGGTCCTACCTTTTGTATTGCGTAACGAAGTTAAAACTTTCGGAAAATATGATACATAGCCGCATAAATGCCATAAAATTTTACTTTGAACAGGTACTGCATCGTGAAAAGATTTTTTTTGAAGAAATTCCCCGCCCTAAAAAGAAATCATCTTTGCCTAAAGTGTTTAGCAAATATGATATTGCTAATATTTTTGCTAAAGTAGACAATCCCAAACATTTACTTATGCTAAAATTGTGTTATGGAATGGGGTTGCGTGTAAGCGAAATTGTGAATCTGAAAATTACCGACATAGACAGTCGACGAATGCTCGTACATGTTGAAAATGCTAAAGGTAAAAAAGACCGCTATGTAACTTTGCCATCTTCCATACTCGATGACTTGCGGAATTATTACCGGACTTATCGTCCTAAAACGTATTTGTTTGAAGGTCAGTATGGCGGGCAATATGCCATTCGCAGCGTGCAGGCAGTATTCAAAAGCGCTATGCAAAAAGCAAAAATCAATAAGTCGGTAGGTATTCACGGACTGCGGCACAGTTATGCCACACATTTGATGGAATGTGGAACCGATATGGTTTTTATCCAAAAACTGTTGGGACATAAAGATATAAAAACTACTCAAATTTATGCCAAAGTGAGCAACCGCCAGTTAGGTAATGTCAGAAGTCCGTTAGACGATTTATAAAAAGCAAAATAGACCATATCTAAATGAATTTGATTTTTCTTGCTGCAAAAAAACTCATTTTGAACAGTAAAATACCGTGTCTGAATCGACTGATTTGCGTACTTCCGTATTCCCGGTCTTTGTAGCGGATAATTATTTCCGTCATTTTCAGGTTTTGTTTGGCTGCTCCAAAAAGCAAATCGAAATCGCCAAACGGATCAAAATCGCCAAAATAAGAGCGGTTGGCTTTGATTGTTTCGTAGTCTTTGCGGTATAAAACTTTGGTTCCACACAAAGTATCTTTGAGCTTTTGGCTCAATAAAAAAGAAAAGAACCATCCGAAGAATTTGTTTCCCAGCAGATTCAAGAAGCGCATAGCGTGCTTTTCCATCGGATAAACCAGCCGGCAACCGTTGATGAATTCTCCTTTATTGTAACGGAGGGCATCGTAAAATTTGGGTAATTCTTCAGGGGAAACGGTTAAGTCGGCATCCAGAATCATGAGTATGTCGCCGGTAGCTGCTTCAAAAGCTTCTCGCACAGCATTTCCCTTGCCTTTTCCGGTTTGTTGCATCAGCTTTATATCTTTATCGGGATAAGCGGTTTTCACACGCTCCATTTCTTCGTAGGTGTTATCGGATGAATTGCCTTCTATAAAAATAAACTCTTGTTTGTAGCCAAATGCCGGAGTTCTTTTGATTGCATTTTCAATATTGCCTTTCTCATTCCGGGCGGGGACAACAATTGTTACGCTCGCTTGTGTGTCTTCATTTAAAATAGGACGGGCAACTACGAGATTAATCAAATCTAATCGGGAAAACCCCGGTAAATTGGCAAAAATGCGGTTGAATATGAAATTCAATACCGGAATATACATGGGTAACCAAACTTTCCGTTCAGTCTTGATGATTTGGAAATTTTCCAATTGTAACAAACCGGCCACATCTCTTACTGAAAACCAATTCTGACTGGGTTGTTTTTGTTTTAATCTTAAAAATTCGAGCAGTTTAATTATCGGTTCCCACAGAAAATTATATTGGGAAATCACTATCCGTGTTTGCGGGTGGCATAGTTTTCGAATATTGCGAATGGCCTTTTGCACATCCCATAAGCAACCTAATGTATCACTTATAATGATGTAATCGAATGTTTCATTTAATTGCAGTTCTTCCACGTCGTCTACGAAAAAATGCAAACCTGAATATTTCGAACGGGCCATATCGATAATTTCGGGCGAAAAATCAACTCCCACGCCGTAAGATGGTTTTACGGAATTCAACAGATTCCCGCTTCCGCATCCGATTTCTACTACTCGTTTGCCTTCGGGAATTAAAAATGAATAGTATTTTTCAAGAAGTTTATGGTAAAAACGGTTCTTCCGGTTCCATTTTTCTCTTTTTTGAACTGCTGAATTATAAAAATTAAAAATATCTTGTTTATTCATTGGAATATATTGCGTAATTTCGCCGCAAGGTAGTTAAAATTCATAAAATAGAGAACTTTCCGTCTTATAAAAATTATGGCAAAAAAAAATAACTATGTCAACCCAACTTTCTTTGAGAAAGTAAACCGGTATTTCGATAAACATGGCAATGTTTATTTCTGGATAATTTTTGGTCTTACTTTATTATTCGGATTGCTGTTATATGACCCAAGGGTAAGTCTCACGGGCGATGATTCCGTATACATATTAAGCGCTCGTAATTTTTATCGCGAGTTCACTTTTCCCACTTATCAAGGGCCGTTATATCCGATAGTCTTGAGTGCCTTGGTTTGGATTTTCGGGATTTCCTTATTCCCTCTGAAAATGCTTTCTTTGGTTTCTCTGCTTGGGTTTATGTACTTTACATACAAGGCTTTTAAGGATAGAATACCTTCCGGTTTATTGTTTTTCTCATTATTGCTGGTAGCTATTAATTCCGGTGTTCTTTATTATGGCAGCCAAACCTACAATGAAGCATTTTATATGTTTATGCTATCAGTTCTGATATTTGTTTTTTTCCGTTATTTCATAATAGATACCCTGGAAACAATTCATTTGAAATCGGATTTGAAGCGGCATTTATTTCTGGCGCTGGCTTTATTGGGAGTTGCGTTGACGAGGTCGATAGGTTTTTCGATAATTATAGCCGTTGTCGCTTATTTTTTATTTTACCGGCAATGGAAAAATGCGGCAATATCGTTAATTGCTTTCGTGCTTGTGTTGTTTGCATTTCAGGCATTAAAAGCCGGAATTTGGCACGAAAACGCTTTTCAATTAAGCTCGCAAGGCTCTCAGTTGATGAGCAAGGACTTTTATCATCCCGAATATGGCAAAGAAGATTTGGCCGGATTCGTTAAGCGTTTGTTGGAAAATTCGAATCAATATTTATCACAAGGCCTTTTGATTATTATGGGATTGCGGCATTTAGATCCGGTAAACCCGATGAGCAATTATCCGTTATTCGCCATCTTGATATATGCCTTAGCAATAGGAACTCTTTATTTTTCATACAAAAAGAACAAGCATATCTTTTTTACTACTGTTCTAACCGGTTGTTTTTTAATCGTTAGTTTCGTTATCTTACAAACTAATTGGAATCAAGACCGGTTGATCATTCCTGCATATCCTTATATTTTACTCATCTTGTTAGGGTTCTTTTATTTTTTGTTTTCAAAAGAGAAATACCGTTCATTTCAACCGTTACTTCTTCTTTTGGTTGTTATTTTATTTATTTCGGGAATGAACAATATGATTAAAAACATTGGGGAAGCCCGTAAGTTGAAGGATGAATACAGCGGCCTGACCCCCGATTGGCGTAACTATATGCAAGCCAGTCGTTGGATAGGTGGGAACCTGAAAGAAAATGAGTTGGCAGCTTCCCGAAAGCCGGCTATTTCTACTATTTATGGAGAAGGAAAGAATTTTTATGGTATTTATACCGTACCTGCCGGAAATATGAATGCTTTTATGGAAAGATGGAATGAGAACCAGGCAGGATATGCGGCATTTTTGTTGAACAATAAGATGACGAATGATTTGTATCGTAGCATTATGCAACATTATTACGCCCGATTGATGGTTGCCGACTTACAATTTATTATTGCACAAAATCCGGATTCATTAAAAAAGGCAGGAGAATCAGTTCAGGCACAATTTATAGATTCGCCATCACAATTGGCGCAGCTTACAAAGAATGCGGGTGACCAAGTATCCATATTTTATGCCGATTCGTTGCTGATGAACTTAAAAGCAAATCATGTCACCCATGTGCTTACAGCTAATATTCGCATCAATCCAAATGTCAAAACGGGACAAACCGTGTCTACTGTGGAAAGATACATGTATTTTATTCAGGAAAAATATCCCGAAATATTTACGGTTGTCAAACAAATAGGAGCAGATAATGATGAACCGGCGAGAGTGTTGAAAATCAATTGGGAAACGGTAAACAAATAATATTATGGCGCTTAAAATTACAAGAATCAAACTTCGGATTGCTAAGATTTTGTATTATTGTACAAAAGTATTTTATAAATCTAACAAACAGAATGTCAGACGCCGGGGTATTAATTTTGAACTGTATCTGAATGAGGGGATTGACTTGCATATATTTCTTTTGGGAGGTTTTCAGACGCATGTTTATAAAAACAAATTGATAACGATCAATCCAACCGACATAATCTTTGATGTGGGCGCCAATATTGGCGTAATGTCTTTATTTTTTGCCAAACAGGCGTATAATGGTTTTGTCTATTCTTTTGAACCGACTTATTATGCAGTAGAAAAGTTTAACCGGAATATGCAATTGAATCCAGATTTATCCAATCACATCAAAATGGATCAATGTTTTGTTTCTTATGAAAGCATGGAAACGTCGAATTTGGTTGCATATAGCAGTTGGCCTGTAAATGACACTGAAAATGAAAAACACAGTATTCATTGTGGAGTAGCGAAAGATACTACAGATATTCCGAGTATCTCTCTTGATGATTATGTTGCCCTGGAAAAAATAAATAAGTTGGATTTAATAAAAATAGATACCGACGGGCACGAATTTAAGGTATTACAAGGCGCTCAGACAATATTGAAAACGCTACGTCCTAAAATTATATTGGAAATAGGAATTTACATTATGCAGGAACATAATCTTTCTTTTGCAGATTATCATCGCATTTTCCAAACATGTAAATATAAACTTTATACCGTAAAAGGTAAACAGATTACGCCACAGAATTATACTAAACATATTCCGAAGTATGGGACTATCGATATGATTGCCATTCCGTTATAAATATCAGAACATTTTTACTACCCGTTCAATTCCGGTTTTCAGAATATCTATTTCTTCTTTCGTATTGTAAAATGCAAGCGAGGCGCGAACGGTTCCTTCAATACCCAAAGCGTTCATCAAAGGTTGTGCACAATGATGACCGGTGCGGACGGCAATCCCCAGACGGTCGAGCAACATTCCCATATCGTAATGATGAATATTTTTCACCAGAAAAGAGACAACACTGCTTTTGCTTTTTGAAGTCCCAAAAATACGCATGCCTTCGATTTGCATCAGTTGCTCCGTTGCATAATGCAGCAAATCATCTTCGCAGGCTTTAATATTTTCTAAACCTAAAGCGGTAACATAACGCAAAGCTTCGGCCAATGCCGTTGAACCCACATAATCGGGCGTTCCTGCTTCAAACTTAAACGGCAGTTCGTTGAATGTTGTTTTTTCAAATGTTACGCTTGCAATCATTTCACCTCCACCTTGGTAAGGAGGAAGTTTATCCAGCAGATTTTCTTTTCCGTATAAAACGCCTATTCCCGTAGGGCCATAAATTTTGTGAGAAGAGAAAACGAGAAAGTCGCAATCTAATTGCTGCACGTCAATCGGGATATGCTGAACAGATTGGGCGGCATCAATTAAAACCGGAATATTATGAGTATGAGCAATTTCTGTGATTTTTTTTATCGGATTGATGGTTCCTAATACATTTGAGACATGGGTAATTGAAACCAATTTTGTCTTTGGAGAAATCAGTTTTTCAAATTCATCCAATTTCAAATCACCGTTTTCATCGAAAGGAATAACTTTCAGTTTGATACCGGAGATTTCTTCCTGCAATTGCCAAGGAACAATATTGGAATGATGCTCCATTGCCGATACAATAATTTCGTCGCCGGGTTTGCAATGGGCGCGACAAAAACTTGAAGCTACGAGATTGATTGCTTCGGTTGTTCCGCGAGTAAAAATAATTTCATTGGAAGAACGGGCGTTGATAAATTGTTGTACGGTTTTTCGCGCTTCCTCATGGGCGTTGGTTGCCTGTTGACTTAAATAATGCACGCCACGATGAATATTCGCATTAATCGTTGTGTAAGCTTCCTCTATTTTTTTAATAACGCTCCAAGGCTTTTGAGTTGTGGCAGCATTATCCAAATAAACTAACGGCTTATTATAAACTTCCCTTTTGAGAATTGGAAAATCTTGGCGGATTGTATTGATATCTAACTTCATAGCTTTTCTTTTTAAACACATAGGCACATAGGACACATAGATATTCACATAGATTTTTATAATTACTTTCTACGCTGCAAAAGTATAATATTTTTTCTAAAGGTTATCATTGTTTGTATTGGGGAGCAGCAAATCCTATCGGATTACGAGGTTTGTTTAACTCTTTGTTTTTAGTTTGTAATTCTGCCAAGGTTTCATTGATAAGTTCAAGTTGTAGGCGTGTATCTTCGTTTATATCGTTATAGTCTGTAAAAACGTCTTCGATATATTGCTTCAGTTCTCGAACTTCATTTTGCAATTCTTTTACTTCGTTTACAGGCGGATTCTGTATGAGTTGCCTCATCGCAACAAATGCACGCATAATGTTACGATTTATTTCAATTGCTGTATCTGAATTCAATACACTACTCAACATTGATACTCCTAATTCTGTAAATGCAAAAGGCAAATATTTTATGTTACTTCCTCTACCCTTGTTCAAGGTCACAAATTGTGACCTTGAAAGTTCGTCTTTTGTCAGTTCAAACATAAAATCATCGCCTTCAAACCTTTTCAAGTTACGTTTTACAGATTGCTTGAGTACTTTTGTTTCGATTCCGTATATTTCTGCTAAATCAAAATCTAACATTACCTTGTAGCCTCTAATCTCATAAATTCTGTTTTGGATTAATTGTAATTCCATATTGTTTGGTTTAAAATTTCAGCACAAAGAAAATCATTTGTTTCTAAAAGCTATCATTGTTTGTATTGTGGAGCAGCAAATCCTATCGGATTGCGAGGTTTATTCAACGCTTTGTTTTTAGTTTGCAATTCGGCCAAGGTTTCATTGATAAGTTCAAGTTGCAGGCGTGTATCTTCGTTGATGTCGTTGTAATCTGTAAATACGTCTTCGATATATTGTTTCAGTTCTTTCATTCCATTTTGGAGTTCTTTTACTTCGTTTACAGGCGGATTTAGTATGAGTTGGCGAACAGCTACAAAGGCACGAACTATCAAGATACTTGTTTCAATAGCAACATCACTTCTAAGAACAGTAGACAACATCGTTGCTCCAAGTTCAGTAACTGCGTAAGGAAAATACCGTCGGCCTCCCCAACTTGAGGTTTCAATTTGCAACCTCAAGTTTTCCCATTCATCTTGAGAAAGTTGGAACATAAAGTCAGGAGGGAAACGCTTTATATTACGTCTAACTGATAGATTAAGATTCTTTGTTTCGACCTGATACATCTCTGCCAGATGGAAATCTAACATTACTTTGTAGCCTCTAATCTCGAAAATTCTGTTTTGGATTGGTTCTAATTCCATAATTGTTTGGTTTAAAATTTCAATACAAAGAAAATCATTTGTTTTGAATATTACAAATGTGTTTCCTTAACAAAAATAATTAACTTTGCGCTGTGCCGCAAGGCACATACATTTTGTTAAGAAAATATGAAAGTGATAAAGACCTTTTTTATAACAGTTATCAGCTTATTTGTAACAATAAGCGCTTTCGCCTACAGCGGTGGAAACGGGACAGAACAATATCCTTATCTAATATCTTCTAAAGCGGATATGCAAGAATTGGCAACGAACGTAAACGGCGGCCAAAAGTATGCAGGTATTTACTTTTTGCTTACGCGCGATTTAACCGGTGTAGATGATGTAATAACCACCATTATTGGAAATTCAGCTACGCGCTATTTTAGTGGCATTTTTGATGGTGGTGGATATAAAATAGAAGTAAATATCAATAGTAGTATGGAACTGTATGTTGGCATTTTCGGCTATGTTTCCGGCGCTACTATCAAAAACTTGGGTGTAGCAGGTAGCGTAACACGGAATCCTATAGGTTACAAAGCTAATGTCGGTAGTGTTTGCGGATATGCGGAATATAGTACGATTATCAACTGTTATAATGCCGGGAGTATTTCGTCTCGTTCGTATACTAATCTTCTTTCTTGTCTGGTCGGAGGTATTTGCGGAGGGGCGGAATCTTGTACGATTACCGACTGTTACAATGTTGGGGGTATTTCTTCTACTTCTGATAGTAATGCTTTCGCTGGCGGTATTTGCGGGAGAAGTGATTCAGGCACTACGATTACTAACTGTTACAATGTCGGAGGTATTTCTTCTAATGGTAGTTCTAATAGTGAGGCCGGCGGTATTTGCGGACAGATGCGAACCGGTGATAATACGATTGCCAACTGTTACAATGCCGGGAGAATCTCTTGTAGTGGTAGTGCTTCTAATGATGCCGGCGGTATTTGTGGAAGTGCAGGTATTTCCATTTCCATTACCAATTGTTACAATGTTGGGAGAATCTCTTGTAGTGGTAGCTCTGCTTATGCCGGCGGTATTTGTGGAAGTGCTGCAAACATTACCAACTGTTATAATACTGGGGATATTTCTGCTTCTACTTCCGGTGCTGCTTATAGTACTTATGCCGGCGGTATTTGTGGATATGCAGGTGGTAGGTTTTCCATTACCAATTGTTACAATGTCGGGAATATTTCTTCTACTACTACAAATTCTACTTATAATCCTTATGCCGGCGGTATTTGCGGATATGTTGCACCATCTAATAATGAAGTTGCATCATCAATTATCAACTGCATTGCAGCCAATGCTGCTATTATTGCCCAAATGGGTGGCAACAATAATAGTAAGATTGCAAGTGGAACAGGAAGAATATTTGGTGGTGATAATGGTAATTATTCTAATTATTCTATTCAAAATTGTTATGCTTCCGCTACTATGCAAATAAATAACGTAACAAGAAGCAGTCAAGATGCGAACAGTAAAGATGGAAAAGACAGTAATATAATTGCATACAGTTCTTCTACTTGTTCACATTCAGAAACCCATGTGATGTTATTTACAATTAATCCACTTAAATGGCAATACTCAATAAATAATGGCAATTCGTGGGAAGATATTGTTTGCACAAGCCCTATTTACACCGAAACTAACCCCTCCGCAGGTCATTATATCTACCGTGCGCAAAATGGCGATGGCACGTTTTCACCTTATGTAGAAGTAACTTACCATGATGCAGTTCCCACTACTATCAATACTTTGCCACTTACAGGTACTACCAAAACAGTAAACGAAAGTATAACCTTCTCACTCGAATTACAAGACGACAATTATAACTATCAATGGTACAAAGATAATACAGCTATTGAAGATGCAACAACTAATACACTTGCTATTGATATAATCAAAAGTGTCGATGCAGGAATATATAAATGTAAGGTTTGGAATGGTTGCAATGAGATATATTCCGAAACTTCCACGCTTACAGTTAATAAGTGTCCGCAAGTAATTACTTTTCCCGAAATCCCCGAAAAAATATATGGAGACGAGGCAATTACGTTGCCCGAAAAAACCGACAAGGGATTAACTATTACCTACCAAAGTACAAATACCAACGTAGCGACTGTTTCTGGCAATGTACTTACACTGAAAAATCCCGGTACAAGTACGATTATTGCTTCACAAGGAGGTAATGACGATTATTTACTTGCACCCGCCATAGAACGCACATTAACTATCAATAAGCAAACACAAACAATTACTTTCGGCGAAATAGCAACCAAACGTTATGGCGACCCTGCTTTTACCTTGCCTGCTACCACTGACAAAGGATTGACAATTTCGTATCAGATTATCAATACCAATGTCGCTACAGTGGCAGGAAATACAATTACAATTCATAATTCAGGAACAACCGATATTATAGCTTCACAAGTGGGCGATGATTACCGCTATGCTGCAACGCCTGTAAGTCAAACACTAACAGTACAGAAAGCCAATCAAAGTATTACGTTTGCTAATTTTGATGCGAAAATTTATGGCGACCCCAATATTGAATTAAACCAATACAGCGATGCAGGTTTAGAAATCACTTACACAAGCGATAATGCAGATGTGGCTACTATCAATGGCAATATGGTTGTTTTGAACAATGTAGGTAGTGCGCAAATTACAGCTACACAAAATGGAAACAGCAATTATAATGCTGCACCACTGATTACTCGCACACTGACAGTAAGTAAAGCCCTGCAAACGATTATATTCAATGAATTAGCTGATAAAACTTATGGTGACCCTGCATTTCAATTACAGGCAATTGTTAATTCAAATCTACCTGTCACATTTGAAAGTTCCAATACAAATGTAGCAACTGTTTCAGGCAATACATTAACGGTTGTGAATACAGGAACAGCTTATATTACTGCTTCTGTTGCAGGAAACGACAATTATTATATGGCAAACCCTGTGCAACAACAATTAACGATAACTAAAGCGTCATTAATAGTAAGCGTCAATAACGCAAGTCGGAATTACGGCGTGGCAAATCCTGCATTTACAATCAATTATTCAGGATTCCGTAATTCAGAAACTCAGGCTGTATTGACTATTCAGCCTCAAGCCGTTTGCTTGGCAACGCCAACATCTGATGCCGGTACTCATCCGATTACTGTTTCCGGAGGTGAAGCTACAAACTACGAATTTACTTATATAAATGGAACATTAACAATTAATAAAGTGCCGGTAACGGTTACAGCACAATCTATATCCTCTGTTTACGGCGATACGCCTCCTCTTTATACTTGCCAATATGTCGGTTTCGTAAATAATGAAACTGAAAATGTTTTGACAAAATTGCCGGCGCTTAGCTGTTCCGCTACTTCGCAAAGCAATACCGGTCAATATACCATTACTCCGTCGGGAGCGGAAGCAGCAAACTATACTTTTACATACACCAGCGGCACATTGACAATAGGGAAGCGCAATTTGCAGGTAATGCCGAATAATGTAAGCCGTGTTTATGGTTCGGCCAACCCAGCATTTACCTTGTCGTACAATGGTTTTGTTAATGGCAATAATGATTCCAACATTGCAACAAAGCCTGTTGCTACTACAACAGCAACTCTCACAAGCAATGTCGGTGAATATCCTGTTACCTGTTCGGGAGGAAACGCCACGAATTACAGTTTTACATACGGAACAGGTAAATTAACGATAACAAAAGCGCCACTTACTATTACTGCCGAAAACAAACAGCGTGAACAAGGCAAGGAAAATCCATCCTTTACTTTGTCATATTCCGGTTTTAAAAACAATGAAAATGAGAGTGTTTTAAATATTTTACCATCTATTTCCTGTATAGCATACATAAATTCATCTGTTGGATTTTACGACATTGTTTTATCAGGCGGTTCGGATAAAAATTACAATTACACCCTGATTAATGGCAAATTAGAAATTACAGCTCCAAACGGTTTAGGAGAAATAAATGTATCGAATGTTTCAGTATACCCCAATCCTGCTAAAAATTATTTGTTTATTCAATCCGATGAGCCGATTAAGAAAGTAGAAATATACAATCAATCAGGAATGTGTGTTTTGATAAATGATAATGTGATGGAAAAATTGGATGTTTCGAGTTTAGCCAATGGATTTTATCTTGCCCGGATTTATGTGGATGGAATACTGGTAATTAAGAAAATTATTATCAAAAAGTGATTGTTTTCCTGAATATCTCAATTTTCCAGAACAAAATTGAGATATTCAGGAAATACAAAATTATATTCTTGGCACAGCGCGACATTCCTTGCATCTCGCCAATTCCCCTCTAAACCGTTTTTCAATCAACAATCTCAAGCGGTCTTTCAATGGTTCCATACGGATGCCTTCGATTACATCGTTGGCAAAAGCGAATTTCAATAACATACGGGCTTCTGCTTCGGGAATTCCTCGTGAGCGCATGTAGAAAAGCGCCGCTTCGTCCAATTGTCCGGTAGTGAATCCATGAGAGCATTTTACATCATCGGCATAAATTTCTAACTGGGGTTTGGCAAACATGCGGCTTTCA
>Ga0123357_10008368_pt1 | contig 12916 bp, 7 predicted proteins | sample TergutEmb28metaG_FD_89873 | JGI IMG/M metagenome (GOLD analysis project Ga0123357, IMG submission 89873) | Embiratermes neotenicus P4 segment gut microbial communities from Petit-Saut dam, French Guiana - Emb289 P4 | ecosystem: Host-associated > Arthropoda: Insects > Digestive system > Gut ...
CCCCACCCCCACCCCACCCCCCCACACACACATACACACACACACGTACACACAGGCGATGGACTATAGATAAAAATGCGTCTATCTGGAGTTAGCATTTCTTGCGGCGAACATCATCGACCATGATATTAATATCTTTCGGTGTTTTGGGGAGGTATCTGGAACCAACCAACTCCATGGAGGAGAGTCCTACTTGAATAGCTAAGAGGTTCTCACCTATTCAAGAAATGCCATACATGGTATGAAACTCAAAGCTTCTTTATCGCGTTCAAGAGACCCCGCCACCTGTCGCTATCCTGAGCCACATCAATCCAGTTTTTGCCCCCATCCCACTTCTTGAAGATCCATCTTAATATTATCCTGCCATCTAGGCTTTTGTGAGTAGTCTCTTTCCTTCAGGTTTCCATACAAAAATTCTACATGCAACTCTCCTCTCCCCCATATGTGCTACATGCCCCGCCCATCTCATTCTTCTCGATTTGATCATCCAAATAATATTTGGTGAAAAGTACAGATGATTAAGCTCCTCGTTATTTAGTTTGCTCAACTCCCCTGTTATCTAGTCCTTTCTAGGCCCAAATGTCCTCCCGAACAACATATTCTCAAACACCCTCTGCCTACGTTCCTCTCTCACTATGACAGACCATGTTTCACACCCATACAAAACGACAAAATTATTGTTTTGTACGTCTTAATCTTTATATTTTTGGAGAGCAGACGTAAAGGCAAAAGAATCTGCGCCGAATTATAGCAAAATTTCCTTGAATTCAAACTGTCCTTAATTTCTTCCTGAATGGAATTTTGATTCGTTAGGGTCGTTCCAAAATATTTGAACTGTTCCACCTTGTCAAGGGATTTATAATCAATGTGATTTTGTATTGCACTCTGATGTCGACTATTTTCAACTTTTTATCTGGAACACCAAGTCATTACTGAACGTCCGAAGAACTTCTAAACTTTTTATAAGTAATTTGGTTCCACTCCAGGCTACTGGAAACAAGACGGTTTTCCTGGGCCAACTCGTAGAAATTCGTTGGACGTATTTTGAGCTCCGCTTTGCTCTCGTCGCAGAAACAAAATGTAGCATTTAAATATCGATGAAAATGTCACTGTTTATTTTAGCCCAGCTCTGATTCCTACACCTTGGGGAGTTCTGACACGATGACAGTTGAAATCGTGTTAGCGCTACGGAAAGGCGTTCACAGAACCAAATGTGACGGAACAGGACAGGATGTTTATTCACTCCCTGGTGCGAAATTGTATAAATGTAATGAAATTAATGATAATTAACATAATTAGTGAAATTAATAATGCAGTGTATTTCTTTGCGAAACTTATGTTAATTTGCAAAGAAATGCTTTCTGCTAAACGGACAAAAATTTTGCAGTTCAAATGTTCTCTAAAATTTTGCATGGAATAAATAGGTTTCTAAACAAAGTGGGTGTTAGGGAACTTCTTCAGGAAGAATATTGCGCGTTCAGACTCAAGAGGCTTAACACTAGAGCTTAATAAAACTGAAGACAAGCGCTTTACTTCTTTTCTTCTGCCAGCACATACTGAAAGAATAATTTTCATGACGATTCCGTTCTTGTGGGATATGACGCAGGGTCAGTGTGGGGTCATATTGGACATTTTGCTCCATGAAGCTGAGACTACCACAACTCGAAACATCGGGATCGGATTTCTCAGAGACCAAATGTAACTCAGAACACAGTAATCCTAACCTAAACAGCTCCTAAAACCCCGCAACTCGCAATGGCTTTTATGTTCATTTTTTTCCCTTACATTGTGTCAGCAGCTAAAGCATCCGTGTTCTGATGTCGTGTAGCCTTGAGGAACAGCAGCAACAGGATGCGCAATATCACAACTCTTATGCTGGTGTACGGAAAAGCCCTGTGGTTGTCCACACAGTAAGCTGTTAAATTCTGTTTACTATGGCTTACCGGAAAAGTGTGAAATTCCTATAATACAGCCCGCAGTATACAAATCTTTCAATTTTATTTAGATTTAAATACAATTTCAACATTGATATAAAAGCCTTTAAGCTCACATTTCCAGAAAAATTCCAAAAGTAAACACAGTCTGACCCGGTTATAACATCGGTTTATGCAACACCTCATCCACTGGGTCATATATTCTGTTGTACCAATTAATTCCTCACGGTTAACCGCAATATTAACTCTTCGGTTAGGATAAAACTCGCTTATAGCGACACAAAATATTCAGTTCCTTTCATGATGCTATAACCGAGTTCGACTGTATTAATAATAAAATTCTATAGAGTCTGTACTTCTGTATATGCTAATCTAACATATGTACTGTTTTACCGACCAAACACTGAGTTCAGTGTTTCTAATCCCACTTGGGTTGCGGATACGACAGTCTTTAAAAAAATTAGTTCACAATGCATATATACTGGATTCTTTATTTTTAGCCCTAATAAGAACAGATCAGATTTAATTATACTGGGCTATCCCACAAACTTTCTGTACTGGTTGCCTCACAATTCAGGCACCTACCTTATCGTGGGAAGAACCATGTTGATAGAAGTCGCGTGTTCTGTGTTTTCAGACATCACGTCACAACTGTTTCCACCTAGCGACGACCTTTAAATTTGTAACCGCCAAGATTTTGCTTCGACGCTGGGAACAGATGACAATCGCTCGGCGACTAATTCCTTTGATATAATCATAATCATCGTAGGTTCTTCAGGTGTGAAATTATACGTCATGTCAATGTGTTTTCTGACAGGCCCACGGTTGTCCGCTTTTCTTTTTTGTCTGTGTTGCCCTGTGTAGGAAGAGACTTAACTTATCGCCGACCCCCTCCTCCGGGGAATCCTATTAAATGTCCACAAACCCGATCCACAAACTCGTACAATGAGAAGCACAGTGCCTGCACCTATACACCACAGAGATACGTACTTGTCTTTATCAATATACTGTGATACGACTGTCGTCTGCCGGGAGGGGACGCCGTGTCGTCTGGTGGAAATGTAGCAATATTTCAGACGAACTGGCTGCCGTCATCCCGAAAATGGCAAGTTTCTTTGAAATGTCAATCTACTTCTAACGGTCTGCGCGGCGCCAGAACGCAGGAAACAGCATTCTTCTTCTACCTCCGTGTGGATCTGGAACTCGCGAATGCCGGACGCTGACGAAAGAACATATGGGAAGATATGACTTCCTCATGGTAGGTTATATAATGTCGGATCATAAATATAATGAAGATACCGTTATACGCCGCATAACGACGTTTCGGTCAACGACGGACAGCACATAAGTTGGTGATCCCATAAGGTTATAATATTGGAATATATCATAATATTATAATACTACTGTGTTACAACTGCCTACAGTATTCAGTACAGTAACATGCTGTACAGGTTTGTAGCCTAGGAGCAATGTGTTATACCATACAGTCTAGGTGTGTCGTAGGCTATACTGCACTATCTAGGTTTGTGCAAGTACACCTGCGGAAGACGACGAAATCACCTAACGACGCATTTCTCAGAACGTATTCCCTTCGTTAAGCGACGTATCTGTATTAGAAGAGCTGCAGATAATACAAATAGGAGGACAACGCAATACTTTTACAAGGCCTGAGACAGGCGTCTGGGGTTCCAGAAGGTTGAGACTTCCAGATTTCTAGACAGTCGGTACATGAAGTTGGGAAGTTTGACAGCCCTACACACCGGCCGCCTTTACCCCCAAGAAATATTCCAGGCAGTCACTTCTTTTAAAGGCTGATTCGAACTCAGGGCCATATCGCGGTCGGAAAAATTCCAGGAACTCCGTCGGGAATCGAACACGCAACCTTCACGCTTTTGGCGCCGTGAGTCACCCAATTGTGCCAGCGCATGTACCCAAATAATAGAGAGTATTATAATTACTTATATTACTCATTTATACGCAAACGTTTAAAACAATGGAAGTAAAAACTTAGTTCGTTTTCGTAATTTTTTGTGTGTATAGCGCTACAATCCACGTCGGGCTTAGGCCGCCTCACTTTTGAGGTTTCTAGATCACACATAATTAGACACACCCAGTAGGACTCTTCTAAACGAGACATCAGCTCGTTGCAGACGCCGCTGCATACACAACACACAATAAACTCAAAAATCCACACCCACAAATGCAGTTCGTTAAGCTACCTCAGTCCCAGCAGAACTACACCTTCAATCGCACTGCCACCGAGAATGGCGACAACGGCTTTTAGTTGCACATATTTTGTGACCCACACGACTTAAAATGTAACATAATTTATACAACTGAGCCATCTCTACAAAACCCATCAGTGAGTCTGCAAGTTCCTTCCATGTTTTTCTCACTTTGTTGGAGATCCGGCATCTGCATGATTCTGTCGACGTTCTAGCGTCGGAGTGCTTGTATCACTTAAACGAATACTTACTTGCTAACAACAGTTCAGATATTTGCAATGATTTGTAGGCTGCGTGTTCTTGACAGCTCTTTGTGTTGGTTACGGATACACAGTTACTGTACAGCAACAGTCCGTGCACACCGATAAAGAGTTCTAATTCAAGCATATGCACGTCAAACTGAATACAAAGAGTTTTCAACCATTACGCTAGCATCACTAGATCTATTAATTGTACTACAATTGCTCACGGCCATTTTTGAAGGGTTGTCATGTTCTGGTAGATCATATGATACAGGTGAAGTACCTTCTGACCTTACGGGCTGCTGGTTGTTAAGATGTGATTTCTTGCTTTCAGGTACAGTCATGTGATGACCTTCTTCTCTAATAGTACTAACTGAAGGTGGCCTTCGTCTTCTCAAATATAACAGGAACAGGCCAAAGCACATTAACCCTAAAGCAACAGCACCCACAATACACAGAGGAACCACATAAGAACTAACAGCAACCACCCTGTCAACAGATTTCGTGTATGGCGGGACACTTTCAGGAAGCACACTGGGAAATGGATTTTCCGAGCATTTCTTGGCGAATTCCAGTCGAGTCCACGGAGAGTCATAACCTGACACCTGATCTTTGCAGGTGGCTTTTGTATCCATCCTCCTGTTTTCACACCAAATCAATGCGAACATGACCTCACAATCACAACGAAGCTGGTTGCGGTACAAGTTCAGCGATGCAATGGACCTTAGTGGAGTTAACAATGGTACACTTATAGTATATAGTTTGTTTCCCTGCAGTAGCAGTGTTTTGAGACGATCCTGTGATGAAAACAAGCGGTCTGGCAGTTCGTACAGGGAGTTGACCGATAGGTCGAGGTGTTGGAGTAATTTTAGTTTTGAGAATACATCCTCATCCAGTGAATAGATTAAATTTTCACTCAGGACAAGGACCTCAAGTTTTTCTAGATGACGAAACACGTCATGTTTAACGTCCTGTATTCTGTTACTGGCTAAGAACAGATTTTTAAGGCCAATGAATGTTCTGTTGGGATCCAAAATTTCAGTGTTTAAGACAACAAAATAGTTATTCGTGCAATAATAATGTGTCGTGATACTTCTGTTCGATGGGTTAGAACCCGTAATCAAGCATACCCCGATATTGCGCGTAACTGCAGCAGTGCTCAGCAGAATAAGAAGTGAGCCAACCAGGAACCAGCTTTCTCCCCCCATGGCTCTGTAACAAAAACGACAGCGTGTCAAAAGTACGGTCTCCTTTCAATCCCTTAATGCACAGTGATAACTGCAAAAATCTTACGCCTTAAAGTTAAGTCAAATGGCATTTCTTGCGTAGAGTTTTTGTTCCGTTTGGTTATTGGAACAAACACAGATTACTGCACGTTTCAGACATGTTCAGCAGCAGACATGTTCAGCAGCAGACACAGTGAATATATCACAAACTGTGATAGGAACAATGGATTCGGCAATTTATTAAAAAATAAAATAAGTGAGTATACTAAGATTCGTTCAATAGCAAATACAGTCCACACAAACACAAAACACATAGTCTATAGTTTCTTTTTAATTTTCTACTACGTGTTTCAGGCAAACACACTGACAATCGGGTAGAAAAATACAGGTACAGAAGGAATTCTGCACTTTTCCTTCTGTGCCTTTACCTGTGACCAACACAACGGGACGATATTGCTCAAAGATTCGTTCGTGTGTGAATTCATAACCGTGTTAGGAATTGGGGTTAAGCTTTAACGACGGTACTCTTGATATATTATGCCTTAAGTCTTAAGGCATCAGTATACTGCTATCTGTGCATCTCCTATCACCAAACATGTCCACAGAAGAATAATCATTTAATAACTTTTATTGACTTATCACGAAATACAAATACGTCACGAAGAACGCCGTGAAGCAGGCAGTTAATATTTACCTTTTAAAGAAGAAGCACAATCTGCTTTCATAAGGAATCAGTCCGTACCGAGCTGTAAACACTTTCCACCACGGTTATAAAAACCAATATATTAATGACATACAGCAAAAGTCGCTGTCTCTTCTGAGATCCTTACAAAACACTCAACGCAAAACGAGCACCATGTGGAAGTTTGAATGTTAAACATGGTGGTACGTGAAGAAAGCGCTAGGCTTAAAATGTTAACTCCATCACATCACAGGCTCCATTTTCAGTTGATAATACAGTACAGTATGTACAGCAGCAGTAGAATGTCTCGAGGCTGATGTCTGTGACTTGTAATCGGGCTTCATCTTCATACAGCTCAACCCCTCGTGTGGTTTTGCTGTTTTATCGTCAATTTTAAGACCAGATTGAATGCACTGAGTCAATGACAGTTTGTGACAAATACTCGCCTGAAAATATCGGCATACTCAATTTGTAACGTGGAAGCACAGGCACGAGAAAGTGATCTAGCGTGGTGTAGTGCAATCAGCCACGATTTGTTTGCTGTCATAGATCAGCACGCCATTTTGCTACAGAGTGCGAAACTGCGCAACAGGTGGGGTTCGAAATCGTCACGATGGCCGGTGTCAGTGCGTTCAGCACGGTTATTATATAAAGATATAACTGCTTTATATATTTTAATTTCATAGTGTTGGTCTTATTTTACATCTTCTGACCTCTAATCATGTTTATCCTTCAGTACCTACATATCTATCTGTATTTGTACGTCTATGCTGTAATCAGTTTCCGCCCTCCCTTGAACCAAGCATGTGACCAACTTATTTCGTCAAACGTTTCAATAAACGTACTGATTCAGGAATGGTGATGCTCATTTCATTGTTTCGGTAATGTCGCAAATTGTACTTTGGACTATATACAATAAACGGGATAAAATAAAAAGTTAAATTCGGGATACAGCTACCACACGTTTCCAACACGAGCATTGCATACAAAACTTCGTCGGGAAACTATGAAGGAAAGAAGAGGCAACAATATTAACCTCATCGTAGATGGCAGGATAATAAAGGATCTTACCGAAGTAGTGAAGATGTGAACTATGTTAAGATGGCTCAGCATAGTGTCCAGTGGCCGGTTGTGAAAACATTTAGTCATATTCGCGGTACACAAAAGGCGCGGAATTTGTTGGCGAGCCGGGAGTCAGCTTATCAAGTGTCAGTGGCAAACAGCGTTTCGTATGCTACGTTATAATGCAAGCAGACACATTTTGTATACTTACATGTACAAATGTCGGCAGGACCAAAGATGAATAATGAAGGAATTTGCCTAAAGCGTGTTGTACTGTACCCTGTGTGGCGACGCTAGCGCTCACGACCCAACCACATCACACACGTCTCCAGCCAACAACAGAGCGGCTGTCTCGATGCATTTTCCCTTATCCGTCCAGAGCTCCCCCCACCAACCTACGACACATGCATCATCAAAATTCCTGATTTGTCTCAAATTACGTCACTTCCACTAACCTTTTAGTGCAGCGTTTATAGTGGCCACGTGACGCTTCCATTTTGTATGATCCATATCCATAATCACCTTCAAACGTTGTAATCTCAGTTACTAATAATTGTATATGATTTATAAACAATTTTCCTCATGGCACAACATCCCCCTGATGGGTGAGGGACTCCTCATTGTTGGGGCTTCACAACCACACTCAGACACACCGCGCGGCCGACGGGATTGGCGATTTAAAACAATTACATTAAATAATTATAATTTAAAGTGCTTAGCCCGTTTAATGTAAAAAATGGAACAGAATAATTCAGTTAAATCTTTCTTACTTAATAATTTCTTGTTTCTTTCATTTACATATTTATTTTTTTTAATTTTGAAGCGCCCTGTCACCAGCATCACAAAGTAAGAAGGTACACGCTGTAGTGTCTCATCACTTTCTGCACTTTCTGTGCATAGATTTATGTTTATAAAAGTAGCCAGCAGAATCCAGCGCTTCCTCTTGCGTAACGACTGTCTACCATATATTAAAATATGGCTTCCACGCGAAGCTATGTGGACGGTTTAAAATTATCAACAAGACTGACTGACAGACTATCTAACGGAATCCATGAAGTACATTCCTTCTTGAGAAGGACACGTCCTTGTGGACTTCGTGGTCTTCACTCCTAGGCATGGCAGAAGTGTAACCGACTTCTGAGGTTGGGACGCCCATGAGGCGCGATTACGTTGTCCCGATGATGTGAGTGGTGATATAGGAGGATGTAGTGTCATGAGGGCCCTTAAACCTACATTCTACTAACCTACCCAGACCCTGGTCACCGCGGGAATCCTCCCCTTCAGAGAAAATTCCCACATTAGAGCCGGGAATCGAACCCGGGACCTCATGATTAGTAGGCAGAGACTCTGACCACTAGACCATGAGGCTGGTCTGAAAATCATTGTAACTCTGTCACTAAATATATTCTTGCAGTCTGTGTCTATTCCGCACGTACGGCCAGTCTGTTTGTGGTTACTCTTATTTTGTTCAGTTCTTTCACGAAAAGCCATGGTTACATTTTAAAATATACCTCGCTCAACATTTCAGGTGTGCCCAAACATTCGTGTTTTTTTTTTTAATCTCGCTTCCTTACAGGAAAAGTTTTTAAATCATTCTTGTCATTCCTCGTCAACACAGACTAAAATTACCGTCATTTCCATGTTTCTGCTTTACCCCCGACCGTCCAGAACTATTAGCAATGCAATACCTCAATTCCCTGAAACTTAGTGCGAAAAAACATTCCGTAGAAGACTATACCAGTTCTAATCGTATATGATCTCCTTGAATAAACAACACCGAAAACTGTTTCAAAATAACCACTCAAACGTAAATCAGTATTAAGCACTGCAGCTTTCATAAGTATGTACTGTGCAACACAACATAATTAAATAGGAAATTACTAGCACTGCACATGTTTCGACACGATTAGTGCCACATTCAACGGTGCATGTAGATAAAGTGAGTTAAGAATTCATTATGACATGAAAACATCGTTAGCACGCGTACGTGTAATTGTTTGCCACAAACCCCTTTTTTATGCATATCCAACAACAGGCGAAATTATAGTTCTGTAAAGTTTAAGGTATATAAAACTATTATTTTGCCCGTTGTTTTGTACGGGTATGAAACTTGGTCGCTCACATTGAGGGAGGAACGTAGGCTGAAGTTATTTGAGAATAGGGTGCCGAGGAGAATATTTGGACCTAAGAGGGACGTGGTAACAGGGGAGTGGAGAAAACTACATAACGAGGAGCTTAAAGATCTGTACCGCTCACCCAATATTGTTCGGGTGATCAAATCGAGAAGAATGAGATGGATGGGGCATGTAGCATGTATGGAGGAGAGGAGAGGTGCATACAGGGTTTGGGTGGGGAAATCTGAGGGAACGAGACCACTTGGAAGAACCAGGCATAGATGGGATGATAATATTAAAATGGACCTTCATGAAGTGGAATGTGGGGCATGTACTGGATCGAGCTGGCTCAGGATAGGGATAGATGGCGGCCACTTGTGAATGCCGTAATGAACTTTCGGGTTTCATAAAATGCGGGAAAATTCTTGCCTAGCTGCAAATCGGTTAGCGTCTGAAGAAGGACGCTGCTCAATGGAGTAATTAAACATTTATTCGCATTTTATTTATTTATATACCGATGTAAACAATTGTCATTTTGTTTACAAACCTTTCTTCTTGCGTACTGCTGAGGAATTTTGTTTCATTCTACTGGTTCTCTTCACCGATATGGGTCAGTAATCTCTTGTACGTTCTGTAATGTTTACATAATTTTTAGAAATATTGAATGACTTCTCCAGTGAAAGTAAACACTTATTTTCCCATCATGCTGACTGTGTTCTTGGGATATTTCCATTTTATGATTCAGGTATAAATGGAGTTGCATTCTATTCGTAAACACCCCACTCGTTCCAGGCATAAACTGTGAAAATATGCATCTTTCGCCATAACTTCCACAAATCTACGAGCCATTGATACATTGTTACTCCTAATGAATAGCCGTTTAGTGACGCCATAAAATCACAGTCGCACTAAATGTGTTCACTATGAACATCGATAGTTCTTTAAATTTCAAAATCCGGACCCTTATAAAATATTACGTGCTGTTGTTACAGCATAAAAATATCAGTAAAGCCTGCTTTTGACACTTTCGATGGAGCGTGCGTTTTAATTTCATAACTCCACAGAATTTTTTAGATTTATATAGTTCTGTTTCAACATAATTTTCTCCCTCATACTGTACAAACTGTTACAGTGTCACACCTCCAAGCTCCTCACTTCTTGAGACACTTTTTGCGTAAGGAACACTTTCTGTTCTTGGGTATTAATTTTCTCCCAAAGCGAGAAATTTTTTTGGCGCGTTCGCAAAATAGCGATTAGCGACTGTTACCTTTGTCATGTATACCTGTCTGTCCGTCCGCATGAAACAGTTCAGCTCCCAATGGGCGCATTTTCATGAACTTTGCTATTTGAGTAATTTTCGAAATTATGTCGAGAATTTTCATGTTTCGTTGAAACCTGGCAACAGTAACGTGTACTTTACATGAACACCAAAGAAGATTTGTGATAATATCTCTCTAAATTCTTCTTAGAAAGGGAGTGTTTCAGACAAAGGATATGGAAGAAATCAAAACACATTTTCTTGTCAGTAACTTTCTTCCCAAAATCTCCAAATTTACGAGATAATATGGAAAAATAAAGCAGGGACAGACAGGTCACAAATGACAGTGCAATAAGACGAATGCTCATTGCATCCTGGGTAATTAAGGATGCAGACACACAATTATAGTATTTAATACTTGTTACTTTTCCTCGCCAACAATGGTTACGCGAACGCAACTCGATGTTCCATTAGACGTAGGAAACATTGCTTGTCTTATCTGTATTCTAATTATCAAATTTATGTTGTATCCCTGTCAATGAAAGTGTATGGTGTAAGCACTAATATGCACTTGGTCTAAGTTACACATCGTGCATGAGTCTAAGTTTGCTGTAAAGTTCATTACTACGAACTGAAATTTTGTGAAATTTTCTCCAGCAAACAGACACCGCCAAACAAATGCACACTAACAGCACGATACCACAAATTCCACCGAACAAGAACGTACTGTCGCTGAGAGTGGTAGGTGAGGCAGAGTGACTGGAAGTGACAGGCAGGTTTGACTCCGTGCAATTTTCTAATTCCAGTACTGTCCATGGTGACCCAGTGTAAAGAGCTGGAAACTGACATGTGGCGTTTGTTTCCAGACGACTGCGTTCACACCAGACGAATGTCGGATGCAGCTGGCATTCGCAAACAAGTGGATTATTAGACAAGTCCAGGATCTTGAGAGACTTGAGTGGAGATAATACGGTTACATGCAGGAGGGTGAGTTTGTTATAAGCCAGTAGCAAACGTAAGAGTGACCTTTGGGTCTTGAACAGTCGCCTGTCACTAAGGTTAACAAGCTTGTTGTTTCTCAAGTCTAAGTGCATTAGATTCTTCAGTTTAGAAAACAGCCGATATTCAAGTGTCTCCAGCAAGTTGTTGCTCATATACAGGGACTTGAGATTGGTCATTTTGTCAAATACGTTTCCTTCCAGGTTAATAAGGCTAGTGTTTTTTAGACTTATGTCACTTAATGAAGTATAATCTCCTGAGTATGGCCAAGCCTTTAGGATCCCAATGTAGACATTACTGCAGTCCCAACTGAATTTCAAGTACTGTTTGCAGGAGTAGAAGGAATTTTCTGATGCTGCCATCACTAGCATGATCCATACGCATATCAGTCCCGCGGTTCTGTAAGAGAAATTTTACAATTCGATTAGATGCTTCGTGAATTCTTTTGTTAACGTTATAAAGTACACCACATTAGATTCTGTGGAGGAAAGTACTGTTCTTTTTTTCAGACAAGTCGTCAAAATTTATTAGAGCGAATTTTGTGTGATTGACGAACACCGCTATCAGATGTAGAATCTTTTTGAGCCCTCTCTGAGGATGAAGTTTCTTGCAAAGAATCGGCATGAAAATAACCAACAACGTCCCATCGTGTATTACGACAGCTATCAGCATCGCGCAGCATGACTGACATATTTTTGTCGTATTTAGAGTAACAAATTGTTCTAATCAGACCTTAACAAGAAGATCACAGCAGTGTGTGTTTGCGGGATGTTTGGTGGACACAGTGGGCCGGATACAGGTTTCTTTCTGAGTAGGCGACTTCGGTTGTCCCCTGTCAGTGTCATGGCACCCAGGCTTTGTATTCATCTTAGCAATTAACCAACTTATTGCACAAGTTCTCATGTTTATTGAAGTGCTGAATCGAGAGCCTAGTGGCCAGTAACAGAAACAGCACATACATACGTACATACATACACACACTTACATACATACATACGTATGTACATACATAACTACCTATGTACATACATACATACATACATACATACACACACACATACATACATACATACATACATACACACACATACATACATACATACATACATACATACATACATACATACATACATACATACATACATACATACATACATACATACATACATACATA
>Ga0123357_10008369_pt1 | contig 12914 bp, 13 predicted proteins | sample TergutEmb28metaG_FD_89873 | JGI IMG/M metagenome (GOLD analysis project Ga0123357, IMG submission 89873) | Embiratermes neotenicus P4 segment gut microbial communities from Petit-Saut dam, French Guiana - Emb289 P4 | ecosystem: Host-associated > Arthropoda: Insects > Digestive system > Gut ...
CGTTTGGTGGTAGAGAGTGGGTATACTACTCACAAAAAAATGTTTTTTTCCAACCCCACAAAAACCCCCCCTCCCCCTTCTAAATTCCAACCCCCCCCCCCCCCCCCCGAAAGGCCGTGAGTCAATTTCTTTTCGAATAATAATGATAAATTAGCCGGCATGGAACAAAGCAATTAATTACGGTAAATATGCATAAGGATTTCAGTGCACAGATATCCTTCCGTACAGCAACGTTGTTATTCAGTTACATTAGTTTTCCTTACTACTGTTGTTAAAGTCGATCTCAGGCTACCCAAGTTGAGAATTCAAACTTAGAAGACAAAAGATCGGATGGATGTTGATAAAGACGTTTATTGTGAATTTGTTCTGTAAATTAGGAAGAAGCTGCCAGACAGTGTGCTTAAGTGTCTGATGTGTGAATAGATAAGTTGGAGCACTAGCAGTTTGTTTGTAGAAAATATCTATTATCAGAATTGACTGTCTTGATTATCGCAGCTACGCCACACTTGTGTTGTGAAGGCACTCTGCTTTTTAAGTATAAATTTAGAGAAAAACTAAACCTTTAAAATATTCTTTTCCTTAATCTCACTTATTGTTGTTTATATTCTCCTACAAATATTATGTTTGTTAATTGATTCCTGAGCTTGCATTTGAACTGATCGTAATAAAACCGCAGTGTCCTGTAATACAAAGATGTTAAAATTAACTGATCAGTCGTAAATTTTTTTATTGTTACTGTTAAAAATAATAACTCATGTATGTTTTGTACCAAATTGTAACATATTAATTGTCGTTATAATTTTTTTAAACGATAGCTCAGTACAGAATATCGTGTGGGCATAAATATATTGCTTAGTCTCTTACGATGACACTCTCTGAAGTAAAACACCTACAGTCTCCAGTGCTTCTAGTTTCTAACCGTCCCTTAATAAAAAAAACTCCGACAGAAATGTGAGTGAATGTTCCAGTGCAATATACTAATCTATAGAGTGGAACTGGCACTAATCTTCCTGCGCAAATTTATAAGTTAATCTTATCACTTTTACTAAGCAGACCCAAACGAAACTCTTTCTTACAGCACTCCAATTCCTTTGTAAGTTTACTTACCGCTCTGAACATTCCCCTGTCAACATTCGCAAAGCCCGCTACAGACACTACAGGAGGATACATAACCGTTGTCTCCAAGAACTTTTTCATCTGCAAACAGAATCAGCTGACAATTAAGTTATAATTTTATTGTAAATAAACTGAAAACGAGGAGAAAGTCGTGAATATTTTAGTGACAGAGCACGTAGCCCGAAGTACTTTAAAAACGAACCTGAATTTATTAACCATTAAATTTGTGGAATAAAGTATGGTTAAAACAATAATATATTGCTTGTTAGGAAAAGATATATTGAAGGTAGTACGGACATGTAACTTTGTCAAACATGTGATATATGTATACATGTCTGTGCCAAATAATGTCACCCAAAGCTTGGATTGTGTCTATCACTCTCCGTGTCTTGCTCACCTCCCGAGATATATCGTGTCTGACTTCTGATGGCGCTAGAAGCTGCAGTTCGTCCCGAATTTCGACACCGACCTGAAAGTAAAAGACAATGAGACAATGTCAACTGAATTTTCGGCTTTCATTTTTTTAAGTTGGTTTTCATAAACTCAATGACTTTGAAAGGAGCCGGAAATTATACAGGATTATCGACCAGCTAAGGACTGGTCGGTCCGAGGCTCGAATCGCGGTAGAGGCAAGGGATTTTCTGCTCTCAAAAAATTTTCCTTACCAAATCTGGGGTCCATGCGGCCTCCTATTAAATGGGCGCTGGGTCTCTTTCCCGGAGATAAAGAGGTCGGGGCGTGAATTTTACCACTGACCTCCATCTAGTGCCGAGGTTAGAAATAAGATGATGCAGACTATTTCAGCGTGGTTTAAGACGTCATTAGAGCTAACTTTCCATTATCTAACTTCGGAAGTTCTCGTCCTGATTGGACACTATAATTTAAGCAGTTTTCCTTTAAAGGTTTACAAGGAGACACTGGCAGACGATATAAACCTCTCTGTCAAACACCAATTCAAGTGGCCAAATTATTGTTCATTATTTTCACAACATTACCAACGTTAGGTTACAGTGACACTTTTTAATGTTCTGCTGCTTGAAGCCAAGTGGTCTAGTTAGAACTGTAACAAGAGCAAATTACACAGCTACCCGAAGTAAAGTAAATTTAGGGTCGCGAAATTAAACAGTAAAAATTTAAATTATGATATGTTGCACAATTACATGTCTATGTCATATATATTATGTCACCATCATCATCCGTCACGAGTATGTTTTAATAGATTTGAATTATGAATAAGATTTAGGTATTTTATTATTTTGAGGGGTGTGGGAATGCATTAGTGTAGATTGCTCAAGGCACAGGAAACCTTAGTTACAATTCGTACTGTATTGGGTGAGTGCCATCTGCCGGTACGGGACATTCATACTTAGCGCCTGGAGGCAATATTTTGTTCTAATACTTCGTGATTTACATGGTAGGTGGTAACATAAAAGAAAAGCACCATATATATATATATATATATGTTCAAACAAAGTCCTCTGATATCTTACAGTGTTAACAAAGTAGTAAGCATAGTTGCAGAAGTGGTACAACGTTCCCGAATATATTAGTGCAAAAAGGCCCAAGATAATTGTATTCCAAAAGTTTACTCCCTTGATATTCATTCCAGACAGGCACGCAAAAAGCATCATGGTGATCAGGAACAACAGCAGCATCAGGTACAGACAGAACACCTTGCCAAACATGGAGCCTGAAAAATATGATACAAAATAAATGTATCAATAATAAGCATCTTAATTTATTTATTGACAAAAAATATTAGTCGTTGAATATATTCCAAAGTGTAATGCTGTGCAACCCTAATTATTATATTGCCACCACCCTTTTGTGGCACTTGCTGGTCTCATATCCTGCTAAATACTAACGTTTAATATTCCACAGCAAGGTATAATAGATTACATGCACGCAATCCCTATAATTTTGCATGGAAATAATAAGAATAAATATCACAAAATTAAAGAGTCCTTCCTACCTCAGTCACTTCTCTACCCCTACTAATTAAGCAAGCTAACACTGGCATCTCCACCGCTCTGATTACACAAACACACCGATCTACATGCACACGACTTTGCGCAACCTCCTGATTTGTGACATCAGCCTAGGCTTGCTAAAGTCACCTGTGCCTGAAGTTGGAGGCTTTGTGAAATTAATTTTCCTTTATCCAAGCCAGGCCTTACTCTATTTGGTACGACAGAAAGACAACGACCCTCTTTAGGGGTGTTCAAGTTTTAAAGGTACACTTTATAGCTGGACTTCCTTAGCTGATTTACTTTTGATTAATTGTTTAGCTGGCCCTCTTGCAGATCTCAACCTGGTTTGCTATTGAGACTGCACGTTACGCAATAAATTCGGTTATCATACATCACTTTCATGTCACGATCGATATTTATGTCCTGGAGCATAAATTAATTTACTTGTTTTACGGTATACAATGTAACTTTAACAAGAACGTGCCCCAGAAATCATGAAATCTACACCCTCGTGTTAATAAAATTTTAGTGCTACAGATCAACCCCACCACAATCATCACGGTCCGCACTACCATTAACATACAGATCGAACCACAGTGCCATCATTAATATCCGCACTATCACCAACATGCAGATCACACTCCACTGCAATTTTCAACGTCCTCACTTTCACCATCTTATCATAAGTTTAGTCGCCTTTTACCATCATCATCAGTAGCAGCATCAACATCACCATCGCATCATCAAAACATCACCATGAACACCACCGTCATGACCACATTCATAATCGCCTTTATCATCACAGTCGTCAACATCGTTATCAGCAAAATCCCCGCCATCGCTGCCACTATTATCTTCATTGCTTATTCCTTTTTTCCGTCTTTATACCCTCACTTTTAATTGTAAAAACTGGTAGTGCATAATTGCAGTTAGTTTTCAAAGTAATTACAAACTTTGTTCATAATTATTCCTGAACACCGATAATTGTTTTGCCATTTTGCAAGGAATGCTCCCTGAGGATGTTGCTGGGGTTACATCTCTTAGGTTCAAAAGTCGCGGACTCCTGCCAAGTGTCTACGGCATGACACCAGCTGCTGACAGGGCTCGTGCCACTTGTTACACTTAACACTACTCTGCGATTTCATCTGCTAATTGACGGGTTTCTGAATTATTATTACTATTCTTTCTGATTTTCTTAATTTGAACTTCGGTATGGATCCTCAGTATAGTTTACTTACTCTCGTGTGTCCCACTTCATTTCCACATACAGGCCTTCTGTGATGTTCTGAATCGCGATACATGTTCCAGGGGTTCATGGACCACACTTTGTCAAACTACACCTATAGTTACAGCAGTTTAGTGTAATGCTAGTGTTAGCAAAACTTTCACTCCAATGTCGCAAGTATAACAGACATAATTGTGAATAAGTACATTCAGCTGTCTTTTAAATTAGCTAGAGGAAGTACGATAAGTAGGTTTTTGCAATAGGGAAGTTGAACTGTAAACTGAAATTCTTGATAATGGAGGCCATGTAAGTGGAAGCTGACAAACTATTTGTTGTGAAGACTATGTCAGTCGACAGGGACAAAAACTGTTGCTAGAAAAGGCTGTGTCAGTCCAGAGGTACAGCAGCCCTTGTTGCAGGATGCTATATGATTCGAGAGGGCAAAGACAGTATCTAGAGAAGGCTGTGAACGTTGAAACGGGGAAGTACGAGTTGCGTCCCACGGTCAAGGAATTGTATCGGTTGGGTCCCAAGGTGACCGCTTCAAGTGTATCAGTTGCGTTCCAGTTTGTCAACCCCAAACATGACGAGTTGCGTCCCGCAGTTAGTAAGGAATTGTATCAGTTGCATCGAAAGACATGGGTGTATAAAATGTCCAATAATTGGAAGGTTCTTACAGTGTTATTGTACGTTACTTTATACACAATTTTACGTACACATACAGAATTGTTGAATGATATTGACAACACAGTTGTTATATCATGTTACTGTCTAATGTTTAAGTCCTATTAAAAAGATCTTTTCATAATCTGTTCCTAATATCGCCCATTTCAAGTTTTTGTCATAATCTGATGAAAACACTGTCTCTGGAAAGAGTTTTAATGCATTAAATCTCGGAGTACCAAACACCTGACCCCCGAGCTGTGCTCGTATAATTCTTCTCCATTCTGCAGAATCACTTGTGTGATATTTCATTAACATACTGTTGTTTCACCTCCAGAAGTTATTCAGTTAGTTCTTCAAATATGTTTGATAATTAGTAGCACATTTTTGTGTGAACAATTGTTTTCACTCATGATACGAAAAAAGATCTTCGAAATATCAGTTTGAACAGATACCAATAATGAGAGCAGTATGAACACAAACGTTAAATCTGAAATTAATAATGTAAGCCCAAATAAAAGATACCAGTTTCTTGAAAATATTGTGCCTATAAATGAGACATCTGAACAGAACTCGAATGGATATTGTAATGTAGATTTTGTATTTACGTTGGATCAAACAAATGCTTCCTTTATTTGTGGCATCAAGGTAATTTTTAGTATCATGAATTTAAATTTATTTTTAAAATGTATACCTTCCGACCTCAAATCTCTTAACTCACTGTGATTTGACATGCGTAATATCTGTTATTTTTGTGCAATAACATGCACATTTACCAAAGTGGCAAGTGGCATCGTAAATGCAAACAATAAGGAAATACAAGTATATGTTTGATGGAAATTTATACGACACTGATGAAACAAATTCGATTCTTGAAATCAGGTTAACACTATACTGTCCAGATTTAGAGGAGATTAAGTCTTCTTGTTTGAATGTAGCTAATGTTTTAAATCTTTGTGTAGTGACACTTCTCATTTTGATGTAGGTCTCATTCTGTATTTTTTGCAGTGCAGATACAAGAACAAAAATTTTATGATTCGCGCTGTAAAATAGTGCATTGAAGTGGGCATGGAATAACTCACATGTGTTTATGTTCCTCAGTGATGATGCAGTACATTCGGACCAAACAGGCGGATGAAAATTGGAGTCTGCATCAATATAATTTTCTAGCAGATAGCTGCGAAACTGTTCCACTCGTTTGTTTTTCGAAACATTGGATAAAAATTCCAACACAAAAAGTCGCAGACTTCCGCCAGTGGTAAAAGGAACGGTCCGAATATTTTCTTCAAGAATTGACTTACCTCAGAGTCTTTCTTTCCATACTGTTTATTGAGTCCCAAAGATTGTATTTTCCACCACCAGCTCTGTCCTAAATGGAAACGACATGCTTTAACTTCACAGCCTGGCCACGCTGTTGTCACTGCGCTGTGAATGGCGGCTTCGAAGTTAGCATAAACAATTGTTGGAAAAACATTCACATCAAGTTTTGCCTCTTCTGATGCCGTATGTCTGAATACATCATCATAGGACGTTGGATGTTTATTGGCCGGTAAGAAAATTGCAAGTTGAATATAACGAGTCAATGAATTGTAAATAGTTGGTGGAAAAACTTCGGTGTTGATTTGAATGTCCCGTCAACATAAAGCCCATCAATGGAGCTAAAAACTGTAAGTTGTTTTTGCAAGAAAACTTTAAATTGTTTTTTCCGAGTCATTAAGAAGCAAGTTCTGTCGAACTTGTTAACATTGGTACAGCACTTAATGCTTCATGAGTTTCTTCAATATCTGTTGGGAGAGGAAGCAGCTGGGAGAAACTTGCTTTATGCGTGTTCCTGCTAATGTTCCTTATATCTATAAGTCAGAGTATCCAAGTACTGGCTTTGTAGTTCTTTGTGTATCAGTTTGTGCGGTCTTTCACACAAGTCCTCCATTGCTTTCCTTTGACAGAGTTATTTAATATCTGTCGGTTTAAGCAGGCTTCCCTGTCTGCATCACGGTTGTACATCACACCCTCCCCCCCCCTCCCCCCCACCCCCCAAATCTCTGGACTCTCGTTGCACTTTATGTAGCATTTAAATTTTGTGTCAGCACAACAACATCGTTCCATTTTGTCAGCAAAATGTTTTTTTGGAAACGGAACTAGGCGAAGCCCTGAATGACAAGGATATCTGCCCGAAAAGTGACGGCGGGACGCAACTAGCAAATCCCGGTTGAAGCATAGACTACACAGGTATGATTTTAACAATATTTTTGTTCGTGTCGTTCTTCCGTATTCAAGGTAATAAATCGCGGTAAATTGTGAATCAGTTATTGAGTGTTGTGTGTGACAACTTACAGAAAATACGACCCAAATTATTTTGATGTCCAAAGGGGTAGGCTGCGTAATAGTTCCATGCTAGAAGTCAATGGACATTAAAATTGCCTTTCTACATATAAAATGACGACGTTTAATATATTTAGAATCATATAGATTGCTGGCGATTTGTATTGAAGTTTGTCAAATTACTCTCGGTTCCATACCACTTCCAAACCCTCGCCTGCAATAGTAGGTGGTAATAGTAATTTAGGAAAGTTTTTTTTGCTCGTTTGTTTGTTTGTTTTAGCGCAAAAGCCCTCCCCCCCCCAGTGGGCCAGGGCTCCTCATTCACAAAGTTTATAATTCTCACACAACCACACAACACAGTCGTCAGGACTCCTCTAGACGAGTGATCAGCTCGCCGCAGGGATTTCTACCGGACAACACACAAGACTTACAACAGACACACATCCATGTCCCCGGTGGGATTCGAACCCACAATCTCAGCAGGCGAGAGGCCGCAGAACTACATCTTAGACCGTGTGATCACTGGAACCGGCTATTTAAGAAAGTACCCACCGAAAATATGAGCTCTGTTAACATTTCATTCTCTAATGTTTACTTAACCCACCGCCAGATTTAACACTGCGTTTACGTGTTTTCTTACCGATCTCAGAACAAACTGGGATTTTAGACTTTAAAATTTTTGCTTTTTTTTAACAGAGATGAAAAGTGTTTACTGCGCAGTACGCATTGAGTGCTTTATATAAAGAGACATATTTCGTCTAAATAGGTTTAAAAGAGAAATATATTGCTAACACAAACCTATTTGTGAAACAAGCTGACTCCATTGCAGCCAGAGGATCCTGTACTTTCCTAGGAGTTCTGCTGAGAGATGATTTTGATTTATGTCACGCTGTAAAGATGGAAATTCAAAAATATGTAACGCTTCGTTGCTTTTTATGGTTGGCGTTGTATTTTTTAAATAGCGGGATTCGGGTTTTATCTGTTCTGGGATATGACTTGTATTTAGATACCAGCTCTTCGGAAAAAATGATTGTCTCTAGACCTTGACACCAACGGTCCTTCTGAGGGGCAGTGCTTCCTTAATTCTCTATTCACCCCCTCTTTCACCCTTCTGCTTCTCCTTTAACTTTTATTAAATATTTACTTCAACTATTCAACTTCGTTTCATGATACACTTTTAAACTTGTCTGTGCTCATTTCTCATTATCTAGCTTTCTTCTTTCTTCCTACTTATCCAAATTTATCCGCTCTCTGTATTAATGCCATTTTTCACCAACAGCTCTGGTTCCTCTCATACATTCCCATAGCATTAGCATTTCATCTATCCCCTTTTCCCTAATACCCTGAAGACAGAGGAAGAATGCGCCTCTTAACGTTTGCACATAATTACGCAAACTGCACGGTTTCACTAATCGTAAAACGACATTTTTCTGTCGACCTCGAATTTTTTTGTTCTAGCCTATTAATTTCCTCAGTAAGCCTTATGTGAAAATTTGGACTTATGTTTATAATTTTCAAACACGTTTGAAACTTTATAATACTCACTGAACTCGGTCCTGTTAATGCATTAAGCCTAACTGTTCGCATCAAGGAATTGCCAAAGGGCTATTTATATTTAACATATAATTTTATGTTTCCTCTCGCTACAATTTCAAATCAAATATAGTCATTGAATAATTAGAGTCCTCTTCATTATTTTTAACCTACCGAGTTCGAATCTCTGCCAAGTGTCACTATTCTGTGTTCGGCTGTTTTCTTCACACATTCTGACAAACCCTGCATCTGTTATATTTACCCAAGTATTTTTCAATAATTGTTCAATTCTACGTTGTACTTAAGGGATTATGAGAGGAGAAGACGAAGTTAAATAAAATAATTTCGCAAGGATTATGTTAAAAACAGTAAGAATTAGAAAAGGGAAGCACGCAGAATTCTGTTAAAATTCTCGTACATAACATTGCAGCTGTTTCTCACCTTGAAACAATTGTTAAGATTCGTCGCAGCTGTGAACAGACTCCGAAACATATTGCTGAATGTGCCCAAGTTCACGCTCATCACGAGGTAAGAAAGGGTGTAGCAGGGGACCTGCCAATACTGCAGGTACGGTGGTAGGAAATGCATTGCAACCGTCACGGACGCCGTGACACATATGAATATTATGCCGTAAATGGCAAACCTCCGTGTGCCGAGAAATAAGTGGTCTCCTGTTACCATTACAAACATCATCTGTGGAGAAAGATTTTCATTGTATGATGGTGCTCACTGTTCCTTCAGAGTCTAAATGAACAGAGGGCACAATTATAATGCGTCTGCTGTAAAAGAAGTTGTGAAAGACGTGTTAAAATTTAATCCCATCATCAATATAATAAAGACATTTTAACATTCGTGCCCTTCTTCATTGTGTTAAAAACATTCTTACATCAATGCCACAAACCAATAACGTAAAGATATTTTGACATTCGCGCTTTTCACCATAACGTTAAAGATATTCGGAAATTTATTCCATTTAACAATACCGTAAATATTCAAGGTGATTCAAACAGATGGACTCAATTGAACAGTAAACGGCGCCTCAACACACGCCAGACAGTTGGTTGCGGTATTCCAAGTTCTCTGCTCACTCAACAGGTTGACTTACGTGCACTATGCTCAAAAGCAGCAGTCGCCGACTCAGTTTTAATGAACTCACGAACGCAAAATATCTTGTGCTGCATAGTAACCATTTTGTTCTAAACTGACGGTGCTGCAGGGCTGTGCTTTAGGCGAGCGCTCTAGCTATGACATTTAAATATTCAGGATGTCCTCTTTCAAATGCTAGTTAGATCATTTACATACCTTGTATAGTTCAGAAAATACAGACGTATAAAATTATATCCATCTCTTTGAATCACGATATATTTTTAACATTCGTGCTCCTAACCATCGTCATAAAACACTTTAATGTTCTTGATCTTCGCCATCCTACAAAAGCGGCGTACGAATTTTCTTCTATATGCTTTCTGTCTCCGTACTTCATATCAAGTGCGTTACAATCAAATGCGATTAAAGTTACCTGTTCGGGATTTATACTTGTCATCAAAGAAGCTAGCTTTATTTTCCATCTAGTTCTTTATGGAAAATTAAGATTGTATTTCTTCGATTTATTTAACTCTTCAAAGAGCATTAACCTGAGTGATTTTTACCAAATGATATCAACATTTTTAAAACGTACTTCATTGTTTCGAATTTGTTAATTGTTTATCTACACATGAATTGAAAAAGATACAAAAGCGATTTTAATAAGATCATCTAACGGTTTCCAAAGGGGTTGAAACGAAGGAACTTGTTACAACAGCAGCAGATCCTCTTACCTGATACATCGCCTGTCTTTTCGATCTACAAAATATAAGGCTTGTTAACAATAGTAGTGAAGACGCCTGATATAATTGCCTAGTCTGGTACCATAGTTAGCTTACTAATTGTCTAAGGTTCACAATTTACTTATTTAAAATTTTGGTTTTTTGACTATTGCACGGTTTGGTACCGCACACATTCATATCATTTACTTTTTCAATTTTGAACCATATAGAAAACACGAAAGAAATAATTCACTTCGGAACTCCTCAAATATTTCCTTTAATAAACAGGAACACAAGAGATAGGCAGAATGAAAGATACAAAAACGAGGTTAAATTCACCACAGTTTTGTATAGAAACTTTTTACATTTAGTAGCTATAACTGATTGCGTAATATCTGTATGTGAAAAGACACTCCAAATTGTAGAGGAAATTTCTTACGCGTAATATATTAATTTTTGAGATTTTATATACTGTTAAGAATTTAATAACTTGTTTAAGGTATGCTTTTTTGCGAATTTCGGGGCTCATACTGTTTCAATAAAAAAGTAAAAAAATTAATTATTTTCAATTGACACTGAATTTTAGGAAATTGAATTACTGCTCACCTGAAATTTTTCCCATTTGTGTAAGTACTGCACAAATTTAGGCGTGTCGATCCATGCTAACAAAGGAACACCTGTGCAGTTGACGAGCACAAATATCAGTAGAGTGTTACAAATAGATTCGGTGACATTGTCATCTTTCTGGAATAAATTCAGAACGCTCTCCCTGGCGCTGAAGAATGACAGTATATTGACCACCACGTACAGACACACGGAGTAGATAAACGCTGGAGATAATGCCCGATATCTAGGGACATCTGTAATAAATACAAAACTGACTAAGAACACGTAACTTCTCTTTGTATATTTTATAACTTACTTCTCCCATACACTGCAGTAAGTGTCGCGTGCTTTAATATAAACACTTTACGTTGTGTCAGCACAATATGTTCACATGTTGAATGTGACTGTCATAAACAGGACAGGGAATGAACTTAAAAGGTAACACAGAGGCGCTCTCGTGCAACCATTGTTGCAATTGAAAATCAGTAAGTACTACATATTCTGAATGTATGATTTTAGCCTTAGTCATCCAGCATGAAATGCGCATGCGCCATATTGTCCTCTGCAGTCTTCCCCGCTCTGCACTAATTTTCCACATTATCTCATAAATGGTACGATTTTCGAAAAATGGTTTTGAACATAAAATGTTAGTTTCGATTTTCTCTACAACGTTGGTTAGGAAAATTTTTCATTTCAGTAAGAAGTGGGCGAGATATGGCAAAAATTTTATATTTGTCTTCATGTAAACAACCGTCATTTTTTACGAATTTAACGGAACTTGAATTTTCTATACAGATTTTCGAAAAACGATTGAATAACAAATTTCATGAAAATACCTCCAATTGTATAAAAGCTGTTACATTCGGGCAGATATGACATAGCTAATAGCCGTTTTTCGCAATTCTTCTAACGCGCCTATATCAGCCATTACACCACTGTAGAACATTAACACTTCGTTCTTATAAAATCTGTGAATGTGAAGTATGACGTGAAAATATAGCAAATAAATATTTGATATATAAAGGATTCTTCTTTTGGAAATTTTACAGGATTTTCGTTTCTTGCTAGACACTGTATTATAAATCATATCGCCCAATAATATCCAGCTAACTTTGAAAAAAGTTTTCGGAGTTCTCCTTTGTGTTCAAAGCAAAAACATAAAGCTTCCCAAGTTCCAAACTGCGAAGGCGAGCTTGAAATGCAGCCTTCTATTTTGTGACAAGGACCAACAAATTGTCTTTAAAAATGTTTCATAATCCCACTCGTCAGAAAATTTCGCGTCCACTCTCAAACCCATATTTATCCCAATTTTAACTTCTCAAATTGCGTGCTGTTATTACAAGATGGAAGTGCAGGTCAAGCAGGGGAATTTTCTAACCAATTCTAACACATTTCTGTTCTTTACATAATGCAGCTCGTACTCCTCCCCAAGCTTCCGCTTTTCTCCTATTCACCTGCTGATTTTCTTACTATTCTCTTCTTGATTCTCCAAAGGACTGCTTCAGCCTGCATACGGATACCACACCACCATAGCCACACTGCAACGTAACACCAACACACATCGAAACAGATACAACCCATGAAGTAACTCAACGAATTAGTCGCAAGCTCCTGAGGATGGATGTATTAACATCCGAAACATGTTGAGCACTGAATAAAGTAATAATAAAACAA
>Ga0123357_10008370_pt1 | contig 12912 bp, 10 predicted proteins | sample TergutEmb28metaG_FD_89873 | JGI IMG/M metagenome (GOLD analysis project Ga0123357, IMG submission 89873) | Embiratermes neotenicus P4 segment gut microbial communities from Petit-Saut dam, French Guiana - Emb289 P4 | ecosystem: Host-associated > Arthropoda: Insects > Digestive system > Gut ...
AACCCTCCACCATTTGGCCATCAGAGCCGCGACCGTAAGGGAGCGACAGGCTTTATCTCCGCATTGTCGCACGGGTCGCTCCCTTACGGTCGCGGCTCTGATAGAGGATTGAGACAGAGCACGTGGAGGGGCCTTTCCATGCGATAACGAGAACCGAGCGCCTCGTTCCACGAATTTTACGAATTGAACGAATTTTACGAGTTGATGTCAGATTGCGGCTCGGATGGTTTGCGGGTACCGTTTGATCCTTTCGTAAGGAGTTTCTGATGATGGATTCCGTTCTGTGCTGGGCTGATAAAAACCGCGATCAGTTTCTTGCGGGGCTCAAAAAATGGTTGAGTATTCCCAGTATTTCCGCGCAACCGGATCATCGAGGGGATGTAGCTGCCGCTGCGGAATGGCTCCGCGATGAGGCACGCTCTATTGGGATGAATGCGGAAGTTGTGCCGACGGCGGGGCATCCGGTGGTTCTGATCACGACGCCGGAGGGGCTTGCGCCGAAGGGGGCTCCTCATATTTTGATTTATGGGCATTATGACGTTCAGCCGCCGGAGCCGTTGGAGCTTTGGGAAAGTCCGCCGTTTGTGCCGACGGTTCGGGATGGGATTCTTTATGCTCGCGGGGCTGTGGATGATAAGGGGCAGGTTCACTGTCACCTTTCGGCATTGACTGCGTGGAAACAAATCAACGGCGGATTCCCCTGTCGCATCAGCATGATTATCGAGGGCGAAGAGGAAGTCGGTTCGCCGAACTTCATGAGTGTCGTTAATGCTCGCAAGGATTTTTTCAAAACGGCAAAGACCTTGATTATTTCGGATACGTCGATTTATTCGCGGGATGTGCCGACGCTGACTTACGGGCTTCGCGGGTTGGTCGGGACGGAAATGGTGCTGCATGGAGCGAATACCGATCTCCATTCGGGCGCTTACGGCGGTACGGTCGCCAATTCGGGCCATGCTCTGTGCGAAATGGTCGCTCGGCTTCATGATCCGCAGGGGCGGGTGACGGTGCCGGGGTTCTATGATGATGTCATTCCGCTGACGGAAAAAGAACGGCAAATGTGGAAGCAATTGCCTTACTCCGATGAACAGTTTGCCAAGGATCTGGGCGTGACGGAGCTTTTCGGCGAGGTGGGGTATACGACGCTTGAGCGTAAGTACGGGCGTCCGACGCTTGAGATTAATGGCATCACCTGCGGCTATCAGGGGCCGGGGAATAAGACGGTGCTGCCGAATCGGGCGAGTTGCAAGATTACGTGTCGGCTTGTGCCGGGACAGGATGCGGAGAAGATTATGGATCGGCTGCAGGAGTATCTTCGCAGGATTAAGCCGGCGGGGGTGACGATGGAGTTTACCTATCGCACGAAGGGATCGCCGTCCTGCCTGACGCCGCTGGAATCGCCGGCGATGGAAGCGGCTGGCGAAGCGATGAAACTCGCTTTTGGCAAGATGCCGGTCTTCAAACGCGAAGGCGGCTCGATTCCGGTCCCCGCGTGGTTTAAGGAATCGCTCAATATCGATTCTGTTCTCATCGGATTCGGATTGCCGGACGATCGCATCCATGCGCCCAATGAGAAATTCGAACTCTGCCAGTATTATGCAGGGATTAAAGCATGTGCGGCACTTTATGCGTTGCTGGCGGAAAAATTGAAGTGATGCCAAACCCCGTTAGCCCCCGGCTCTGCCGGGGGTTAACTCCAAATGTGTTTGTCCTGCCTTCTCCTCCCTAAATCGTATGTGTGAGACGCGCAGGAGACGTTAAGCCTTGCGATTCCTCGCAAGGCTATTTGTTATTCGAGCGGTTTGTCCGTTATCATTTATGGCTGTGCTTATAAGGAACTTCTTCCTATGAACGACCGTCAACGCTTTCTCGCAACGATGAGCTTTCAGCCTGTCGATCGCGCTCCGCTTTACGATTTTAATTTCTGGGACGAAACGGTCCCGGAATGGCATAAGCAGGGGATGCCGCCGGAGGTTACTCGGGAAAATGCGCATCGGTATTTTGGGCTGGATGCATCGCTTGCCGGGGGCGATCAGGGATGGGAGTGCCGTGCGAATGTTGAACTCTCGCCGGGCTTCGAATACCGCGTCATCGAAGACCGTGGCGATCATGAAGTCGTTCAGCAATGGGACGGCGTCCGCGTCCTGCGGAGAAAATTTATGAGTTCCATTCCCCAGCATGAAGCGCACCTGCTCGAGGACCGGGCGGGCTGGGAGAAACATTACAAGTGGCGGTTCGATCCGAATCATCCGCTTCGCTGGCAGAATTTTGAGGCGAAGGTCGCCAAGTGGCAGGCGATTGTGGATGACCCGCTTTTTGTGAATGCGGGGTCGCTCTTCGGGCGGATACGGGATCTCATGGGCATGGAAGGTGTTTCGCTGTGCGTGTACGACGACCCGGTCCTCTTTGAGGAAATGGTGGTTACCCGTACCGAGTGCATCCTCGGCGTGCTCAAACGCGTTCTGGCGACCGGGGTGCAGTTTCATGCGGCGGGCATGTGGGAAGATATGGCCTACAACGCCGGGCCGCTGCTGAGCCCGGAACACTTCAAACGCTTCCTCGTCCCGCAGTACAAACGCATTACCGAACTCCTTCGCACATACCATGTCAACGTCATCTGGGTCGATTGCGACGGCAAAATCGACGTGCTCATCCCGCTCTGGCTGGACGCCGGCGTTAATTGTATGTTTCCTATCGAGATTGGTACATGGGGTGCCGATCCGATCAAGCTCCGCCAGCAGTACGGTAAAAGTCTGCTGATGATGGGCGGATTTGATAAGCACGTTTTGCAGGACTCTCCGCGGCGTATCGAGGCGGAGATTCGCCGGCTTGCGCCGCTGGTTGAGTCCGGCGGATTTATTCCCATGCCCGATCATCGCGTCCCGCCCGATGTGCCCCTTGACAATTATGTGTTCTATTGTCAAAAAGTCCGTGAAGTCTGGGGCAAAAATGTGAACCTCAAACCTATGGAGGCCTGCCTGAAAAATCGGCAGTGACAATCGTATGAAACGTCAATATTATCTCGATCTCGCCGCGACCGGTCTTCGTACGCCTGTTGGTACGGATCTGATTTTGCACGAGAAGCCGGATCACGCCGCGATTCTACTGGATGGGAAGCGTCTCGCCGGCATCATGATGGAAGCGGCGGCGGCGTACAAGAGCCCGCTGGCTTTCCCTATCATGGACCTGATGCTCGAGAAAGTTGCCATGCTGGGCATGATGGGCATCGGCGGGAATGTGGATAGTTACCATTTCGACGCCTGTCCCGATGATGCCGCCGCGGCAAAATTCGAAACGAACCTTCGCGGCTCGCTCCCGCCGCGTATGCAGGCCAACGTTCAGGCCGTCGCAGAAATCGTCAAGGCCAGGAAGTATCTACCTATCGGCATGAGCATCGGACCGGTCAGCCTGATGACCAAGCTTCTGAGCGATCCGATCACGCCGATCTACGCGGCCGCCTCGGGCGTCACGGCAAAAGAAGATGAGGAAATTCGCACGCTTGAACGGGTTCTCGAATTCTCCACGCAGATGGTGCTTCGCAGCGTTCGGGCTCAGATTGACGCGGGCGCCAAGGCGATTTTCATCGCGGAGCCCGCAGCCAACGTCGCTTACTTCTCGCCGATGCAGATGGCCAAGAGCACGGAGATTTGGGACCGCTACGTGATGGCGACCAATCGCCGCGTGAAAGCTCTGCTCAACCAGCACGGCGTCGAGCTGATCTTCCATTGCTGCGGCGAGTTGATCGATACCATGGTCAAGAAATTTGCGGAGCTTGATCCTGCGATCCTCAGCCTCGGCGCGTCACGCAAACTCTGGGAAGATGCTAAGATTGTTCCCAACACCACCGTCCTCTACGGCAATCTTCCGACCAAAAAGTTCTACTCCGACGACGCGATCTCGCAGCCGCAAGTGGTCCAAACAACCTGCGAGCTTATCAAGAATATGCGGGCGACTGGTCATCCCTTCATTCTGGGTAGCGAATGCGACGTACTGAGCGTACCGAACTGCGCCGGCCTTATCCGCAAGAAAGTCGATCTGATGCTCACCTGTACTTGCGGGTGATTTTGGATCTGGTGATCTGGTAATTTAGTGATCTGGTGATTTGCGCTGTCGCGTATGCGAGAAAGCCATTCAATTGTCAGAGTCAAAATCACCCCATCCAAAATCACCAGATGTACCAAATCACCAGATTCCCGGAGGTTCATTGTGCGTGAAAAGCTTCAAGATGTGATCGGCAAGCGGCCTCTCGCGTGCGATGGGGCGATGGGTACGCAACTTATGGCTCGCGGGCTCAAGCCGGGGGAATGCGGCGAACTCTGGAACCTCAAACGCAGTTCCGAGGTGCAGGCGATCCACGCGGCTTATGTCGTGGCCGGTTGCGATTTGATCATGACCAATACGTTCGGCGCGACCCGCACCGGCCTTGCTCGCCATTCGCTGGAAAAACAGGTACGGGAAATCAATCGGGCAGGTGCGATGCTTGCACGTGCCGCCGCGGGAGAGAAGGCGTGGGTCCTCGGTGATGTCGGGCCTTTCGGCGATTTCTTGGAACCCGCCGGCGACTATACGCCCGAACAACTCCACGACATCTTCACCGAGCAACTTCTCGGTCTTCAGGACGGCGGCGTCGATGGCATCATTATCGAAACGATGGTCGATCCCGCGGAAGTCGTTGTTGCCGTGAAAGCGGCTCGCACGTTGGGCGATTGGCCGGTCATCGCGACCTTCGCTTTCACGCCGCAGGCGGACGGGCAGTACCGCACGATCATGGGTACCACTGTTGAGCAAGCCGTCCAGCAGGCCATCGCTGCCGGAGCGAACGTCGTGGGCACCAACTGCGGCACCGGCATGTCATTGGAAGATTACGTCAAGCTCGCGGGACAGCTTGTGAAAGCCGCCGGTAAAACGCCGGTCATTGTCCAGCCCAACGCCGGCGCTCCGCAACCGACGGACGCCGGCGTCGCATACCTCGCCACTCCCGGCGATATGGCCCGGCTCGCACGTGAACTCCGCGACTACGCCCACGTCTCCCTCATCGGCGGCTGCTGCGGCACGTCGCCTGCACATATGAAATCCATGGCCATCGCCGTACATGCATGACGAAGAAGCCAGAAGCTAGAAGCCAGAAGTTTTGAATAAGCTGCCGCTTGAAATCTTCTGGCTTCCAGCTTCTGGCTTCTTCAATACTGCCCGTATTTTTTCACCAATTCGATCACCGCTTTGTATGTCTCCCACGAAACCTGCGGCGGCACGGAGTGGTCGCTGTGATAGATATATGCGTTCGTCTTCATGCCTGCGGCGAACTTGCTGGCGATTTCATGTTCGATCACGGCCAGGTTGTTGTCCTTCATCGCCATGACGTCGATGTTGCCGAAGAAGGCCATTTTGTCGCCGTACTTCGGGCAGAGCTTGCGGATGTCCATGCCGGCCTTGCATTCCAGCGGTTGGAGGCAGTCGAAACCGGCTTCCAGGTAGAGGTCGATGGCGTTGTTGACGTTGCCGTCGGTGTGATAGATGAACTTCATGCGATGGGCGTGCGCCCAGTCGGCAAAGCGCTTGTGGTCCGGCCAGATGAGGTCCTTGTACATCTGTGGCGAGCAGAAGGTCGCGGTTTTGAACGCCATGTCTCCGTACACGAAGAGGCCATCGGGCGTGATGCCCGTGGCCATCGCGGCATCCAGGTTTTGCAGAGCGATGTCCGTGACCGTTTGCGAGATATCGCGGACCCAGTCCGGGTCCTCCGCCATGGCGATCATCGTGACCTCGTCGCCGATGATCGCCCGGGTCTGCTCGAAGCTTTCGACGGCGTTGAGCATGCACCATCGCCCCTTCCCCCGTCCTTCGCGATAGGCCCGCATCGTCGCCGCGGGATTGATCTGCAAACCCGTCTCCATGAATGCGGGCTTGTATTTCTTTTCCCAGATTTCGCGGGAGTCGCATTCGAAGCCGAGGTGTTCGGGCGTACCGCTTTTGTGCTTCCACCTTCGCAGCAGACGTCCCGACTCGTCCCGTACCACATGGGTTTCAGCATCCTCGGAAACAAGCTGCTCGTCGCCCGGAAACGGCCTGGGCCAGAGCCAGTTGATGTTATGAAAATCCGTCTCCAGCAGTTCCAGCACTTCACGCGACCCGCCCATCAGGCCCTCTTTTTTCCATCGCGTGATCGTATCCGGCCAGAAGCTCTCCGACCGCGGCACCCGATCGTGCGGCTTATGCGCAAAAGCCCGACTCACCCGTTCTTGACTTGTTAACTTAGTCATGGCATCTCCTGCATCGGAACCGTGGCGTAAAGCACGGTTTCAAGCCAGCCGGCGAAATGGCTTCTCAAGTAAAACGTATAGTCCGGCGCCCATGTTTTGAGCATCATCGGTATTCGCCACAGGTCGCTGGCTTTATGATACACGCAAATCGCCAGATCCGGCTTTGTTTCGGTGATGATTCTTTTGGCGCCCTGCAAGGCGGCGATTTCCATGCCTTCGATGTCCATCTTGATCATCAATGCGTTGTGACCTTTGAGTACGTCGTCAAGCCGAACCGTTTGGACAATCGTTTCGCCGGTTTCGGTGATTCTGCCGATGGAGTCGCTGGTTTCCGCGAACCGCAGGAATTCGTTTTGATCGCTGACGCCCATGGGGAATAGGACGGCCTGGCCCAGTTTTTTTCGCAGGGAATCCGCGGTTTGCGAAAGTTTGGCGTAATTGCTTTGTCCCGGTTCAAAGCCGAAGTACCGTTCAACGGTATGCCGCTGAATGAGGCTGCTCAGGGTATCCCCGGTAAAAGCGCCGCAATCCACAAAATGACGGTAATGATGACGGAAGTTCACATTCACATCGACATATTGCGTGGTGCCGGGGCTTTGCGCCGGTATGTCGTACGCCAGTTCCGCACCTAATCGCAGCATCGTGACAAACAGATCCCGGCTATGTTCGTCCGCCATCAAATCGAAAGCTGACAGAATCACATCGAGCTCCCTGACGAAAGCGCCTCTGTCGTCGTCGGCCACCCTGTTGACAAAAACCGTGTTGTCGTACATGAATCGCAGCCCGAGGAAATAACGCATATTCAGAATCCTGGCGTACCCCAGCGATTTCAGATGCATTTCTATTTTGTCATATTTTTCCGCGTCCGGCAGCACCGGCGTCAGCACCACCAACGTGTTCTTACGGAAATCCTCGCTCAGCCGAGCGTCATTTTCCTTATAAACAGGCAACCCCATGCATTGAGATATATTGTCCGCGTTTCTGTCCAGGAAACCTTCGATTGTATAACCTTCAGCTTGTGCGAAGTGCGCGAACATTTTCCCGCAATTCCCCGCCCCGAAGACGAGCAGATTTTTCGAGCCGTTCAGGCTTTCCTTGAGTCTTACCCGTATGGCGTCCAGGTCTTTGTCCAGTTTTTCCCGCACATTCAATGAGGAAGCCGCCACGGCCAGCCGGCGTATTTCTTCGCGTTTTTCCGCCTTGGCCATTGTGAGGTCCTCATGGAAAACCGGAGTTCACGCTTTAGCATGTCATGATAGGCTAAACACCCACATGACACGCTAAAGCGTGAACTCCGTATGTGACACGCTAAAGCGTGAACTCCGTTATTCAGGCAACGGCCAGTTTGCGGGCGAGGTCCACGGCACTGGCGGCATCCGGGGAGAAGCCGTCGGCTCCGATTTCCTTGGCGAACTCCGCCGTGATCGGCGCGCCGCCGATCATGACCTTAAGGCCCGGCAGACCCGCTTTCCGCAGCGCTTCGACGGCTTGTTTCATGGCGGGCATCGTCGTGGTCAGCAGGCCGGAGAGGCCGACGATCTTCGCCTTGTGTTCCTGGGCGGCCTTCACGAAAGCTTCTGGCGAAACGTTGGTGCCCAGATCGACGACGGCGAAGTTAGCGCCTTTCCACATCATCGCGACGAGGTTCTTGCCGATGTCGTGCAAATCGCCCTGCACCGTTCCGATCACGGCGGTGAATTCCGGCGTGATGCCGGCCTTGACCAGCGTCGGCTCCAGAATCGCAAGAGCCTCCTTCATGGCTCGGCTGGCGATGAGCATCTCCGGCACAAACACTTCGTTCCGCTGGAAACGTGCGCCGATCTCGTCCATGGCGGCCACCATGGCGTCGAGGATTTCACGCGGCGGAAGCTTTGCGGCGATAGCCTCCGTGACCAGCCGTTTGGCTTCGTTACGATTGCCCTTCTTGATCGCTTCGTTCAAGGGTGCGAGATTGCTCATGGACCGAGTCTCCTTAAGAAACGTTTTGGTAATTCTGCCCGAGAAACCGTAATATTACCGGTGTTGTGTTATAGAGCAAGGCGCTTTTTGCGTCAGCAGACGGAAATTCCGGTCTGGCACCCTTAATTCGGGGAGTTCGTGAACGATGCTAAATACTGTCAAACCTAAGGTTGCGGTGGTTCTCTGCGCGGTTTTGAAGGACGAATTCGCCGCTTTGGCCGCCAGTCGCCCGCATGTGCTTCACTCCACTGTGCTCAAACAGGGGCTGCATGATACGCCTACGCTTTTGCAGTCAACGCTGCAAGAGACGATCAATCAGGTCGAAGCTTTAGATCTGCCCATTGAGGCGATTGTGCTGGGATACGGGCTCTGTTCCCGCGGGACGGAAGGGATTACTTCGCGGAAGTACAAGGTTGTTTTGCCGCGGGCTCATGACTGCATCACGCTGCTGCTGGGGTCCAAAGAGCGTTACGCAAACTACGTGAAGGAGCATCCCGGTTGCTACTGGTACTCGCCCGGCTGGATCAGCGACCACGTGTTGCCCGGACCGGAACGATACGCCACGATGCGCCGGCAATACGTGGAAAAATATGGCGAGGAGAATGCGGACTTTCTCATGGAAAGCGAGCAGGCGTGGTACCAGTCTTACACGCGGGGCGCCTACGTTGACACAGGGCTGACGTCTCCTGAGAGCGTCGAGAAGGACATTGCTTATACAAAGCGTTGCACGGATTGGCTGAAATGGCAATTCGATCGCGTGCACGGGTCGGCAGCGTTGATGGAGGCTCTTCTGGATGGCCGATGGGACGAGGAGGATTTTCTGGTTCTGGAACCGGGACAGGTGGCACGTATGACCGCCGACGAGCGTATCGTCACGGCAGTCAGTTTGCCCAATGGAGAAAAGGTGGTTGTATGACGGCCTCGGATCAGTCACATATCAGCGGGGCCGATGAAGGACAGCGAGTCATAACGGTGGAGACGCCCGAGTCGCCACCGCGGACTCTTTGCAAAGGAGCGATCGGTCGGACCGCCTCAGGCACGGCGTCTCTGAGCGACTTCCTCCGCGCTCACGGCATCCCGCTCAACACGCGCTGCGGCGGACGTGGACTCTGCGAATCCTGCACAGTCGAACTCCTCTCCGGCACACTCACACACATTTCCGGCAAACGTATCACTGCCGGAAATAATGGCGAATCGATCTCGCCGACGAGCACCGAAAACGCTTGCGGCGTCGCGAACCACTCTCCAAAAGTGGTGGCAGTCAAAGCCTGCGAAATGAAAATCCCGGAGTTGTCGGAGGCCGTGCCGCACATTCGGGTGCCCGCTCGATCCTATCTCCGATACACGCCGCAGATCGTCACGGATTATCGCGTCAACATTCCCTGCGGACACGATCCGCTCTACAAGGCCTCCGCGGAAGACAAGGTGATCTTGAACGGACGCCCGCCTCTTGGCGTTGCCGTCGACATCGGCACAACGACCGTGGCTCTGCTGCTGGTGAATCTTGACAACGGCAAGGTCCTCGCTCAGGCCGCCATGTTCAATCAGCAGATGAATCTGGGCGACGATGTCGTGACGCGAATCGATCTGTGCGCTCGTGACAAGGCGATGATCGGCAGATTGCAGGGTGCTCTGGCGCAGGAAACGCTCTCGCCGCTGATCGCTTCGGCCCTGCAGCATGCCAAAATGAATATCGATCAGATTCTCTGCTTTTCCATTGCCGGCAACACCGTGATGCTGCATTTGGCTGCCGGGGTCGATCCGACGCCGCTGGGCACCGCGCCGTTCACGCCGGCGTTTTTAGCGCACAAGCTCATCGATGGAAGCACGCTGTTTCAAGGCGGCGATTCCCTCCCCAAAAAGGTTGCCGTCCATCTGCTGCCGTCGGCGGCCGCCTATGTCGGCGCCGATCTGACCGCGGGCGTGGTGGCGTCTGGCATGCTCTACGACCAAGAAACAAGTCTGCTGGTCGACGTCGGCACCAACGGCGAAATCGTCCTCAAGCACAAAGACCAGTTCCTCGGCTGCGCCACCGCCGCCGGGCCCGCCTTCGAAGGGGCCGGACTCTCCTGCGGCATGCGCGCCGGCGATAACGTCATCGCTTATGTCCACATCTCCGGCAGCGGTGACTCGTTCAAAGTACATACCGAAACCATCGGCGACTCTGAGAACCACCTCCCCCACAAGAAAAAAACGGCCGTGGGATTGTGCGGATCGGCATATATTGATTTTTTGGCGGAAGGACGCCGCTCGGGTCTGCTTGGCGAAACCGGCCGCTTCGACGCCGATTTCGACGCACGGGGGCACATCATTCCGTGGGATGCTGATCGCGATCGCGCGTTCCGTCTTGGCTTTGCGCCGGGTCGCCAGGCAATCGCCATCAGTCAGCGGGACATCGCCAGTCTGCTCCAGGCAAAGGCCGCGACGGCGGCGGGCGTGCTGACCTTATTGACGCGAGTAGGACTTACGCCAAAAGATGTCAAAAAAGTGTATTTAGCTGGCGGTTTTGGTACAAAAATGAACGCCGGCAATGCAATTGCATGCGGACTTCTGCCAGGTTTTGCCCCAGAACAGATCCAACCCGTCGGCAATACGTCGCTGGCAGGCGCATACCTCGCACTGCTGGATCGCTCCCTGCTAAGCGAAATGCGACATGTCGGCGAAGCCATGAAAATCGTCGAACTGAATCTCGATCCAAGCTTCGAAGGCACGTATATCGAACAGCTTATGCTGCCGTGATTTCAGCACGAAAACACGAAGAGACGAAGATCACGAAGAAAAAATAAAAAATCTTCGTCTCCTTCGTATCTTCGTGTCTTCGTGCTGAAATTGAAATGTTACGTGCGTATGCGTGTGGGGATGAAGTCGCAGTTGGGTTCTTCGGCGAGGTAGTTGCCGGTGGCGGCGTAGGCACGTGCACGGCAGCCCATGCAGACTTTCTTGAATTCGCAGACGCCGCACTTGCCTTCGAGGCGCGAGTCGTCACGCATATCTGCGAAGACTTTGCTTTCTCGCCAGATTTTCGGGAAGGAGGTGGCGGTAACGTTGCCGGAGGTCACCGGCAGATAGCCGCAGGGAAAGACTTCGCCGGTGTGGGAGACGAAGGCAATGGCCTGTCCGGCGAGGCAGCCTTTGGTTGCGGGGGAGAAGCCAGAAGCTAGAAGCCGGGAGCCAGAAGGGGAGTGGACAGGCGCTGATTCTTCTGGCTTCTGGCTTCTGGCTTCTGGCTTCTTTCCACGCTGACGCATCACGCGGAAATAGTGCGGGGCGCAGGTGGCTTTCATGTGGAGCTTGCCTTCGAGGGAGCGATCGTGGATCCAATGGAGGGCCTTTTCGTATTCCGCGGCTTGCAGCATGATTGACTCGGGCAACTCCATGCCGCAGCCTACGGGGACGAGCATGAAAAGATGAAGTGCGTCGGCGTTGAGCGAGAGAGCGAGGTTGTAGATGCGATCAAGACTGGCGTAGTTGTGACGGGCGATGGTGGCGTTGATTTGGAGGGAAATGTTTTGTTTTCGTAGGAGTTTGGCACCAGCGACGGCGGCGTCGAAGGCGCCCCCCCCCCATTTGCCGCGGAAATGGTCGTGGGTCTGGGCGTCCGGGCCGTCGAAACTGATGGAGACGCGGCGGATGCCGACCTCCACGATTTGTCGGGCGATCGCTTCGGTGATGAGCGTTCCATTGGTAGCCAGAGCGGTAGGCAAACCGACGGACCGCGTGTGCTCGGTGAGTTCGAAGAGGTCGGGGCGTTTGAGAGGCTCGCCGCCGGAAAAAACAAAAATAGGCTTGCCAACTTCGGGCAAAGTGGAGATGAAGTTTTTGACTTGAGCGGTGGTCAGGTCGTACTTGGATAATTCGGAGGCGACTTCAAGGCGGCGGCAGTGAATGCACTCAAGATTGCACGCAACGGTCGATTCCCAAAAAAGCAGGTGAAGCGGTGGAGCCCCGCATGGCAATGCGGGGCTTTGTTCTGGAGGGATAAGGGAATGATCATGACGATGGGTTGTATGCATAAAATGTAATCGCCTTGGATGCTTCGACGGGCGTGCCCATTTCGACTGAACTGTAATCGTAAGATTGCGTTGCCGTAACCGCAATCTTACGATTGCGGCTCTGATGTTTTTATTGGGTGTTGAGATGGGTGATGTTGGAAGAAAAGTGGTGAAGCTGGGGACGCGGGGGAGTTTGCTGGCGCGGTTGCAGAGCGAGATGGTGGCACGGAGGGTGGAAGAGGCGGCGGCGGGGGTAAAAGTGGAATTGGTTGTGGTGACAACGACGGGGGATCGGATTCAGGATAGGGCACTGCATGAGCTGGGCGGGAAGGGATTGTTTACCAGGGAATTGGAGTTGGCGTTGATCGCGGGAGGTAGCGACCCCGCTTTGCGGGGTGGCGGAGTGGTGGCGGTCGATTTTGCGGTGCATAGTTTTAAGGATGTGCCGGTGACGATGCCGCTGGTGGAGACGAGCGAGTTGGTGATCGCGGCGACGACTCTGCGAGAGAATCCGCGAGATTGTTTTGTGTCGATGAAGGCGAAGCGGTTGGGGGATTTGAAGGCAGGGGCGAAAGTCGGAACGGGGTCATTACGGCGGCAGGCGCAGGTGTTGGCGATCAGATCGGATGTGAAAGTTGAGCCGATCCGTGGGAACATCGATACGCGGCTCAGGAAGCTGCGGGAAGGGGGGGGGGGGGAGT
>Ga0123357_10008371_pt1 | contig 12912 bp, 6 predicted proteins | sample TergutEmb28metaG_FD_89873 | JGI IMG/M metagenome (GOLD analysis project Ga0123357, IMG submission 89873) | Embiratermes neotenicus P4 segment gut microbial communities from Petit-Saut dam, French Guiana - Emb289 P4 | ecosystem: Host-associated > Arthropoda: Insects > Digestive system > Gut ...
CCTGTACCGGAGGCTGCGGGTGCAGTTTTTAATACTCCTGATGATGGGTGCTGTGACACCCGAAACATGTAGAGTAGCTTTGCAGTAAATAAATATCTGCATAATATTACATCTGTTGGATTTTTATTCACATTGAATTAAGATGCACGGAACCACGAGCTTAAAAAAATACTGTTCGTAGTATTTCACTTTACCAGAGTTTTCGTACAAGGTTACTTTGCTTTTATACGTGTCTTTCTTCGTGTTTTTATGTTCTGTGGTGAACCACAGTTTTAGAAATAGGACGGTCGATTTTCAAGTATGAACTCTGATCTACAGAACGAGTAACAATCACGAAGCCTAAAATAACTTAATCATAGCTTCTCGTGCATATGTGCAATTTCCCTGTTCCGTTTTTCCTGGTGAACAATACAGAACCTTCTAGTTTTGATTTTTTATTTAAAAGGAAAGGCTGATATTTTTCCGTCCGTCCAACATAAATTTCATAGAATGTTAGTTATTTCTGTTTCATTTAACGATGCTGTCAATAGCTCAGGAAAAATAACGTGTAATTTTGGATAAGTGTGAGAGAAGGAAATCGCTGCGTATTTTCATATGTGGGCTATTACTGGCTTTTTACAGGAGGGAATTAAGTCAGTTATGAGAGGTCTATATTAATAATTGTCCAACGAGATGCAACACAAAGCAGTCTATTTATTATTCTGCAAGTTCACTCTACATGTTTCGGGTGTCAAAAACACCCATCATCAGGAGTACACAAAACTGTAACTACAGCCTCCGGTAATTTGCAGCTACCTCCCTCCAACGTGGCCAAGTTTATCCACATTGGAGGGAGGTAGCTGCACAAAAACTATGAGCTGTGCCGGAGGCTGTAGTTACAGTTTTGTGTACTCCTGATGATGGGTGTGTTTGGCACCCGAAACATGTAGAGTGAACTTGCAGAACAATAAATACACTGCTTTGTGTTGCATCTCGTTGGACAATTATTAATATAGATCAGCGATGCACGGAAACGTAAACATAAAATAAACATAGAACACGAGGTATTTCCTTACAAAGCTCGGTGTTCCAACCGAGATCCGAACCTAGAACTTCCATAACATAAATACTACATGTTACAATTTAACTCGGTTAGTGTGAAGGTATACAGAGGATGCAGGATGCAGCTAAATTTATTTGAGACCAGCATTATATGGAGTGGATTCAGCACAGTGTTCCATTTGCTAGACTTGAGATGAAACGTGCCTCGTACATCGATTGGATCCTACAGGGACTAAATTCGATGAATAGGATAAACACAACGCCCCTTCTAGGAATCGAACGCGTGATCCTCTAAGCTTCTACCAAGCAACTTCCATGACTTTTCTTATCATGTCTCATACACATATAAAACGTACTGTGAAGTATTTTTCTTATTTAGTTGGATAATATTATATACAGAAGACCAACATGGTGGCACTTGCTATTTTGTTTCACTTCTTATGTGCTCAACATGTTTGGGACATTAATATATCCATCATCACGAGCTTGTGACTGTTCTTTTGAATTACCACATTGGTCTGTGTTCTTGAAAGAACGGAAGATTTAGCATTAGCGAAACATGTTGAGCGCATAAGAAGTGAAATAAAAATAGCAAGTGACATCAAGTTGGTCTTTTGTTTTCAACTTTCACAATGATGCACGGTCCAATAAATATAATATTATCTTCGTTCAAACGAACGAGTTGTTTGAAAACGCAGACGTACACAAGCGCCCTAACAGTTAAATGTAACAGAGGATAGACAACAATATATTCTTATCAAATGACATTAAAATGTGTGTCGCGCCACTCTTCAGCTCTCTGAAATACAGTTGTTTGTGAGGGGAAGAATTATACATGAATGAATTGTTAGCACTTGGCGTAATAAAGTAAATACCTAAAATCCCCAGACGTCAAAATTTAAACAGTCTAATAAGTGACATGTACGAATTTAATGTTGACGTATTAGTTGCCCAAGTAAAAATTATGGGTTTATGACCATTACTATTGGCCTATACTCTGGTACTACAGACTTATAAATACTTAAGTCTGATTTTTTTTTTCGATTACTAATAAGGAAGAATAGAATCCTTATTAGATGTGATACGATTTTCATAGGCACAAAAATAGTAAAATTTAAACCTTATCCTGCTAACGTGGAGAATATGGTGAGCTCCTAATAATGTTAACAAATGGCAGGTGGGGTTTAACTCGGCGTTTAAAGAGTTAATTTTAGGGGGTGACATAAATTGGACATAAAGTACAAACCACCAGCATGAATTGAACTTTTTTCTTGACCAGTATTATCCGTAGATATTAGAAAGAAGTGTAATTCAAAATTCGAAATTTGTGAAAGGTAAGTTGTTTGCAGCCTCATTTTTCTAAATATGACATTTTCTTAAAACTCGCAAGTACATTTTGTGATTTTTAAAGTGGCTGGTTGTAGTTGAATTAAATGTGTAAAGTTTTGTAATGTGTCAGTACTACACACTCCAAAAACTTATTGCATAGCGTGAGATTCTTCGAACTTTCATCCAGAAGTTTGTGTTGATGATGATAATGATGAATACTCCCCCATCTTCTCTAACAACTTTATTTACAAATTCTGTTAGTAAAATCCGAAATAACTCTCCGAACTTCGCAGTCAATATGACTACTAATTCTTTAACTTTTATAAGAACATTTTCGTGATTTTAGAATTCCCTGTATTTGAATTTCAAGAGGAAAGTCGAATATCTTGATTTTCTAAATTTCTTTTCTTAATATAGAGATCTAATTTATACCTTAAAAAGAAAATATCTGTTTGCATTACTACTATTATTATTTTCCACTGCCAATACACACTTGTCTTTCAGAATTACTGTGCTCTGAATCTAAGTTTACGTGCGGGGTGTTAATTCCGCTCACGATCCACATTCAAGGCAGGAAAATACAAATTGTTTTGGAAAAAAAAAAATAATTTTATAATGCCATTTATTAAGGAAGTATTGTTGTGTAGTTGACATACATTGATTTTTTTTATTGTGGTTTTCTTTTTTGCATTCATACCTGTACTATATGTTAGTCATAAGCTAAATTTACTCATGCTTAGTTCTCGCCTCTCTTAAGACCAGGCATGGGAGGAATATATCCTTCCATATTTTTTTTGTTTATAACTGGACTCGCTATGTGTATCGCGCGAACAATGTGTGTGGAGCAACGCACGTAACAATAGCTGCCTTGTTCTGCAGCAGCACTCTGCTGCCTAGCTCGAACTGTGTCTGAGCAGGAGAGTACGAAGCTGGACAGTCAGTGAGTGCGAACGGTAATGAAGAGTCCACTGGTGAGAATTGTCACTGTTACATTTTAATTGTAGATGCAATTACTCCATAGTCTTGCACAATAAAACTCCAATATATCCTACTTGGGGATCATTGAGAGTGTGTGCGACCTGCCCGACTCTCCGTCTTAACCAGAGTTACGAGCTCCGTCCTCCCTGGGAGCAACATCTAAGATACGTTCCTTATCGGTCCGCTACGGATACAACAATATTTCTGGCTTTAGTACTTAATCTTAGCTTGTTTTCTTGTCAGAAAATTTAAGAAAAATGAATATATGAAAATTAATAGATCCAAAAATGTTTCTGATGCTAGCATATAGCTGTTGTCTACATGTATTCAGTATTTCTACAGGCTTGTAGGTTTGAAGTGCACGTAGCAGAACACAACAACCGCAAAAGAGGGAAACATCGATAACCACATTTCCAATATTTCGTTGTTTCCAATTGCGTTGAGGATAATTGTGTGCAATATTTTTAAACCATATTATTAGTTGTGAAACCACTGGAACCACAATTAGGGAACTGCTCGTTTAGACAATTACCCTGAAACGTTTTAATCTAGAATAATTTCTAGCTTGTGTAAAAACTTTAATTACCCCTACACACGTCAAATACTCAATATTTTATTCATTGATTAATTTATATGTATGTGGAATTTTGAAGGTATTAATTGTCAATATTTCTCCTTTAGAGAAGTTTAGGTACTGTTTAACCCTTTAAACGCCGAGTTAATTCCCATCTGCCACCTGCTCGTATTATTTGGAGCTCACCATATTTTCCACGTTAGCGGGTTAGGGTTAAATAATTCCTTGATTTAAGACCGGATAAATATTACAGTAACGCTGCTAACGTTATAATCGTAAGAGTAACTGAAGAAAGAGTTGTTGTTGTTTAAAGTAGTAATGATAAAGAGGAGGAGGAGAAGATAAAAAATAAAATGAAGAGTGGATGGAAAAAATGATTTTACTAAGGGATGTAGCGAAAGAAAAATAGTGGATAAAAAAGAAAGCTTTAAGAAATATTTACTTCTGTACTACGAAATGTGGGGACCGCGGTAGTACTGTGCTACAAATCGGAAGGTCGCTGGTTCGATTCCAGATGGTGTCATTGGAATTTTTCATTGACATAATTCTTCCGATCCCACTATGACGTTGGAGTCGACTCAGCCTCTAACAGAAATGAGTACCAGGAGTATTTCCTGGGTGTAAAGGCGGCCGGTGCGTAGGGCTGACAACCTTACCTCCATCCCGGGCCATTGTCACGAAATCTGGGGACCTTAACTTCCTGGAACCCTCTAGGCACTTCGGGCCTGTAATGGGACTTATATTTACTCGGAAATATAGTGAGGAAATATCGAAATAATGAGCTACATAGGAACAGAGCGTCCTGGTTATTGAACTACATATTCCCTTCCAAAGCGGACAGTCACCGGAACAAGTACGAGAAGCGACTCCCCCGTATTTCTAGGGAATTTTTTTTTTCAGAAAGACGTGGAGGCGCAAAATAAAATTCGGCCCTAGTCTCTAAAACTTCCGCCAATCAAGTCATATGAGGGATGTGCTATTGGCGTCTTTGTCAAGTATTTCAACAAGATGATGGAATGTAACTGCATACATACGCAGTTATATTAATATATCGCTATAGTTTAACACTTTAAACGCCGAGTTAAGTCCCATCTGCCATCTGCTGTCATTATTAGGAGCTCACCATATTCTCCTCGTTAGCAGGATAAGGGTTAACATTATTTGGGTTTACTGACTGCAGATTTGATCTATCCCCGGAGAAGTGTCATGAATGTTATATGTCAGTAACATCAAACACAAAAGTTGTCTTATGTAAATTATAATGCAGGAACTGGTTAATTAAAAATCTTATTTTTACATTTAGCTTATAAGGGTAAGGATTTGCTCCACACTGTTGAAGTGATAAATATCTATAGTTGTTAAGGTGTGGCTTTATATCGCCATTTTTTCACATATCCTTACGGAGTTGCTTTCTACTACTTTCAGACTATCAAGACGAAATCTAAGGTTGAAATTATCCTGATTTACACGAAACCCGAATTCTTTGAAATCCTTACTAAATATTCAGCGTGAAACACCTAAATTTCTTTACAATTTTTGCAGAGAAATTTCGATTAATTACCTCGTGTTGACTGTAGAAGAATTTGAATAATTTGGATTTCTTACCTACTTGTTATAAACAAAGTCAGCTTCTTGTAAATGGTTGGCGAAGGATGAGGAATTCAAGGAATCCCTAAATATGTTTTATGGAATAGGAAGTTTACACGGAATAGATATTTCATTACATCGCGCTGTATTACATAAAGTTACATTGTAGTCAGTACACAAAACAATGTCTATTACGAATTATATAATAACTAATAACAGCGCCGCTATGCCGTTTGTAAACAGAGTAATGTTTGCTACAGCTACGCCTCCTATATGTATGTATGTGCATATAAGTATGCGTATATGTATGTGTATATGTAAGTATGCACATATGTGTGTATGTGTGTGAGCAATTGTGTATTTATGCGGTTATGGTTGTGCTTCTGCGGTCGTTTGGAGTAGAAGTATCGTGACAGACATTATTCCGTAGGTTTCCTACTCAACGTGTTTCAAAAACTTCTCAAAGATTGTAGGACCCTGGGTGGTCCTAGGTTGTAAGCTGTGTTTGATGGAAGCGTAAATAATCTTCTCGTTCTTAGTTTGTTGTTACGTCACAAGTTTATTGTGTAAAATAAGACAAGCCGTCCAAACGTTTCGAAAGAACCACTTAGCTTTTACTTAGAAATTAATTATGTTTAGAAGATTCAAAGCATAAACAACAAATTGCTGTAGGGCTATAAACAATATTTGCTTGAACATGAAGAAAGATGGGTCTTGAATACAGATAACAAAGTGAGCTGGGACTATTTTTGACTTCAGGAAGTCCGTTTTAAATTTGAGCGTTCGGAAGTATGTGTGTATGTTGAGGGGTGTAAATTTCTGTAGACTAAAATAGATTATAACATATGAATGAATATTTTATACTTTATCTCGGACAAATTGTGGAAAGGGGGAGATAAATTTTACCTAGAATTAGGAAAAAATCCATCAAGTAATATTTTATTTTCTTCTTGTTCATGCTGATGATGATACACTGGAAGGGAGCGTGTTTACTATAAAGACAAACACAGAAACTTTAGTAATCGCTAGTAAGGAGATAGAGCTAGAAGGAAATGGTGAAGACTGTGTACAGTGTGACACAAAGAAACGGGAACTTTTGAAATGCGTAGTGGCAGCCATGTACTGTTGGCAGCACTGCAAAACAGGGACATTGAGCTACAGACAGCCTCGCCACTTTAGTAATCAGGGAGCAGATCTTAAAAGGCAAGTAATAATGGTTCAATTTCGGTCAATAAAATTTTTTTGGATTTCTTCAATTTTTTTTTTTAGTTTTTCAAAAGTTCCCGTTTTTCTGTGTCATCCTGTATAAGGTCATGTCTATCGTGCAACATGCAGGAAAAAGGCACAACATAAAGATAGACAAAGTTCAGATAATTGAAAACAATTTTAACAAATCAAAAAATTCCATTCATGAAGAAATTAAGAGCAAATTAAAGTCAGAGAATTCATGCTATCATTCGTTGCAGAATCGTTTGTTTTCCAGTTTTCTCTTCAAAAACATAAATATCGAGATACAGAGAAAAATAATGTTTTCCTGTAGATTTATAAGAGTGTGAAGTTTGTTCTGTCACAATGAGGGGGAAAAACAGGATGAGCGTGTTCGAGAATAGGGTACTGAGGAAGACATTTGGGCCTAAGAGGAACGAGGTCACAGGGGAATGGAAAAGATTATTTAACAAGAAGCTGTATGCTATGTACTGTACATCGAATAATTTTCGGGTGATCTACTCAAAAAGAATGAGATGGGTCGGGTATATTGTACGTACGGGGAAGAGGAGAAGTGTATATAGGATTTTGCTAGTGCGACCTGAAGAAAAGAAAACGCTTGGAAGATCTATGCGTATGTGGGAGGATAATATTAAAATGGATCTTCAACACGTGGCATGGGGAGGCATGGACCGAATTGATATGGCTTAGGATAGGGACGGGTGCTTGTGAATGCGTTAATGAACTATCAGGTTCCGTAAAATGCGATGGATTTCTTGACTAGATAAGGAAGTGTCAAATTCTCAAGGAGGACTAGGCTCCATGGAGTCAGTTAGTTGGTTAGTTTGGTAGTTACTTGTGATTTGTTTAGAATATGAGGGTGTTTTTTTCATATTCTAGTTAATCAAAAGTTGAAAAAGTCGGCACGTAACTACTTACAATATATTCATGTGGGCATCGGTCGGTAGTGGTTAAGGGTTTTAAATCTCAACAAAGGAAAGCTGTAAGAAATATTAGCTGCACTGAAGCTTGTGCAATGAAAGGTTAGGTTAAATGTTACAGCTAGGAATATGACAGTCAGCGTCCCAAAACTATTGTCTATGTATACAGTGGAACAGCGCAGATTTCTCGTTCGTAAATACTGGCAAACGGGTTCATTTAAAGCGTACCAGACGGAATTTCGAACGGAATTTGGTGAAAGAGGTGCACCAAAGAAGTGTTGCATCCAGAAATTGGTTAAAACGTTAGAGACAAGGGGAAGCCGATCTAAAGTCTGCCGACTTCTGTCTTCGGGGCCTATTGAAGGGCAAAGTGTACAAAAATACACCCCGCACATTCGAACAACTCAAAGACGCTATACGCCAAGAGATTCGAGCCGTCAACGTCGACACTTTGGGAAAAGTATTCCAAAATTTGGAGAAACACATTCAATTGTGCTTGGATGTGAAAGGAGACCAGTTTCAGCATCGATTATGAGCAGGTCCTGTTTCGCATCGTTACCGTCATTATTTCAATAACATAATTTATATAGACAAGAGTTTGGGGGCTCTAGCGAGACTCATCCTGTATATTAATTACGCAGCATATAAAATATCATTAAACACACTTAGATGCAAGCGAACCGTTAAATACATATCTGATACATTTGTTAGCTCCAATTAGGTAACCACTCGGTGGCAGCAGTACAGTACACATTTACACACACACAATACAAAGAACGACACAAAACAAACAGTACATAGAACAACATAAAAATTTGAAAGAATGCGGGCCGTTCTCCATATTTGCAGGTTTTACCCTGGCATTTGCCTTACAACTGAGGAAAAAGCATGGAAAAACCTCAGTCAGGGTAGCCGAAGAGTGCCAGCTGGCACGATGAAAATACATAAACGTACAGTAAGAATACATAGAAATAAAAATACATAAATTAAAGTGTTAAACATAAATTGGAGTATTAAAGTAGACTTTTATTTATTCCACGTTAAGTGTAACTGTGAGTAAAATCACATGGAATAAAATTTTTTTTCCAGTAAATATTATTTAAGGCTTCAGTGTATATGTAACCAATTTAAGGTGTTCAAAGACGTAAATAATGTAATAAGTATTTGTTGTAAATGGGTAGTTAAGTCAACAGCACGAACGTACGGAAACTGAGTTCATTAATAGACAGAACAACATTTTATCTTAAAACAACACTTACATCTGACTGAGGAAACACACAGAACTGATTAATTTTGTACGGTATAGGGCCCACAACAACTTTAACAAATCAAAATTCTATTCCGGAAGGAATTAAGAGCAGATTGAGGTCAGAAAATACTTGCGATCATTCAGCGCAGAATTTTTGTCTTCCAGTTTGCTATCCAAAAAGCTAAAGATCAAGATATATATAACTATAATTTTGCCTGTTGTTTGTATGGGTGTAACACTTGGTCACTGATATTATGAGAAGAAAGGAAGCTGAGGGTGTTTGAGAATATGGTGTTGAGGAGAATATTTGGACCTAGGAGGGACGAGGTAACGGGCGAATGGAGGAGATTGCATAATGAGGAGCTAAATGATTTGTACTCCTCACCCAATATTGTGCGGGTGATAAAATCGAGAAGAATGAGATGGGCTGGGCATGTGGCGCGTGTGGGTGAGGAGAGGGGGATGTATAGGTTCTTGGTGAGGAAACCGGAGGGAAAGAGACCACTGGGGAGATCTAGGCGTAGATGGGTGGATAATATTAGGATGGATCTCCAGGAGGTGGGATGTGGGTATATGGACTAGATTGGGCTGGCCCAGGATAGAGACAGATGGCGGACGTTTGTGAGTGCGGTAATGAACCTTCGGGTTCCGTGAAATGCGGGATATTTCTTGACTAGATGCAAACCAGTTAGCTTTTCAAGAAAGACTCTGTACCGTGGAGTAAGTAAGTAGGTAAGTAAGTAAGTAAGTAAATAAGTAAGTAAGTAAGTATAGCGCCTACAAATTTGTAATATATTTTTACAACTTCTCGCTTTCCCGTGATCCAATTTCAATATGTCAGATTGAATAAATCAAAGCCTGGTTCGTAGTATAATACTTTACAGCCACTCGACCTAACACAATAGCCTATTTAAGATGCGGCCAGTATCCAATAAATTAACATCGTTATGTCTCTGATACTTATCTTTACCCTTGCCTGCACGTTCCAGATACGAGCTTATCCGTTCCACCCACCCTCAACCAGCCGGAATGCGCATTGTGCCCCATCCAGTAAAAAGAACGGATAGGTTGTCTTATCAACCAGAAATCCCACGTGACCTTACACCAACCCTTTAACGCATCCCCATAAGTAATGACGTTTTTTCTAAACAAAATGGAGTGTACCACATAGGTCAGGCCACGGGTTAAGTAACTGTAACTTTGTAAGAGATGTTGTTACGTCACTTATAATACAAATTCTATAAGTACGAGATGAAAGCAAATGTAATTTTAAATCGTAACCTGCGTGTTGTAAATAGCTCTTCTACGTTTATAGGGTTATTTCATTTTTATTAATCCACATAACCTGAGGATAAATGTAGTATTAAAAGGTAAAGTGATCCCGTTACAGGCCCGGTGTGGCCCAGAGGGTGGGTAGAGGTATAGCTCTATTCTTCCATGATCGCGGCTCCAGAAGGGGGTGAGTGGTCAGCAGCACGCCCCGGCCGCACTTTACCCCCGTTAAAGGCCCGGTACCCATTTTACAGTAGGCTGAGTGGCCCCCAGGGCCGGTCTGGACGGGCGGAAAATCTCGCCCCTACCGGGATTCGATCCCGAACCGTCCAGTCTGTAGTCAGTCGCTATACCGACTGAGTTAACCGTCCAACAAATGTAGTATTAGTGTTAGTACTAGTAACAGGTTTCTACTACTACTACTACTACTACTATTATTTCTGCCAGTAGTAATAGTAGTAGTAGTAGTAGTAGTATAACATTTCATGCACCGGATCTAGGGATAATTACATTCGCCCTCTAGCACACCAGTATAATTTTACAGTTGAATGAATAATCCTATAGTTTGTAGACGTGAAGTCTGGAAGGTGATCTCTATTCAATATGCAGTTATTCTTTCTGCTATGGAGACAAAATAGCGGGACGGGAAGTTTGAAATTCTACGCACGGGAGCCTCTAAACAGTCATGGTGACGAAGCAACGATTAGTCTGCACTTTGCTACTGTATCGCCTCTTGGAAAAACACATATTATATTTATATATTAAATCATTTTGTCCCAGGTCCGTGCTTGCTTTCAGTGGCATAATATATGAAAACTTCAGGTTAGGTTATTCTTTTTATTCCTAGTTTACCGGAACGAAATGATAGTTTATAAGCAGATGTTTGGCTGACTCATAATTTTCTCGCCGAGTAATCTGCCATTTCATTACCCACAGGCCGCATTGTGACCGGAAATTTATGTCTTGCTGAAAGCCTTTCAATCCTTTAATAGATAAATGAATTTCTGTAAACCTCCCTAAGGGGGGTATATCAAATTCTAATATTGACTCTATTGTTGCAGGCGAATTAGTGAATACAGGAGTCTTCTTGCAGTATGAGTTTCTACTAAACATCTGCATTAGTGCATTGTCAATTGTCTCAAAATCTCCACCAGAGACAATGGTTTACAGTAAAAGTGTGAAAAGGAGCAAACAATTTGAAATTAATTCCTGCTCCCACACTTCCTTTCCTAACTCTGAACCATCTGTATAAATGTCAAGCTAATCTTCTTCAGAATATAATGTGAAGTTTGTTTCTTTCTGTTAATTTCATAGGTTCTTTTTTATTTTTCTTTGCTTCCTGAAAAAGGTGTATTTTATAACCTAATTTGATGTAGTCTGAAGAGACAATCGGTAAGAAGATTTCTTCTGGGTCTGTTTGCAGCGTACACTTTCGTCTTCGGGCGTCAAATATCATGAAGCCAGTAATGGTTTTTAGAATTCTATCCAATATTTGTTTTGGACCAGTAGTTTCTATAAAGTAGTTCCGTTTAGCTTTTCCTATACCATTAAGGTAGTTTTGTTCTCTGTATTTTTAAAAGGTTGTACATTGTGAGCGCTTGGATACATTAGAATTCAGTTGATTTGACTGCCACTGGTGAGAGTCTTAATATCTGGTTTATATCAATCCTAATTTGTTCAAGGAGTCTGGTGTTGCGTTTATCAGAACATCGCCGCAATACTGTAGGGTGGCTGTGTGTATGATTTACGGTATATAAAAAGTAGGTTGTGATATTTTCTTGAATAAATTAACCTGAAACTCCTTACTAATGAAGATTTTGTATTTAGTAGTCAGCAAAATGTCATATTATATTTGTAAGTGGAGACTTTTCATTGATAATAGTACCTTCGAGACGGTGGAAGAGTTTAAATATTTAGGAACAAGTTTAACAAATCAAAATTCTATTGCGGAAGAAATTAAGAGCAGGTACCATATATTTATATAGAAAGCATCATGTTTTACACAGCTACAAATGTTTTAAAAGTTTAGAGGATGAACTCTATGCGACTTAATACACAGAGATAATTTACAGGGCTGAAATAAAGACATAAGAATTGTAACAATATTTTTAGTTACCGAGTTCTCATTCCCACTAAACTGACACAATACATTTTATATCTGTACAACTTTAGATTAATGTATTTTAATAGGCGACTGTAATGATGACTGAATTACCGGAAACATGTCTCCATGTGTTAATTTTAACAAAGTTTAATTTATAATAAAATTGTGTTTGAATATGTAAAATATAATTTTCTAATACAGTTAACACAACAGAGTGCCAAACGTCAAAGTTTGTATAACTAGGTTTTTACTTCATACAAATCACGTTTCATTAAACCGTGTTACGTTTCGGAAGAAATTAATATGAGATGGGCTGGGCATGTGGAGCTTATGGGTGAGGAGAGGAGGGTGTATAGGGTCTTGGTGGGGAAACCGGAGGGAAGGAGACCACTGGGGCGACCTAGGCGTAGATGGGTGGATAATATTAGGACGGATTTCCAGGAGGTGGGATGTGGGTATATGGACTGGATGGGGCTGAACCTGTATAGAGACGTGGTGGACGCTTGTAAGTGCGGTAATGAACCTTCGGGTTCCGTGAAATGCGGGGAATTTCTTGACTAGCTGCAAACCAGTTAGCTTTTCAAGAAGGACTCTGCACCATGGAGTAAGTAAGTAAGTAAGTAAGTAAGTA
>Ga0123357_10008372_pt1 | contig 12911 bp, 11 predicted proteins | sample TergutEmb28metaG_FD_89873 | JGI IMG/M metagenome (GOLD analysis project Ga0123357, IMG submission 89873) | Embiratermes neotenicus P4 segment gut microbial communities from Petit-Saut dam, French Guiana - Emb289 P4 | ecosystem: Host-associated > Arthropoda: Insects > Digestive system > Gut ...
GACGACGTCCCCGCGAAAATGATGTCTTCCATCTTGCCGCCGCGCAGCGACTTGACGCCCTGCTCGCCCATCACCCAGCTCAACGCGTCGACGATGTTCGATTTGCCCGAACCGTTCGGCCCGACGATCGCCGTGATGCCAGGCTCGAAGTTCAGCGTCGTCGCGGATGCGAAGGACTTGAACCCTCGCATGGACAGCGTCTTCAGGTACACGGGGCTTCCTCAGGGTCTAGATGGCTCGCCCCAGTTTAGCCGAGATGGGGAGCATCAGGCAGCCGGGGTTTGCGCCTGAGCCGCGGCTGCAGCCTCGGCCGCGTCAGCCGCCACTTCCACCGCGTGATGCTTGAATGTCACCAGACGATTGATGACGAAGTTGATCGGAGTGCCCACCAGGACGCCGGCCAACTGTCCCCAATACTCGCGGGCGTGCAGGCCGGTGTCGTTGAACCAGCCCGTCAGATAGATCGGCGAATTGGGGTGAGTCAATGCCATCTTGACGAAGAAACCGACCAGAGCGCCGACGATGCCGGACGCGAAGAACATCACCCAGCCGCGCCACCAGCCCCGTCTTGTGCCCTTGAAAGTCCAGACCCGGTTCAACTGGTAATTCGTGGTGTTCGCGATGATGAAAGCCACCACATAGACGACGTGCGTGAACCGGATCGCCCAATCGCCACCCAACGACAACACCACCGTCGAGTACGCGTTGGCGGCACCGCCATTCGCCTTGTTCATGATGAATGCGATCAGCATATTGACGACCACGCCCGACGCACCGACCAGCCCGAACTTGACGAACTGTTCCACCCAGGCCCGTTTGAAGAATGGGACGGTGTTATCCGACATCAGGCACCAACATTTCATAGGCGTAACGGGCCGCCCACTGCTCGGCGTGTTTCTTCGAATGGCCCTCACCGCGGGGGAACTCGCGCTCTTCCAGGCGCACCCAGGCGGTGAAATGCTTGTCGTGGTCGGGGCCGGATTCGGTGCCATTGTATTCCGGCGCACCCAGGCCAAGGCTGGCCGCCAACTCCTGCAACGAGGTCTTCCAGTCCAGTCCGGCGCCCAGGGTGGCGGCATGGTCGACCAACGGTGCGAACATGTGGCGGACGAATTTGCGGGCGCCGTCCTCGGAGGTCAGCCAAAGCGCCCCGATCAGAGCCTCGGTGGTGTCGGCCAGGATCGACGTCTTGCCCCGCCCATTGGTGGTTTCCTCGCCCTTGCCCAGGTGGACGAGATCGCCGATACCCAGGCCTCGCGCGACCTCTGCCAGCGACGCCGCCGAAACGGTGGCCGCGCGCAACTTCGCCAACTGGCCCTCTGGCATATCGGGGAAACTGGTGTAGATGTAATCGGTGACGACAATGCCCAGCACCGCGTCACCCAGGAACTCCAGGCGCTCGTTGTTCGGCACGTGGTCGTGTTCGTAGGAATAGCTGCGGTGGACTAGCGCCAACTCACGTAACCCGGGGTCTATCGTGACGCCGAGCTGGGTCAGCACAGCATCGAATGAAGGTAACGCGCTGGTGTCGTCAGGGGTTGACACGATCAGACGTCGAGGACTTGCCGCCGGTCATTGCGCGGGCCGTACTGCCCGCACTCGGGGCAGGCGGTGTGTGGCTGGTGCAGGGCTCCGCACGCCGGATTGGCGCAGGCGACAAGCGCCGGTGCGGAGGCTTTCCACTGTGAACGGCGCGCATGAGTATTTGCGCGCGACATCTTTCGCTTGGGGACAGCCACCGGGACTCCTTCTTCGATACCTGCAAAGACAACTGATCCAGTATACGCGATCCAGCCGAACATCCCTAGTCGGTCAAAGCTTCGCCGAGCTTGGCCCAACGGGCGTTGGTCGGCGCGTCATGGGTGTGGCCGGGGGTCTCATTCAGGTTGGCGCCACATTCTGGGCAAAGGCCCGCGCAGTCGTCGCGGCACAGCGGGCTGAACGGCAGGCTCAACACGACGGCCTCACGCAGCGCCGGATCCAGGTCGACGTAGTCGTCGACGACGAAAAACGCGTCGTCCACCTCGTCATCGTCATCTTCGCCGGGTTGGGGGCCCCGCCCGGGGTAGAAATACAGTTCGGATAGCTCGTAGCCGGCGTCGCGCGTGAAATCCGTCAGGCAGCGGGCACACTGGCCGGTCAGCGTCACCTTTGTGACGCCTTGCACCAGCACGCCGTCGCCGGCCGACTGGCAAGTCACGTCCATGACGATCGGCGACCCCTCGGGCACGCCGATCATGCCGACCGCCAGATCGGCCGGGGCCGGCGCCTCCAGGTGCTTGACAACCTGCTCGCCCGGGTGACGTCCCAGGGATCGCAGGTCGAGCATCAAAGGGGTGATGTGGGTCTTGGTCATCGTTGCTCCATCTTGGCGCGGATCGCCGTCGCCACCGCCGGGGGGACGAACGGGGTGACGTCGGCGCCGTTCGACGCGACCTCGCGAAGCATCGACGAACTGATCGCGCCGTAGGCCCGGCTGCCCGGCAGCAGGACGGTCTGAATGCCGGACAGTGCGGTATTGAGTTGGGCCATCGGCAATTCGTAGTCGAAATCCGAGGCAAAGCGAAGGCCCTTCACGATGACTTTGGCGCCCCTGGCGGCGCAGAAATCGACCAGCAGCCCGTCAATCGGCGCGACAGTCACATTGGGCAGCCCGACGACGGCGCCACGAACCAGATCCAGGCGCTCTTCCAGGCTGAAGATGTAGTTCTTGGTGGTGTTGCGCCCCACCGCCACAACCACCTGGTCGAAAATTGCGGCCGCCCGCTCGATGACGTCCAGGTGCCCCAGCGTCACGGGGTCGAACGAGCCCGGGCAGCAGGCGATGACGGGCGACTCGGCACTCATGACGTGGCCTCCTGGGCGAAATGGACGACGGTTTCACCGTAGCGCTTGAAACTGTGCGACGCCAAGCCTACCGGCCAACCCGGCCCGGCGCCACGAGCCGACCGCTCAACCGCCACCAGGCCACCCGGCGCCAACCAGCCTTGCGCGACAAGGGATAGCACATCGTCGACAGCCTCACCCGTCACGTCGTAGGGCGGGTCGAGCCAGACGATGTCGAAGGGCGTTGGGGCCGATTTTTTCAGGAAATCGACCACCGACGCCCGCACCGGCGTAACCATCAGCTTGGCGGCCTGGGCATTGGCTTTGACGGCCGCCAAGGCCGACGACGAGGTGTCCACCGCGACCGCGCGGGCCGCACCGCGGCTCATCGCCTCGACCGCGACGGCCCCCGACCCGGCGTAGAGGTCGAGCAACGCCAGCCCAGCCAATTGCCCGTCGGCGGGCCCGCCGGCGGTGCCGGCCCAATCGGCCAGCACCGAGAACACGGCCTCTCGTACCCGATCCGTCGTCGGACGGGTGGACGCCCCGCCCGGCGCCCGCAACGGGACGCCCTTGGCCACACCGGCAACTACCCTCACAGATCTCCTTCCGCCTTACGCCGCAACTCCCCCACCCAATCGGCGATATCGTCCGGCAGGTCGGGGCGAACGACCCGGCCCTGGCCCACATAGTAGAACACCGCGTCGATTTCGCTGACATCGCAGCCCATCGCCTGCGCCCAGGCCACCCGGTAGACGGCCAACTGGGCCGGGTCCGCGCTCAACCCGGCCGAGGTCTTCCAATCGACGATGTGGTAGCGGGCCCCGTCCTCCCCGGGATAGACGGCGTCGATTCGCCCGCGCACCTGTTGCCCAGCGACAACCGTCACGAACGGCACCTCGACGGCCAGCGGACGCCGGTTCGCATAGGGGCCGGCTTCGAAAGCCTCGACCAAATCGGCGATGTCGGCGCTGGGCGTGACTTCGTCGAAGGCGGCGGCCAGGTCGAAACGCTGTTCAACCCAGTTGTGAAACGCGATACCCCTTGTCGCAGCGTGATCAATCAGCCGCGGCATGGGCCGGGCCAACGCGTCGAAGAAGGTCGCCTCGTTTCGGTGGCCCAGCAGCAAGGCCGACGCCGATAGCGAACCCGGCACGCCCGGGCGCGACGGCGGGGCCTGCAACTGGACGATGCGTTGCCGCCAGCCCTGCACCCGGCGGGCATCCTCGGCGCTGAGGCCCGCGGCATCCGGCTGGTCGGGGCCGGCCGCCACCGCCTGCGCCAAGGCGTCCAGCCGCGTCTGCTCGTCCTCGGGCAGGGTCACCGGCCAAGGCCACGACGGACGCTCAGCCTCCAGCGGGTTGACGTCCGACGGCTCCGTCAGGCTGACCGAACCGCCCGTCTGCCCGGCCATCTCGGCCAGCGCGGTGAACAGCCGCGACGGCGCCTTCGGTTTGGCCGCACCGGGGCGCCACCCCGACGCGGACGCCAGCAACAGCGTCTTGGCACGCGACACCGCAACGTAGGCCAGCCGATCCTCACTGGCGATCTGGCTGGCTTTCAGGGCGTCCTTGAAGTCCACCAGGTCGTCGCGGGCGGCCCCCGCCAGAACTGGCAGACTGCGTGCGTCGAGGCGCAATTTGTAGGGTAGAACGCCAGGGTTGGTCACCGGGTTGTCGTTCACCTGGTCGTTCGGGAACACGCCTTCGACCAGGGCCGGCAGCGCCACCACTTCCCATTCAAGGCCCTTGGCCTTGTGAACCGTCAACAGCTTGACGGAATCGTCCTGGCTGGGTGTGGCCTGGTCGAGACTGCCACCGTGGATCATTTCGTCGCGCAGCCAGGCAAGCAGGCCCGCCAGCGTCATGTCGGTGCCGCCGGCATGGTCGGCCACCTGTGAGACGAACCGGCGCACCTGCGGTGCGACCGCGGCAGACCAACGCGACGGCACATCCAGTTCGGCGCCCAAACCACACAACTCGACGGCGATCCGCACAAGCTCGACGGCCGACTCGTGGCGTTGACGCCGCATCGCTTTGACCCGCGCCCCCAGTTGTTTCAACCTTTGCCGGCCGTCAGCGCTGACGCCGAACCCGGGGTCGAAGACGGCGTCCAGCAGGCACGGCGGGTCGCCGCCCAACTGGCGGGCCCGCCACGCCAGGGCGGCCATGTCCCGCGGCCCCAACCCGCAGGCCGGCCCGCTGACCAGTTGCGCGGCCGCGGGGTTGTCACCGTCATCGGCGGCCAGCCCGAGCAGCGCCACGACGGCGGCAATCTCGGGCAGGGCCAACAAGCCACCCAGGCCCACTATTTCGACCGGCACGCCCAAATCCGTCAAGGCCTCATAGAAAGCCGGGATGTCGGCATTGCGACGCGTGCACACGGCCATGCCGCGCCATTCACCCGCCTCACCGGCGCGCTTCGCCTCGACCAGCCGGGCCGCCACGGCGGCCACCTCCTGCGGCCAGGTGTCGAAGCCGGCAGCCTCGATGCGCGCCGACGGTCTGGCCGGGTCGATTTCCAACAACTGGGTGTCGCCGCCCAACCAGGCAGCCACGGCGTTGGCGGCTCGCACGATGGCCGCACCGCTGCGACGGTTGGTCTTCAAGGGGAAACTCGGCGGGGGTGTGCCGTCCGCCATCGGGAAGGTGCCGGGGAACCGACCCATGTTGTCACTGGCGGCGCCGCGCCAGCCATAGATGGCCTGCAGCGGGTCGCCGACAGCACTGACCGGGAAGCCGCGCCCCCGCTCGGGCGACGGCCCCGAAAACAGCGCCGCCAGCATCGCCGCCTGGGCCGCCGAGGTGTCCTGATATTCGTCCAGCAACACGGTCTTGAAACGCCGGCGCAGCCCGGCGCCGACAGCCGGAACCTCTTTGGCCAAACGTGTGGCGGCCGCTTGCAAATCGGCGAACTCGACCACGCCGGCGGCCCGTTTCAGCTCACGGTAACGCTGCACGAAGCCAACCAACTCGTCACGTTTGGTGGCGACGCCCGCGGCTTTGGTGACGTCGGCATACGGCTTGCCCCGGTAACCCGGTGCGTCCAGACATGCCCGGACGAAATCGTCGGCTTCTGCCACCACTTCCCCGGGTGTCACCAGGTGCCCCGCCATCTGTTGGTCGAGCATCATCGTGCGTTCGACCAACGTCGACGGCGTCTCGTCGCCGAGTGCCACCGGGTCGAACCCCGGGTCGTCCACGGCCTGGTCGGCCAACCGGTACGGCTCGGCGCCAGTCATCAAACGCCCGGTGCCGTCCTGCCCCAACCACAAGCCCTGGCCTTGCAGCAACAACGCGACGAACGCGTCATAGGTGAACACGGACGGGGTGTCATCGTCGCCGTACGGCTGGGGCAGGCGCGCCAAAGCCGTGTTGACCCTGTGACGCAACTCGCCGGCGGCCCGCCGCGTGAAGGTCAACCCCAGCACCTGGCCCGGTTCGACCTGGCCGGTGCCGACCAGCCAGACGACCCGTGCCGCCATCACCGTCGTCTTTCCGGTGCCGGCACCGGCGACTATGACGCTTGGACCGGGCGGCGCCGTTATCGCGTCCAACTGCTCGGGCGAAAAGGGCAAGCCCATCAACGCCACCAAGTCTTCGGGGTGCCTGAGTTGGTCAGTCATTGTCCACCTCCAAGCCTTGGGCAGGGCAGCCGTGTTTGAACGCGCAATTTCGGCATGACGCGCCCGGGGTGGCATCGAAGCGTTCGCTTTGCAAGATGGCCAACGCCTGCCCAAGACGGGCGGTGACGCCGCCTTCCGGTTCGTCGACGACCTGATCGATACGGCACCCCACGTCGCTGGAGCCACGGGCGCGCGGGTCGATCCGCGGCCACACCAACTCGGGCGGCGCCGCCTGCCGCGCACCGTGCGCCAGGTCGTCGAAAACACCCCGCTCGACGCCCAGCCGGTAGATGGCCATCTGGTCGAGGTAAGCATCGGCATCCGGGGTTTTGCCCGTCTTGAAGTCGATGATGACCAGGCGCCCTGCCTCGTCCATCTCGAGACGGTCGACCCGCCCGGTGACTTCCACGTCGCCACCGACGGTCGAAACGACCGTGCGGAAATCGATCTCGGTGCCCAACAGACGGCGGCCCTGCCGCCCGTCCCGCCACTTCAGGAACCTGTCAAGCGATTCCTCGAGTGCTCGCCATTGCGCCTCAGCCTGCCATTTCGACCGAAAAGGGATCGTTTCCCACGCCTGCGCGGCCTCCACCCAAAGGTCATCCGGGCGCCCGGACTCGCAAATTTCGAACAACCGGTGCGCCGCCGACCCGAACCCCATCGCCACGCCGGGCGCCGGCGAGCCACCCTGGTTCTGCATGAACCAGGCACGGGGGCAGTCAAGCAACTTGCCGACCGCAGTGGCCCTGAGATGGGCCGCCCCCGGCCCGGCCAAAGGACGCTGCCCCACCGTCAAACCCCCGGCCCACCACCAGTCGCGCGGGTCGACGTGGAGGCGGGCCAGACCGGCGCCGGCAGCCGACACCAGCCCCGGCGCCTCGTCGGGCGACATCGCCACACCGCGCAACTCCCCGACCAAAGCCCGCGCCGACAGGGCCGTGGATGACGACACCCCGGCTTGCCAACCTGACGCGACCAGCCCCATCGCTGTGGCGAAACGGGATAATTCGGCCTTTTCGGTGTCGGCGGCGGGCGAACCCGTCACCACCAGTTGCCGTGACGCCCGGCTGGCGGCCAATGTGAACAGGCGCCGCTGGGCACCCACCTGTTCGCGCCGTGTGGTGGCCGGCGCGGCACCGTCGGCCTGCAGCCGGCCCGGCTCCAGCAGTGAATCCACCCAGCCGTCCATGGGCCAGGCGCCTTCCGTCGCCCCCACCACGGCCACCACCGGCCAGCCCCGTCCCTTCGCCTGGTAGGCGCTCAGCACGGTGACGGCTTCGTCAACCTCGGCTTCGCGAGCCCGGTCACTTTGCACCATCTGATGGGAAACCAGGTCGGTCAGGTTTTTCAGCCCGCTGGCGCCTCGGCGACTCGACAGTTGGCCGGCCAGGTCGAACAAGGCGATCACGGCGTCCAGGTCACGGTTGGCCCGCAAGGCGTCCTCATGCCGCCCCAGCGCCACGTTCCGCAGGCGTTTGGGCCACCCGGCCAGTGTCCACACGCCCCACGCCACCTCGCCGGGCGACAACTCGTCCAGCTTTCCTACCAACGTAGCCAAGCCCGTCAACGCAGCATTCGCGGACCCCCACACGGCGGTGTCGCCACCAGGGGGGCATTCGTCGCCCAACCCGGCGACCACAACGTCCTGCCAGGCTTGCGACGGGTCGATCAACCGGGCCAGACGGCGCAAATCCACCTCGTCAAGCCCGACCAGCGGTGAACACAACACGTCGACCCACCGGGCCGCGGGCACCTCTGGCGCGTCGATCAACAGTTTCAGCCCGGCCACCAGCACCTTGACCGCCGACACCTCGGCGAGGGCCAAAACCTCACCCTCGACCCGAACCGGCAAGCCGGCGGCAGCCAAACCGGTGGCCAGACGGGCCAGGGCCGGGCCGGACTGCCGGGCGATGGCCACCATCTGCGACCACTCCACACCGTCGGCCCGGGCCGCCCAGAACCGCGCCGCGACGGCCGCGGCCTCGTCGTCCTGGCTGTCCGCCAGCCATGCCTCACGTACGCTCGGCACCCGCCAACTACCCGTCAACTCGACAACAGAGGCCGGGCCGGTGGCGTCGGCGAACTCCTCGGGAAATCGCCGCAACGCGGCCGGCCAGGCGCCCCGGAAGTCGAACACCGCCGTCGTCGCGTCACCAAACGCCGTCACCGGGATGCCGCAGCGCCAGATGTCCCGCAACAGGGCTGCCACCGACTCGTCGGATTCGGCGAACTCGTCCACGAGCACGACATCGGTGTGGGCCCGCACGAAAGCCTGGATATCCGGCTGCGACATCAGGATGCGGCAACGGTGAACCAACTCGGCGTAATCGAGGACGCCTTTTGTGCCCGGGATGTTTTCCAAGGAGTCCAGAACATCCAGATATTCACCGAAAAAGTCGGCCGCCGCAACCCAGTCGGCACGCTCGGCCGCCTGCCCGGCGCGGGCCAGATCAACAGGATCCATGCCGAGCTGGCGCGCCCGGGCCAACAGGAACCGCAACTGGGCCGCGAACGCCGGCGCCGCCGTCGCCTTGGTCAGCTCGGACGGCCAACGCACATGCGAGTCGGGCGAATCGAGCAACTCACGCAGGGTGTATTCCTGTTCAGGCGCGTTGATCAACACCCGCGGACGCTCCTCCGGCGGTCGAGACGCCTGCCACAATGCCTGGCACCAGCCGTGCGGAGTGGTTATGCGCAAGCCAACCTGCGTGCCACCGACGGATTCCATGATCTGCCGGCGTAGCCGTTGAGCAGCCGGACGGGCGTGTGCCAGCACAACAACCCGATCAAGCGGCACACCATCGTCGGCCAGCCGCGATACAGCAGCCACCAAGGCGGTCGTCTTGCCAGAGCCCGGCCCGCCCGTCACCAGAAGGCAACCCGAACGTCGCGCGACTGCGTCCACCACCTCGCGCTGACGGTCATCCAGGGCCCCGAAAGCGGGCAATGTCTCACTCATACACTTAATGCAACCACTTCACACCGACAAAAATGACCCAGGTTTGCAGGAAGGGGCTGGGTGTGGCACTGTTGACATCGTGGGTTACCTTAAAAGTTGGCAGCACACAGGGTTGATTTTGACCCGCACTTCTTAGGAGATACGAATGGCAACCGGAACCGTCAAATGGTTCAACGCCGACAAAGGTTACGGCTTCATACAGCCGGATGGCGACGAGAGCGACGTCTTCGTTCATTACTCCGCCATCGACGGCAACGGCTTCAAAACACTTCCGGAAGGAGCCCGCGTCGAGTTCGAGATGGTTGAAGGCAATAACGGCAAGCAGCAAGCCGCGCACGTCGTGCTCGTCAATAGCTAACACTGGCTGCGGTGCTTGACATGACGCCTGTGGACGTTGATAACTCCACCCGCGATGGCAACGACGGTTGGGAACAGACAACCGGGGATCGCGATAGTTTTGTGCTGCGCCCAACCGTTTGGGCCGGCGGCGCCAGCGATGTCGGAATGCGCCATTCCCCGAACCAGGACGCTATTGCCCTGGCCGCCGGCAGTGGCGTGGACGGCCGTGCCATCGCGGTGGCTTGCGTCAGCGACGGTGTGTCGACATCCCCCCATGCCGAGGACGCGTCGGCGCTGGCCGTGGAGGTCGCCTGCGACCATTTGACGGGCAAGCTGCGCGAAGCCGGGCCGACTTTCAGCGAGGCCGATGCGCTGGTCGAGGCGTTCGCCCAAGCCCATGACGCGATCATGGAGGCCTCCGGGTCGACCACGGCCGGCACGTGGGCCTGCACCCTGATCGTCGCGATGGTCTGGCATGAGCAAGCCGTCGTGGCGAACATCGGCGATTCGCGGTCCTATTGGATGCCTGACGACGGCGACGCTCTGCTGCTCAGCACCGACGATTCGATGGCCCAGGCCCAGATCGATCTGGGCGTCGACCGCGAAACCGCCGAATCCAGCTCTGGGGCCCATGCCATCACCAAGTGGCTGGGGCCCGGCTCAACAGATGTGATGCCGACGATGACGTCCCTGGAAATCAACGAGCCCGGCTGGCTGCTGACCTGCACGGACGGGTTGTGGAACTACGCGTCCGACCCCGAAATGATGGCAGAAGCCCTGGCGAGAGCGATTTCGGCTGAAGAAGCCGAAGGTAACGACCCGCAAGCCTGGGCCGTGTGTTGCCAGTTGGTCGATTGGGCCAATGAACTGGGCGGGCATGACAACGTCACAGCCACGCTGATGCGTCTTGAGCCGGCCGAAAGCTGACCGTCGGTGTGGCGCTGGGGGCCGTGGTTGGCCCGTCAGCTAAACTTGGGCTAATGGAAATCAAAATCGGTATAGCGGACGTCCCGCGCGAAGCGTCCATCGACGCAGACCAATCGGCCGATGAAATCGTGCAGGCCTACCGCGACGCATTGTCCGAACCGAACGGCCTTTTGCGCCTGGCCGACTCCAAAGGACGCCATCTGGTAGTTTCGGCTGCCCGCGTCGCCTACCTAGATCTCGGTTCGCCCGAACACCGCCCTGTCGGGTTCGGCGCCGCCGAGCAGTGAAAGTTAACCTTATGACAGACCCCCTCGATGGTGACCTCAGCTTGGCCACCAATTCCAGCTTCGCCGATCTCGGAGTCGATCAACCACTGATCGACGCGCTGAGCCAGGTCGGTATCGAGCGCCCCTTCCCCATCCAAGAAATGGCCATACCGATCGTCCTGACCGGGGCGGATATCATCGCCCAGGCGCGCACGGGCACCGGCAAGACGCTGGCCTTCGGCCTGCCGCTGCTGCAGCACGTCTACCTCAAGGGCGACGACGACTTCGACGAACTGGAACACCCCGGCAAGCCACAGGCGCTGGTGCTGACGCCGACCCGCGAACTGGCGTCACAGATCACCGTCGAGTTGACGGCGGCCAACAAGCTGCGCGGCGCCCGTCTACTGACCGTCTACGGCGGCGTCGGCTACGACGACCAGGTGGACGCGCTGAAAGCCGGCATTGACATCGTTGTGGGCACGCCCGGACGCATCCTCGACCTGGCAAACAGCCACCGTCTGGATCTGTCCAACGTCGTCCACCTGGTGCTGGACGAGGCCGACGAGATGCTCGACATGGGCTTCCTGCCCGATGTCGAATCGATCTCGGACATGTGCTCGTCGGACCGCCAGTCGCTGCTGTTCTCCGCGACGATGCCCGGCCCGATCGTGGCGCTGGCGCGGTCGCGCATGCATCAACCCGTCCATGTGCGGGCCGAAGGCCACGACGCCATGCTGACGGTGCCCGAGACCACCCAGTACGTCTACCAGACCCACGATCTGGACAAGCCCGAGATCATCGGCAAGCTGCTGCAGGCGCCCAATGTGGCGAAGGTGATGGTGTTCACGCACACCAAGCGTTCGGCACAGCGGCTGGCCGACGAGCTGGACGACCGCGGTTTCAACGCCGTCTCGATCCATGGCGATCTGACGCAGCAGGCCCGCGAACGGGCGCTGAGAAAGTTCCGCAAGGGCGAGGCGCAAGTGCTGGTGGCCACGGACGTGGCGGCCCGCGGCATCGACGTCGCCGGAGTGTCGCACGTCATCAACTACGAGTGCCCAGACGATGAGAAGACCTACGTTCACCGCATCGGGCGGACGGGCCGGGCCGGCTCGTCCGGCGTCGCCGTGACTTTCGTCGATTGGGCGGACGTGACGCGCTGGCGCGTCATCAACAAGGCGCTGGATCTGGATTTCGGCGAGATCGCCGAGTCGTATTCGACGTCGCCGCAGTTGTTAGCCGACTTGGGCATTCCGGAAGGGACGAAGGGGCGCCTGGCGCAGGCCCGTCCCCGCGAGGAAGTCGAGTGGCTGGACGACCGACGCAAGGGCGGCGACCGTCACGGCAAAGGTGGACGCGACAAGGACGGACGTGGCGGACGCCGCGGTGACGACCGTCGTGGTCGCGGTGACGACCGTCGTGGACGCGGCGACCGCGACCGTGATGACCGGGCGTCCGGCCCCGAGGAAATCGGCCGCCGTGAGCGCGCCCGTCGCGAAGCCGCCGAGCAAGGCAAGACGTCAACGAAGAGCGGCGACGCCAAGGCCAAGCCCAAGCGCCGCCGCACCCACAACGGCAAGCCCGCTGACTAGACCGGCGTCCGGTCTAGTATCGGCTTGCTGAGCGCGTAAATCGCCACTGCCAACACCAGGCAGAGTGTGATCTGCAGCGCCGGGTTGGCGCCGAAGAGCAACGCCTTGAAGAACCGTCCCTCGACGTGGCGCAGCGGTGTGATCGACGAGAACACCGCTATCAGTGCCACCACCACGGCGATGGCCGCGTAGCCGTACCAATGACGCGCCAGCGCGGCCTTGAAGGTGTGGGTGATCGCCGCCAAAAGCAGCAGCACCGCGAACTGCTCGACGAACACCACAACCGGCCCGTGCGCGGCCCAGCCGAAGACGTCCGGCGGGGCAAAGAAACCACCCAGCACGGCAAAGTTGTTCAGCGGGCGGTCAATCGCGTAGTA
>Ga0123357_10008373_pt1 | contig 12910 bp, 5 predicted proteins | sample TergutEmb28metaG_FD_89873 | JGI IMG/M metagenome (GOLD analysis project Ga0123357, IMG submission 89873) | Embiratermes neotenicus P4 segment gut microbial communities from Petit-Saut dam, French Guiana - Emb289 P4 | ecosystem: Host-associated > Arthropoda: Insects > Digestive system > Gut ...
CCACAACCAAACCACAACGTAACACCAACACACATCGAACCAAAGCAATACAACCCATGAAATAACTCAACAAATAAGTCGCAAACTCCTGAGGATGGATGTATTAACATCCGAAACATGTTGTGCATTAAATAAAGAAATAATAAAGCAAGTGACATCAAGTTGGTCTCCCTTTACTCAAGTTTTATATTCCCAAAACGTCGCACTAATTTCCTTAGAGCTTCATAAAGAAACACTTGACTGAATTCTCAAATTATAGCATAGAGTGGGTTCGTTCCCTTGATTTGTGTATTATACACCAAGCTGATCTTTATCTTTCCACTACCGATGTTCTCAGCGTTATATGCAAATACAATCGCTGGATCCTATAGTTAGTGGCACTGCCTTCCTTTCTACCTTCTGTCTTTGGGATCGGTGCGTGACTACGTCTTGGCCTCGCTACTTGGGTCCGTTGTGACGTGATCACAATGATGAAGCCCTCTTCGTGACACTAAACTACTAGACTATTATTCACATGCATCAGGTATCTACGTTCTTTTTCTCTTTCTTCCACCACCACGACGAAGACTACCAAAGTACATGATATGGGCAGAGATAAACTCTTACGGAGCCTCAGGTGGTCTAGTTTAGGTTCTTTGATGAGAAAAAGAGCCGAGGGGAATCCCTGATGGGGGCTCGAGAAGAAGAGGAAAAGTTGAAATCTGCATAATTCACTGCCCAAATGCTCAACCATCAAATCTCCAACACATTTTTTACGTGGTCACCGCATACACACGCAAGCTTTTAAAAAACAAGGTGGTGTTTGTGTATGAGGCTAGATAGGCCTATATTATACACAGCAATACGTGTGTTTAGGTGTATGTACAACATAATTCTTACCTTCGCTTTAAAACGTATAGAAACATTGGCCTTGAGTGTATCCTTTTGGGAATTTGTATTTTCTGAAACTGGAGAGGCTTAATTGCTGAAGTACGAATTTGCGCTACCAACATCGCACGAACTCTGCAGTACATGTGCTATATAATGTACTGTTATCACGAATAACTATTTCTTCGCGGTACACAGACACAGTCGCCTTAATAATGATCTAAAATTATTTCTCAAATTTATTTTTCCTGCGGAGCTCTTTCTTTTACATTTTTTTTTTTAAGAATTTGAATTAGCTCCAGCAGACCAACAAAACGCATCGCCAATATATTAGCAGAGTGTAACCAACAAGATGCAACGTTTCACAATTTTTTATTTCTATAAGACGCTCTACATGTTTCAGGCGATTTTTCCGTCCATCATCAGGAGCTCAAAACTGCACATACAGTGTCAGGTATTTGTCAGACCAATACTGCTACCTGCCGCTAGCCCACCTGGATTGCTACCTGTCGCTAGCCAGGCTAGCAGTAGGTAGCAGTATTGGTCTGACAAATACGTGACACTGTATGTGCAGTTTTGAGCTCCTGATGATGGACGGAAGAACCGTCTGAAACATGTAGAGCGTATTATAGAAATAAAAAAAAATTGTGAAACTTCGCATCTTGTTGGTTGTACTTTGCGAATATATTAGCGGTGCACGGGCCTATAAATAATAAATGCAATATTTAAAATAGGGTGGACCCAGATGTCTTACTAAAATCAAAGGAAAGTATAGTCGGATACACCAAACGGTTATGTAATTAACTAACTTCTTTCCTTTAACAGTGAATTTTATTTTAATTTTTTTTTTTTACTAATTCTGATATCAGTAAATTCTCTGGGTTCTGTGTTGTAAACTATTTGACATTCTCTACAGGAGATATTGTAAATACACTTTACAGCACAAAACTAACCGCCCATTTATCTTTAAGATATAATGTAACTCATTCAAGATTCCCGTAAAATTAAAATTCTTCATTATACACGGCATTAGTGACCCTTCTGCAAAGTCTTGTGTCGTCCGCCCAGTTTCGAGACGGCTGCGTAAGAAACCTTTTTGCTATAACTACGTCAGACGGGTACTAATAGTGACGAGTTTCGTATTTAGAGATGAAGTCCGAAGCTTCGTTTTGATGTTCGAAATTTTCCTATGCATTGTGTAAGCGCCGAAACAACGCCCATCAAAATGTCTAAGCGAACTCCAAATCCACTAACTTGATATGATAGGATATATTTGTTAACTGCAATTGGGTTGACACCCGGTGGCAGCAGTACAGTACACATTTACACACAAAGAGTACACAGAACAACACAATAAAACAACATACACAGAAAGGGACTTACATAACAATAGGAGTACATACACATAACAATAAGAGTACACATTTGATAAGAATAGGGAATTTACAAAATTAAACAGACGCATAGAAAACACACAACCATACATACAATGATACAAAACAGAACCAAAGAACTATGCAATAATGTGATAAACGAAACAGCTGTATAAGCAGCAAACTTCATACTCTAATAATGATAGACGCCATGTTACTAAGACCTTCACTACACTTCACCCAACTACACCTCATTCCACTTCATTACACTTGTCAGCACTTCACTGCATCCCATTTAAAAGTCCCCCAACTACACTTCACTACACTTCACTACACTCTCATTTGTCTGAACCCTATTTAAATATCCTACCGCTACATTTCACCTCACTTCACTTCACTTCACTTTTAGACGACTTTCGCCACACTTCTATTCCTTTCGCTTCATCTCATTTATAATTGCTTTCCTAACAATATAGATTCACTGAGAACATATAGCAAATGAAAATGGTGTTTTATAAAAATACGTGTTTCGTACGGTCGGCTTGCATCTTCTTCTCTATTGACATATTCTCGTGCAATATGACGACACTGTTTCAAGCAAGGGAAATGAGGGCAGTCAGACACCACTATACTTCGCCAAGATTTAGTATTGAGATCATGCTTTAAGTAAAACCCATTCCTCTTTGTACTTGCAAACCACAACGCAATGTCACACATACTGTGTTTTACCAGATAAAGTTACGTGGTAAATTGATATGGATATCATGCCTGCAATTACTATAACGTTTCAGTGTGTAGAAGGTAGGTCAGGGTCTCTCCAAATTAGGGTCACGAAACAATTTCGAGCCGCGATAGGAGCCTGATAGTTCCTGATCTCCCAAAATAATAAAGCGAATTTAATGGTTTAAATGAGGCGCTTAGTAGTTCATGATACCGTTTGGGTCGTAAGGCTAATGCGATTTACGGTTTTGAGTCATGAGGAAAGAATTCTGAGCAAGATTGCTAGATACTAGATTGCATTCGTGACGTAACTCTGAGGAATTTTTTTTTTTTTGCTTTACTCAAATTATGCAAGCAAATTCTGAACACTTGTTAATTTTACACGTTCTGAACTGAATTCAGCTGAGTCAGCATGCTGCACTTCTGCCCTGGCGGAGTGAAATCTTGTCTATACAATTAGGAATTTCTTGACCAGCTGAGTGAGAAGTAAGTTCATGAAAAATATTCCTTGTTTGAAAAAGGTCTCCCGGTAACATGTCTTTCCGTCAGAGAGAAGGAGTAAAGATATCACTCCACTCATTCTTTACCTCGACGGCAGATGGGGGTGTGTGGTTACCCCCCGGGGAAAGAGCCCGGACCCCAACTGTACACAAGGCTGCCTGGGGGCCCAAAGTCTCTCTGGAAGGATAACGAGAATAGAAAATCCCTTGTAGCAACGGAAGTTCGAACCCCGAATCACTCAGCCCGTAGAAACTCGCTGTCGGTCCATTATATACCCTGGTGTCAGCTGTAATTAACGTTAATATCATCCTTTTATTTGCGCCTGTTTGATTTGAACATGAACTGATTATACCCTGACAGTGTGGGCAGAAGTTCCTTCGAAACGTCAGAATATGTTTACGAATTTACACGGTGGCATATTCCAGAAGACACAAATCTTTGCAAATGAAGTCACTAAAATAGCTTAATTTATTCAAAAATATTATCTGTGACGCTGTTTAAATCCACACCGCGCATTTAACTGACGGCGCAATTTAAGACTGAACACGGCAGAAGGATCAGCTTGTGTCAATGCACGAGAACTGCTATGCGCAGGACACTGTGTCGCAGGTGACTAGGAGGATGCGCTCGCAGAGACACGGCCTCCCCCTCCCCCGATGTCACCCGCGTGTCCCCAACTGTCATGCGCAACCCGTTCCCTCCCTTTGGACGACAACGACACCTTTTTTTCTTATAATGTTTGTCTTTTCAGTATCCTCCCTCGATCTGGTTGGTTCCCAGGTTTCAAAGGGTGGAGCCTGTATCAACGTGGAATGACATCAGGACACTTGTCATCAAGTGCGCTGGACTTCAGGATAAGGTAGGACAACCCTATAAAATGGCTACTAAATATATTTCTGCCATCAGTTGTGAGAATATGGCGGTAATTGGGATATATTCGTAAGCGAATTTGAAGGGAACGCTGTGACCTAAGCATAACCTCGAAAATTATTTCTTTCTAGAACCAAAATCCTTCCCCTTTCTTGGAGGCATGTTAGCTCTGTGAAGAATGTCAGCATACCTGTAATGCAGATAGGAAATACAAAATTGATTGATCAGGTATTAGACCTAATACTTATGTGATGTGTTCAATAGCTTTCAAATAACATAGATATGCAGGCAAGACCGCATAAATTATGCCAGATTTCTGGATGTTATATGAGTAATTTTGAGAAACAAAATCTGTATCAACATGTGCTGTCTCACGAACCGTTACATCGCTGCGAGCATTTTCAAATAAGTACACGATTTTAACTGGAAATTTTACATTGCATGCATACGTTTTGTCACACTGCACAAGTTAAAGTGAAATTAGGTGTGAGACAACGCTCCATAAAGAAATATATCGATTCACATTTTTTTAACTTTCGGATAATTTAATCGTGTGCCGTCATGAGGTCAGCGGACTGCATGATTCGCTGCGATAGTTCCTCTCTTGTCTACGATTTTTGCTGTCCATCGATGTCTTCCAGATGCCGCTACCACAAGAACCAGTTAAGGGGTGCGAGATATGATGGCTTCGCAGGCTAGGTCTATGGACCTCAAGGGCCGATCCAAGGGCTAGAATAATGGGGAGTCAATTGTTCTGTTACTTGTGGCCGAAATGCCTCATACATGCTGGCAATTAAATTTCGAGAACCATATTGCAAATATTTTACAGGAGTAATAGGAATGGGTGGGAGGCACGAAGGAACGGCGTTTTCCAGATGTAGAAGTCGGTGGGAAGCTTCTTATTAAGAGCTGCTACCCTACGGTTTCATAACGTATCATGAAACATTCTTATGCCCGCAGCTATGTAACAGTTGTTAATCGAGCGTACTTATCTTGATGTAGCCTTCTGAATTCAAAATGAATCATAGGCCCTATAATGATATCCTCGAGTTTGGCACACGTTTGCTGAGCACTGGATATTTCAGTAGACCTTCAGGTCTTCTTAATATGTGCCTATAACTTTCCAACTTAATTCCGTCATTTAAGTGAGGAGCCGGAGTAGCTCAGTCGCTAGCATGAGGGTTGGACGACCGCGTTGTCGGAGTTCGATTCCGAAGGAGTAACAAATTTTTCTCTTTTCCAAAGTGCCCAGACCGTGTCTAGGGCAGAGCCAACCACCAATTAACCAGTTATTGTGTGCTATTTCCCGAGGGAGCGAGAGGGAACGGAAGAGGCATGAAGCTGGCCACTTATTGCCACTAGTTCCGACGCTGTGAATGTGTGGCGCTATACCCCACTGCAATATAAGCTTTCATGGCGTGACACACAACTAGGTACAGTGACATCCTCACTTTACCTTTCCATTAAATTACTACATCGACATGATGTATTGAAACCTGCAGTAAGTTACATTTTAGGGCGTAGAACGTCTTTTAAAACTGCTGTCGTAACGTGACTTACGAGATACTTACTTTTATTATTGAATTAACAAAATCGAAATTCAGCAGCAGCAGCTTCTGTTAGCACAGCCAATGACGTCCGTGAAGTTTTTAAACAGCGTCAGTTTATTTAACTTGAGGTCCTCTATAAACTGTATGTGTATGTATGTATGTATGTATGTATGTATGTATGTATGTATATGTATGTATGTATGTATGTATGTATGTATGTATGTATGTATGTATGTATGTATGTATGTATGTATGAATGTATATATGTATGTATGTATGTATGTATATGAATATATTTATGTATGTATGTATGTATGTATGAATGTATGTATGTATGTAAGTATGTGTGTATGTATGTATGTATGTGTGTATGTGTGTATGTATGTATATATGTATTATGTATGTAGTACTTTTGTATGTGTGCATGTACGTATATGCACATATACGTTAATGAATGTATGTATATATGTATTTATGTTCGTGTGTATTTTGGCGTGTGTGTATATATGTGGGTACCTGTTTATGTTTGTATGTACGTACTTATGTATGTGTGTGTCTATGAATATATACATGTATGTATGTACGTACGTACGTACGCATGTCTGTAAGTACGTATATAGAATTGGTATATATGTGGGTTTGTATGTATGTGTATGTATGTGTTATGTGTGGACTATGTACTGAAGGCTACCGCTTGCATCTAGTACTATTTATGCCAGTAGGCTAGGAGCATTAAAGGGCCACTTAAGCTGCTCTTCGCACTCTAAATCTTTCCCTCCATCTGTCTGCCACTGTAGAATCTCTGAACAAACGGTATGAGGTCTTCCCATGGTTCAGTCATTTAGTCGCCGACCTTACACTGAGGAGAACCAGTTTCCATCCCAGGCCAGTACGTGTGGGTCTTGTGGTAGACAGTGTTAGTGGGACAGTTCCTGTTCTGTTTTTTTATTTGTTCTGTCAGTATTCTTAGCCAGAGTCATATATGTGTTCTTTATCACAGCGCTATATAATCACAGCAGTTGCCAGCGTCGTTCAGGAAAACACGTTAACAGAGGTAAAGGATGCTTGACTTTACGTCACACATCCGTCCATCCGTCAACGTACTGATAATAAGTAGGACGTTAATTTAGATTTTGATAGTTCCAGGGGGGTTTCGTGAAACATTTCATGTCGTTACTACGTCACGGACAAAAGAGGCGTGATATTCGGTGTCCGGGAATATCTCAGTTATCTCGGCATGTCTCGCCTGATCTCGAAGATTGAACTTATCCGTGACTAACGTGGAAATGTGGAAAACAACGATGGCGCAGACGAATTTATAGACGTGAATAAGACATTATCTTCATTTGTAATCTTGTAATTAACCCCTCTGCTTGCTACACTTCATATATATAAAACACATGCAGTTATATATACCTGTGTTGGGGCGGAACTAAAATATCTGTGATCACGCAAAATTGGTTGAGTTGTCTTTCAACTGCTATCCCGCTGCGTGGAGGGACGCCAGTGTTTTGTTCACGCTCTGTAACAATTGAAAACACAGCAGGGCAAAAGTGGATGTTTTGTTTGAACGTGATAAAGTTAATAGAAGTACAGTGTGCTCCATTTAAACATCTCACCTAAATTACATATAAAAATTTATTTCCTACCTTAGAAGACATGCATTCCGATTCTATTATAAAGACAGACCGCCTAATGTTGTGTATGGAAATAATCCGTAGGGACCGTGACAATGGTGTGGTGCACATCAGCACAATCAAATGAGAAATTCAACGTTTTTTAACTTAATTCAATATGGCTAATCTCTTTGTGTTTATGTACAGTCTAACACAAGATTATTTATCAAAATCCCCATTCAGCTACATGTTTCGGCTCTATACAGCTAGTAACAAGGCAGACAGTGTATGTATAACGTAACATTGATGCGCGTTCGTGCAACCATTGTTGCAGTGGAAAATCAATAATTGTTACATAATCTGAGTGTGTTTATAGCCTTAGGTATCCAGCATGATGAAAATGCGCCGTACTATATTGTCATTTGTGGCTTGTCCGGCTGTACAATATTTTTCCTCATTATCTCATTAACGGCACGATTTAAAAAAACTGACGTTAAATGCTTGTTTTGATTTTCTACGCAAATTTTGCCTGAATCATTTCTCATTCTCAGAGTAACTGAGTGAGGTATGATGAAAATTGTGTATTGGTCTTCATGTCCAGTAGCCGTTATTCCTATAAGATTTTAATTAAACTTTAATTTTCACAACTTATTTAGGAAAAATAGTCAAATATCAAATTTAATGAAAATCCTTTCAGAAAGAGCCGAGCTGTTCCATGCGGACAGACGGACAGACGGACAGACGGACAGACGGACAGACAAGACGAAGCTAATAGTCGCTCTTTGAATTTTGCGAACGCGTCTGAAAAAGAAAATGTACGACTGTAGTACGTAATATTACGCTTAGTATTACATCAGGTGGTAAACACAGTTACCACTGGGCTTGAACAGTTGATTTTAGCGTTTTTAGTCTACATTTATCCTTTACAAATTTCCATTTTTATTCAGATTTGATTAAATCGTTGCTGCGGTTTAGTACAAACTGTTTTGTACAGCTCTTATAGCAAATTTCTGGAAATTATTAGGTCAGGTTCTTATCCAGACTGCAGTTTGACAGGAAAAGCCATGTGGGGAGTTTCAGCAGTATGTGGTTAGTGGAGATTTTAATTCGTATTTAGTGTGGTATATTGATGAATGCTTCCCGGGAGATTTTGTGACTTCCCTCTGCTCTTCCACGGTTTATTTCCCAGAAATATGACCCTCTTCAAATCCCTCAATAGTTCGCCGCTAAATATGCTTTGCTACTGACAGATAGTGGTATTTACGTAAATAAACTGACAGAGACAATAATGTGAACATCGATTGAGGATAAAATTTTAAATACAATTAGGCTAATCCAAATTTCCAGGAAGCAGCTAATGTGACATTCTTGATTAATCTTTGCACAGCTAAAATCCCAATCAAACATTTGCAACATGTACACAGGCACTGCTTTCCTCCCTCGTTTCAAATATGTAACACCAAAAATTTACAAATACATACATTTTTCTCTCGTATTAAAACTTTGACAACACCAACAAATGCACAATTCCACAATTTGTATAATCTTTCTATTACTTAGCTCCTACATGTTTCGGCATTGTCACCATCCTCAGGGCACGTACATAGATTGTAGAATTTGCATTTAGTTGCCAAAGTTTTAATATGTCAAAACGCAAGGAACAAACAACATAAAATCGCCACTCTGATGTTGCATGCGACATGGGAAGCAACAAAATAAAGACAAATTACAAATAAACAATCTGAAGAAAAAACTCCGTAATGGTAACATATGATAGATATTTACAGCGTCGTTAAATAACGCACTTAAAAACGTATGTCATAAATGATACTTGAAAATTGAATTCTTACCTGCCAGAAACTACTACTACTGCTTCTGTAGTGATACTCTTTAATGCTTTGTGGGAAGTCATCGCTATTTATGAGGCGCGTACGATACACTTAAGGGCCAAACACACTGTGCATGCACAGTTCTGTCTTATTTAACATTATATTAGGTGGCGCTTACAGTTAGTGCTGCACTACAGAATTTCCCAGCACTGTTTTTGAAAATCAAATTATTTTGGAATGTTACGCTGTGCTGACTGGTAAATAGCTATCGACGTTTTGGAGTAGCTTCCTGCCGCCATATTCAGGGTTCAAGTAGTTCAGGAAGATAAGCCTACTGCTCGAGCATTGAAACTGATATGAGGGCAGAAATTCCCCTCAGAACTTTGAGAACCTTTTACCATTTATCACGGTGTCATATCCCACAAGCCGTCAGTCAGTAGGCAACTGAATTTTGCTACATTTTTGCTATAGAATGAAAATGTTTATGTCAGAATTGTTAAAGAATTCAAATCTGCATAAGCCACTTGTAACATTGCACCTGAAATACAAAGGTAAAATATCCGACGCTCACAAAATTTCTGTCGGATATTAATCCACGGAAGTCAAAATGCAAAACGAGAGCGAAAAACATGCCTGTGTTTTCGGCTTCATCGTCGTCGTCGTCGTCATCATCATCATCAGCATCATCATCATCATCATTCTATCATCGTCATCGTCAGCGGCGGCATGATGATTATTATCCATTTTGTGTGTTTATTTACTGCGTTCTATATACGTAACTACCTAAAATTATTTATTTTCTCTGTTATATCAAATAAGTTTCTGTCATCATTTTGTTAATAGTCATGTTATAAAAGTGAGGGCGATTCTTCTGAGAAACAATGATATATCTTCGAGGATTATTGCATTAGGTTTTGTTACTTAGTTTCTTATTAATATTTTTGTTAGTATTTAATTTTTAATCTATTTTTAAGCTGATCAAAGTGATCGCTCGATCACTGCGACTGCTGGCTTGAATGTCGCTGATTGTACGGCTGTATACACGTGTAATCCTAAGCGTCTACCTGTGTTTTGTGAAGAGGACATCGGTGAGGACCTTGTTATGAAGGGAGGGAGGGAGACTTATTAAGTGTCTAAAACTTTCGAAGTTTTAGAATTAATTCTGATTTGTATGACCATGCGGCCCCGTCTGAGAAACTGTAACGGCTTTTTTTATGTTCGTAGTACGACGTAATAACCACGACAGTTTATTGACCTAGTAGAGAATAACCTGTGTTTGTGTCCCCACCCAGCACGTTTCTGTAAAGCTTCGTGGCATTGCTTGATTTATTGTAACCTACTCCTATTTTCTCCCAGTGTCAGACAATGGACCATGTCCAACGAGGTTATGGTATAACCCACCCACTGTATGTTTATAAACCTTTCTGTATTAGAGGTGACACTTAATAAGCAGAAAAAATGTTTCGTTAGCTATTGAAATATACAAAGACATTTCTAATTATTTTCTTGTAGGTTAAACCTAAAGTGTATAAGTACTGTGAAATAGCCACCTGAAAATTCCGGCGTTTCCCCAAAGGATGTAGGGAACCGGCGCAGTTGATTTCATTTTGTGAGGAACTCTCTTGGCCCGTGGGAGCCGTTAATTAGATCCCTTATCAGCGGATGGCATCTCTGTGCTGCTTTGTTAGTAGAAAACAAAATAAATCACCTGTGCAAAAAAGGGAAGCATAACCTCACGCCATTTTAGCATGTAGTGGAATACATATATTTTTGGGGTTGAACAAGTAGAGGTGGGGTTTTGATGATAAGCAGTGCCATTGTTTCATTCCGTTTGTATCCCTTCATGCACGTTATTTCTCTCCTTGACTAGGATAATTAAGTCGTCAAACGTTTCGTTCCCTGAACTGCACTAGGTGACTCTCTAAAATAATTAGAAATGGAATTTACCAATTTGCCCGCTGCAAGAGATTTCCATCGCCTTATTTATCTCGTGTTGTCCTCAATTTTTAGAAGCTGTTCAATTGATTCAGATCGAATGAAGTCGGTGAAGCACACAATTATAGGTCCGTCTGTTCGTGCTATCATTTGTTACTTTACAAAAAGGATTTTTAAAGAAGTATGTTCGGGGAAGAACCAGTCTAGAAAGATATTCAAGGGATGTTTAGCGTCACTAGGTTATAAGGGTAAGATTAAGAGTCATTACAACATTAAATGTAGCTTGTTATCCACTAAGTATAATAACATTTTCAACTTAATTGTTGCATTTGTCCCAGACTGGAAAAAAGTCACAACAAGAGGAAGTGAAAATGACTCTTTGTTGTTGGTTGCGAGTGGAAGGGTCCGATTTCTTCAGCGACAAAGTTTGTCAAAGTCGTGCCTACATGCGACAAACTTGTCAGTGTGCTCGGGGATTATTTTAAAAAATAATAACTTTAGTGGAATTAATGTGGTATATTTAAAGTTGTAAAGGCTTCACATGTACAATTTCTTAACTTGGGAATTTTCCTTGTGAAGAACTTTCGTTTTTTTACGTTTGTTTCCATGGTTCTACCTTTCGAACCGTCACAGTGGTCAACAAGTACGCCTCGAATATTAAGTGCCTGTCTGTCCGTTCCTATATTTCTATCGGCGTTAGGCCTATAGAATGTCCAACGTATGCAAAACACAGTACGAGCAGCCTTACTTGGCGGATTTAACTGCAGAAAACCCCCCGAAACGTCGGAAAGTAATTACGAGCCGACACGTTGTGAAGTCGCTGAAAACTTGAATTTTCACAAATACCGCTGGTAGAACATAAACTCTCGTACCGTCTGTAGGTGATTAAGCAGGCAGGTAGCAGAAGCCATACAAAATCACGAAAATGCGCGTGTCTGCAGCGCAGGATAATGCAAAGCCCGACAAAGAAAATATTAAAAGTCTTAGACTTGGCGGAGGTCAAACGACCGTTATAACGAAAATATGTTGTCGTTAGAGCTTCAGCTGAATAATGGAAGACTTGATGTGTTGAAGGGAGACTGACTAACAGTTGCCTTCATGCTAGTATGTTGTGTGGCTATGAGATTGCATAGGCTGTGATCTAGAAAGTGTACAACGTGCAGGCGAGAGCGAAAGGGACAGACAAATCCTTGCTCCAGACAGGACGCTTCGTAGCGAGTAAGACTCGTGTGATCAGGCATGAGACTTTAAAATCGATACTAACTCAAATAGGGTCTCAAAGAAAAACGGGCTGTCATTTCAAAGTGACGCGGGATTGGACTCATTCTTTGAAGGGTAAGGTTAGTGAGTAAGTGAGTTAACGAGGAGCTAAATGATCAGTACTCCTCACCCAATGTTGTGCGGGTGATAAAATCGAGAAGAATGAGATGGGCTGGGCATGTGGCGCGTATGGGTAAGGAGAGGGAGGTGTGTAGGGTCTTGCTGGGGAAACCGGAGGGAAGGAGACCACTGGGGAGACCTAGACATAGATGTGTGGATAATATTAGGATGGATCTCCAGGAGGTGGGATGTGGGTATATGGACTGGATTGGGCTGGCCCAGGATAGAGACAGTTGGCGGACGCTTGTGAGTGCGGTAATGAACCTTCG
>Ga0123357_10008375_pt1 | contig 12910 bp, 7 predicted proteins | sample TergutEmb28metaG_FD_89873 | JGI IMG/M metagenome (GOLD analysis project Ga0123357, IMG submission 89873) | Embiratermes neotenicus P4 segment gut microbial communities from Petit-Saut dam, French Guiana - Emb289 P4 | ecosystem: Host-associated > Arthropoda: Insects > Digestive system > Gut ...
AATTCAACAGAATAGTCGCAAGCTCCTGATGATGGATATATTAATGTCCGAATCATGTTGAGCACATAAGAAGCGAAATAAAATAGAAAGTGACATCAAGTTGGTCTTTTATTCTTCAACTATCACAATGACGCACGGTCCAATAAACATAAGATTCTGTCGAGAATGTTCAGTTCCATTCAAATCTAACAAGAATAACGGGTACTTTACATGAAGACCTATGTACATTTGTGACAATATCTCGTTTAGTTCTTATTATAATGACAGTTTTTCAGATAATATTTGTAGAGAAAATAAAAATACCCATTTTATATTCAATAACATTTTCTTCGAAAATCGTGCCTTTTTATGATAATGTGGAAAAAATTCTGTAGTGTCGGACAGGACACAGACGAATATGACGCACGCGCATTTCATGCTGGATACAAAAGTCTACAACACACACACAAACACGCACACTCACAATATGTAACATATTGCTTTTCCACTGCAACAATGGTTTCACGAACGCACTAGAATGTTAAGTTGTACGTATGTTGTATGCTTCCTTCTAGGTAATTCCCCGGCGCCTGAATCTTTATACCAACGTTTCGGAACACTCTGTTCCATTTTCATTCTTCATACCTACCCGCCTATGAAGATGGAACAGACAGAGTGTTCCGAAACTTTGGCGTATAAAATTCAGACGCTAAGGAATTACCCAGAAGAAAGCATACAAAATTCAGAACAGGGCGAAAGTTTTTTAAATCAAGAGGTTATAGGTACATTGCACGGATTTTTCTATCTAATGAACTGTGTCACTCTTTCATTTTCGCACAGATAAAGAGAGAGAAGTTTTGTTGTCTTCAATGTGGCCTTATGTAATTTGGTAGGCTTATGTCTACGTTTCAAAGGATCCGGATGACCCCTCACCGATAAAGAATGTAATAGATTTTTTTTTAAAAGTCCTAATGTATCATACTACACGGCGTCACATCCCAGAAGACAGTTGCGTTCATATTCACTGCCATAAGGACTCCGATGTGCAGCATTTTATGTATTTCTCGCGAAATAATGGAGACTTCTCTTCTTTGATTTATCTTTGAAGGCCCTTACCATAACAATTTTCCGGGTCATAGGAATTAATGCCTTCAAATAGCTGAGAAAGATACTAACCAATCAAAATTTTATTCACGAATAAATTAAATACAAATTAAATTTCGGGGACTTCTTGCTAACATTCAGTTCAAAATCGTGTTTCTTCTTGTCTGCCCTCTAAATACGTGAATACTACACGTAAAATATTCATAACTGTTATTGTACCTGTTGTTTTTAAGGATGTGCAAATTGGTCATTCACGCTGACGATATAACGCAGAATAAACATGTTCGATGATAGGGTGCTGAGGAGAATGTATGTAAGTGTTGGACTGAACATTGTTAAGTGTTTTGATGTTTTGCTGATCGTGCATCTCAGTATAATCTTAGCAATTGTCCAACTTCATGCACAAATTCTTATTTTGTAATAAGTATATTATATTCCTCTACATGTTTCGAGCACAAGTGCTCGAAACATGTAGAGGAATATAATATACTTATTATAAAATAAGAATTTATGCATGAAGTTGGTCACTTGCTAAGATTATATAAGTGTTTGTTTTGAATAAAACAGAACTCCGCTATAGCGTCTTATGAAAAGGACTGAACGTTTTATGTCGTTATAAACGGGTGTTCTTACAACCGAGCAGTAGAACGTTATGGTAAACAGTGGGGATTTAAATGGTACTGCAGAATATCCGACGGTATAGACGAGGTGTCGCATAAACCGATGTCGTTATAACCGGGTGCGAATGTATTTTAAACACCACAGGATGAATTCTGTCAAGTTAGAAATGAATGGAGTTAACAAGGATGAATAAGCCGATAATTTGAAAACGCTATATTGACATACCGAAATGTTCCACTATGCATACAAGTGACTTGGTGGGTTAGTGAAGCTGCTGTTCCTAATGGATAAAATGTTTCTCAACTGAAAGAGATGTGAAGTTCTCATGGCGACAGACACCGTGATGGTGGCCTTGTTGGATGTCAGGTTTTGTAGCTTTGTAAATAGTTACCAGTATTTATGAGGAATTTGTCGTCTATATATGTGTGTATCCGGGACACAGTAACTCTTCTATTTAGAGAATATATATAAAACGTGATTTCTCTGAAACATTTGTTGCTCTACAGGGAAATTTACGGCGTCACTTACCGCAAGACCTCAATCCTTCCCACAAGCTCGCCATCAGACTGACAATACGCTTCCCGTCCAGTTGCTGCTCTACATGAGACATCACGCCATGAACTTTCAGCTTTGTTTCTTGGGTTAAAATGGTGGCAGGATTTGAGATTATCCGAGATGTTTATGTGTTGAGAAATCGATATTTTCTCTTATGTAGTTACTGAATTTTTCTATAATGTCCAGTTAAATTTCAGGTTTCATTCCAAAGTGTCTTGAGTTAGGCGGTTAGTTGCAGGCTTTTCACCTCGGCTGCCTGGGTTCGAGCCATGGTCAGTCCACATGGATTGTATAGCATTGGGACAGAATTTCCCCGATTTAATTCGTTTTCCTCTCAGTATCATTTCACCAATGTTCTGTACCAGGCTTCTTCTTTAAATCTATTCGTAACGGAAAGACAAATGGGAGAAGCGTGGGGACATCCAAAAAGAACTGACGTTCTTTTGGATAATGGAAAACACAAGAACAGGAAAACACACGATTTGTTTTATGCAGGCTTCAAAATGTTAAAAGAAAGTAGTTATTGCAGATCAGGCTGTGTTGGCATGTCTTATAAAACTGAGCTCAATTTGCTCATCCTTGCTGACACGAATATGCAAAAAACCGTTTTGCGGACGAAGAACCCTTGAGGTAGAACCGACAACAGTCAGCACCGTGGAACCACACCTCCATCGCCGACCTATAAAAAAGCAATAGAAAGAACACCATTTCCGCTTCATCGGGGCACTGCAATGAACCAGAACTTCCCGGACAGATATTGGCGTGAAGAAAGCAATTTGCATATTTGTGGTAAGGTTAAATGTCTGTGCAACACCGGCGAGGACAGGATGACAGGATATTCGTGCATCTGGATTTATTAAAAATAAAGGGTCTAGACACGAAAGTTTGATTTTTATCAGCAAAATGTCGCGCTAGCTTATAAATTAATTTGTTATGGCTAAAACCGAAGGAGTTTTGATTCAAACTCCACAATTAACGTTTTTTGTTTTTTTATTCACGTTCTTAGAAAGCTCCAGTATTAGACACTTCTCGCTTTACTTGAGTACGATCGACGCAAGCAGCTCAGTAAGTGTGGCCTACTTACTGGTTACGGGCTAGTAGACCGGACTTCTTTTCCCGGGAGGGGCACAGACATTTATACTGCCTCCTGCAGAACGACGCTTGTGGCCAAGGGAGTCTGCTGTTCGACAGTTGCCAGAGAGGCTTCATGATTTTGCGAGAATAAAATGAAAACCTGATAATTAGCTGTAAGGTTGAGATTTGCGGAACATAAACCCATAACTTTTCGAAAGTATGTACGTATGTATAGCTATAGAGGCTCACTTCACCAAGAGGCATAAATTAAACAGTGCTGTACTTTGCGCGATATCAGGTTTCCGCTGGTCAGTTCTCTTCATGTACGTCTCCATTCGATACAGCCTCCCTTCTCTCGCCACTGTAATTATTCTGCACTAGTTTACGTATCAACATATGCAGCCGATATGTGATATGCGACATTGTCCCTTTTGTGACTGCGTGTGCAAGATATCGTTTGCTATTCGATATCGGTGCACAGATAAAGCGAGCGAGTGGAACAGTAAGGTCCAAGGCTTTTGCCATTCTTTTGTTCTGGCTTTTCGTTCATCTCAACCGAGCACACAGGCCTGTTTTTTGTCGCCCTACATATGTACAGTACGTACATAAATATATACAGACATGCATACACATGCAGAATATATCTGTAAAAGTCTGTGACGTAAATATGTTATTAAATGACACTTGTTAATCCAGTGTTATATTTTTTATATACGGACTCCAGATTTTTTTTAGCGCACACAAAATAAGCAGGTTTCATTTTCTTCCTCATGGTTAAACTCCCATAAGTGTGACAGGACCTCCTCATTGTCGAGGCTTCACGACCACACTCAGGACTCCTCTTAACGAGTAATCAGCCCGATGCAGAGACCTCTACCTGACAACAAATAACAATCGAAAGAGACAGACATCCATTTCTTCGGTGGGATACGCTCATAGATGAGAGGAATAAAGTGTGGTCAAACTGAGGACGTAACTATGCCATTCGTGGGGTACAGGAACATAATAGATCAAATTCAAACCGTAACTGAGCCACTAATTGAGGTGAGAAAGAAAGCATTGTCAAAGTTAAGACGTATCTATAAGACTGGAAATAATAACCATGTCCTCAGTACAGCCAATTTCAAAAGGCACTCGACAGATGCAACTGACAGGCCACATCACAGATGTATTGCGAGCAACATCTTCTATACATGTCTAAGAAACGCTCTGAGACAGGACTGGTAAATCCTTTTTATAAATCGAGTGTCGATCATGTAATTTCCTAACTATAAGACCCACACTGATTGTGATCACATCGGGGGGATTTGTCGCAGAGCTGTTATCATCTGTTGGCAGCGATGAAACAGAATCTTGGCGGCCAAAAATTCAGAGACGATCGCGACACGAAGGCTGATAACACAGGACACGGAATTCTAATCAAAGGCGAATAGAGACGATTGTTTCCCAGTGTAATAAATGCCTTGGCTGAGGGCGAGGGGTGATAAGGTGGAAAATTAGTAGGTCAGCAGCGAAATCAAGTCCCAGCTGTTCTTATTGGAGCTGAAAATAAAAAGCCCAAAACATGTGTGCCCTAAATTTATTTTTGGCGTACCTTCCTTCCTATTGCTCGTGTAATATGATTAGAATAAGCGTCAGGTGGTGACTTGAATCAGGATGTGAAATTAAGAACTGAATTCATGTTCATTATGTCACAGCATAGCTGTAGGCTTCAGAAACGTATGCTATTGTACAGGAAAGAAACTCGAGAAAAGCGAAGAATAAAAACACACAATATGAATGGAATTTACAGCCAGGGATAGCAATGTGTGAAAGGAAAGTAAAAGGAAGATGCTAAGAGAAATATTTGGCCCAGTAAAATAAAATGGCTTATGGAGGATCCGCACCGATAAAGATTTGACGGATTTGTATAGAGAACCAGATATTATCTCGGGAAATATAAAAGGAAGATTACGATGTTTAGGACATGAGGAAAGAATGTCAGCAGTAGGAACTCTGAAGAAAGTGTTTAAGACTATTCCGGACGGAAACACATCCGTTGGAAAACCAAGAAAAATATGGTTGGACGATGTTTGATAATGATCTTAAAAAATTATGTTAGAGCGTGGGGAAAAATAGCTGGGGATAGAGACGCCTGGAAATTGATACTGGAATTCAAGAACACACATAGACTGGAGTCAGTGGAGAAGAAGATTTAGAGTCAACAAAAACTATTTTCAAGATTTGTGAAACTGAATGTAAAGCGATCAGGGAAAATGCAACATCCAGACACTCAGAGACATTAAACTACACTGGTTCGAGGTTTAGAAGGCTGCCTCTTAAGGTCCGGATATTCGGATGTTTCATTTTGTCCGGCTGCTTCAGAGTTCATTTCCAAAACGGTAAAGGGCACTTTGCTCACGCCGTTCATTGGATTGCCGCGTAGCGAAGTAAATATGGCAGAATTGTAGGGCGATTACTTGAAAAGATTCCAAAATTATAAGAAACAATAAATTCGTGAAGAGTGAGACAAATTAAGGCTAAAGTGAAAACTGATATTTAATAAGCACAACAAATGTCACATTTTCTCCGAATGACTGCATAGAGCAAGAGTCCTGGATTAGCTGAAATTGACTGCTCAAGAAATTCCCCGCATTGTATGAAATCCTAATTTTCATTACCGTGTTCACAAGAACTCTATCGTCAGCCAGATCAATCCAGTACATGCTCTCACATACTATTTGAAGATCCATTTTAATATCATCTTCCTCTCTATGCCTAGGTCCTCCAGTTATACGTTGTTAAATCCCATCAGTAACAATTACCTTTACTGACTCCTCCAAGTTCCCAACCCGGCGTCCGTTTTTCGGTGCTTGAGTCTTTTCAAAAGATCTGGCTAGGGCCGAGGCACGTCAGCCATTTCGTAACATGTGAAGTTTTTACTGCGAGCAGTTGTTAAGCCCCCATCGAACTCGCAAGCTGGAGGTCCACCCCTTGTCGACCATTAGACACTGCTCATTCAACACATTCTCAGATTCTCTCCATTCCTGGAGGCTGTGCGCTCCGTCCTCAAGCTCAGAACGCGCCTTGCTGTGCTGACAGGGATCCAGTAATGGTGCTAAGCATAACAAACATTTGTTACATACAATAAAACTTTGTCTGCAATAATACTGGAACTTAAGCTGTTAAGTTTATTATGAAGTGGTTATTGAAGCGCCTGAGCCGATGGATCTAATCGTTGTGTCTTTAGGTCCAAGTCTGCCTGTTTTATCGGACTGTATGAATTTTACAGGTACGACGCACAATTTATTGTAGGACCGGATGGCGTTTATATTTATCTTCTACGTGCTTATTCACGTTGAGGAATGCATTGTATCATCTTTCAAGATAGAAGAGTTTTACAATGTAGATACAAGCACTTGACTGCTCCGCTAAATCAGCAGTTTTGTACCATCGCAGAAGGCGTTAGAGATCACGTGCTGGTTTACTGCGAACTTCTGTACATCGGCTGTCAAAGAGACAGCTGACATAATATTCTGTACATCGGCTGTCAAAGAGACAGCTGACATAATATTCTATACATCGGCTGTTAAAGAGACAGCTGACATAATATTCTGTACATCGGTATTCAAAGAGACATCTGACATAATATTCTATACATCGGCTGTCAAAGAGACAGCTGACATATTCTGTACATTGGTTTTCAAAGAGATAGCTGACATAATATTCTGTACATCGGCTGTCAAAGAGAAAGCTGACATAATATTCTGTACATCGGCTGTCAAAGAGACAGCTGACATAATATTCCGTACATCGGTTTTCAAAGAGACATCTGACATAATATTCTGTACATCGGCTGTCAAAGAGACATCTGACATAATATTCTGTACATCGGCTCTCAAAGAGACATCTGACATAATATTCTGTACATTGGTTTTCAAAGAGACAGCTGACATAATATTCTGTACATCGGCTGTCAAAGAGATAGCTGACATAATATTCTGTACATCGGCTGTCAAAGAGACATCTGACATAATATTGTGTACATCGGCTCTCAAAGAGACATCTGACATAATATTCTGTACATCGGCTGTCAAAGAGACAGCTGACATAATATTTCTTTCTGTTTACTTGTATCACGATCTTTATACTCGGATCGTGTTTGGAGTTTTATCCTATTTGAATACTGTTTTATTTAACGGCGTTATCAATAACAGAGGGTACAGACGACAGTGTCATTGGCGTATGAATTAGTAAATATGGGATTGTAGCACTTTTGTTGCGATACTCTCAGAGGAAGGTCGAATACTCAGAAGCTGAGACTGTTCCATTTAGTTTGTCCACAATTCCATATTCACTGCACTGGGGTAGACCCCAGGACTCCGCTGTGAGAAACCGGCAATTTGTTCTTATAGGAATACATTTGGTGAAATTTGTATAACGAGAAAAAATGACTCATGAGATTATCATGCTGTGTGAATATGTGTGTGTGTGTGTTTGTGCGTGCGCGCTTCTCCTCGATTGTCCCGCTTCACCCTTGAACACTATAGTTGATATCAAAGAAACTCTCTATGAACATCATGCCAATGGAGGTCACTCCAATGCCGTTTTTTTTTTTTTTTAAATTTTGGGCAATGAATTCGTGATAACACGGCGGATGCACGAAGTTGTGAATGTGAAGTTACACTAGTATCATTTTATATTGTCGAAAAACAAGCAGCATGTTTCAAATATTTTTTCTATAATGTAAAATAAGAACATGGCTGCCGTGAGAAATTATTCATCAGATTTCAGTTATATTGCGGTACGTAATGAAACACTGCAGATACAGTAATGGACTGTATATGTCCTACGATGAACCGCGGTAGCACAGCGGTTAAGGCGCTGTGCTGCAAATCGGAAGGTCGCTGGTTCGATTCCAGATGGTGTCATTCGAATTTTTCATTGACATATTCCTTCCGATCGCACTATGACCCTGCGATCGACTCAGCCTCTAACAGAAATGAGTACCAGGAGTATTTCCTGGGGGTAAAAAATCGGCCGGTGCGTAAGGCTGACAACCTTACCACCATCCTGTGCCATTGTTACGTGATCTGGGATCCTCAACTTCCTGGAACCCTCTGGACACCTCGGACCTTTAATGGGACTGATTTACCTTTTAACAGATCATACACACACAGGCATATCTACATATTGTTGTGTTAGACATACTGCTTGTACTTAAGTCACCCTTGCAACAGCACGGAAGTTTGAGGTTGTATCAGACATAATTACACGCAGACAGAGTGTGTACTTACATTAGAAGTTCTTCACAAAATCCAAATGAATCAAATGTACTGCAAGTAATAAAAACAGGTCAGCCAGACTATGAGTCCAAGTAATAGGAAAGTTGACTTCAGATTTCCAATTGGAACTCTTCGTTACTATTCGTGATATTCAACCAACGAGACGGACGTCTTGCTGCCCAAGGCTGAGCAGTTGCATGGTGTGTGAATAGTTCAAAAGTCACGATCTACATAGCCTTATTTTAGGATACGGTAGTTCGTGAAAGGGCAAGGTGTCACGTCTGCACGTGAGGCAGCCGTGCGCTGGGTTACTGTGTCACCTGCCTATAACTTCCCATAAATCACCGCCTGATTTCGTTCCACATTTGACAGCAGGAACCAGGATAACAGGGCTGCATACAGCGTGTCTCTTCTTCTGAAATTATTAACTATAGGCAAGAAATTAACCTACTGACTTGTAATCTAAATATATTCAACCGTGTCTTAAATGGAACATCCGCATAACGGAAATGTGTCTTTAGCGAAAAACTTAAGGGGTCCAAACATCAAGTAAGGTAAAGCTGTCGCATTACAGGCCTGGACACACCCTTAGGGCTCCAGGATGTTGAGTCTGCCAGAATCTCTAGACAGTCGGCACACGATAGTGGCAAGGTTTATCAGCCGTACGTACCGGCCGTCTTTACCCCTGGTAGATACCCCCGGTACTCGTTTCTGTTACAGGCTGAGGTGATCCCAAGGCCATGGAGCGGCTGGAAGGATTAAGTCAGAGAAAATACCTAATTTCTCAATCGGGAATCGAACCCGCAAACTTCCGGCTTGTAGCACAGTCTCAAACAACTGCGCCACCGTGCACCCCCACCAAACATCAAGTACCTGTATTAAAATGGAACCTACCTCCAACGGAAAGGCATTTCGTTCGCTAGGTGTTACGTTACAGGCAGGTTTCACCGTGTTTATTTCTACCTGCCCTGTTTCGTGATTGGGCTCTGCCAGTCGGCATCACTCCAACCAGAAATCCGCAGAATGCAAGTCTAGAAATTCGCAGATACGCCATCTTGTTTGACACTATACATGACAATATTCAAAGTGCTAACAGTGGCGATTGTCCAGATTACGGTCGCCCGGGTTATGTCGCAGTATTAGTTCGTCGGAAAGTACCATCGTTTCAGTGGATCGTGTAGTCTGTTCCTTCAGCGAAGGAGACTGAGGGAGTAGGTTCCTCCGAAACGTTTGTGCTCCTATAAGACTACACGGTGTCACATCCCATAAGACTGTAACCTGCATCAATTTCTAATTTACCGTAATGAATCTAACAACCACAACGGTTCCAACAAACCTTGCAGAATAAGAGAGAACTCCGTCGAAAACAGCTGGTATGCCCCCAGCTAGTCAAGAACTTTAACGAATTTTGTTGAAACTGGAGGTTCATTACCACCTTCACACTAGCCCTTCAACTATCCCTATCCTGGGCCAGTCAATGCCTCCCCATTCCACTTCTTACAGATTCATTTCAATATTATCCTTCCACCTATTCCTAGGTCTTCCAATAAGAGCAGGTCATAGAACTGAAGGAATAAACGGACATCTTAGGATGAAAGTAGCGCTATATTGTTAGTATATTATGCAAATTTTGTTTACATGATATGGTGTTTAACCCTGTTGTGTTGTCAGTTGTAGTGTACTATCTTAACGGTTACTGAATGCGCACACTAAAGATTCTGGTTATGTTAAATGAGAATAAATTGTGTGGAATTTGTTCGCATGACGGACCGAAACGGGACCCCCCCCCCGTGACTGCACGCCCTCTTTGCTGGTCCATCACTGAAAGTACAGTCAGTGCAGTGTATGTACTATCTCTCCATTTCTAGAACAGTAAATTCATGTAAATATTATAGACCTTCTAGCAGGTCGTACGTCATACAGATTACACGCTGTTTGCGCCACACGGACATAAGCATCAAATGTCTGCAGTCTTACTTGCTTCCCAGCGTTCACGTTCGAACAGTATGAACGCTTTTAAGACAAACTGTAGTTACTGCTGTATCATCTATATTATATAATGGCACGTTATATTATTATTTAACATCATGGTCTGCATTTCGTTCATAAGTTTTGTTACGAATTCCTTACTCAACTCACAAGATACGGCGTTGTTTAACTGAAGAGTATCACCCGGTTTGCCTTTGTAATGGAAGAGCAGTGTGTTATCTGTGGGGTAAAAATTGTATTTGTAAGTGCAATTTACATGAATTTCTGGCCTAAAATAATGAAGTCCTCATTTTTGACAAAAACACTTGCTGGCTGAACCTTCGTTTTCTGGGGTTATGCTGTAATTTGACGCCGTCTATTCTGGTAACAAATTTATGAGATTTCGGAGGAATATTCTACCTCAGACTTCGTGGTACAGGTTAAAACAATCAAAATTCAAATTCTGCCTCTTTTTTTTTTTTGATTGTGAAACTTGGTCCTTCACGTTGAGAGAATACTGACTAGGGTTTTCGAGGAAAAGGTACGGAAGCAAATGCTCAAAACCAAGAGGCTGTAACAGGAGACTGTAGCAACTTGTATAATGTGGAGCTTAATTGGTCAAATCAAGGATATAATAATGGGGTATGCGGCACATATGGGTGTGGGGAGAAGCGTTGAGGGGGAACTGTGATGGAGGGAACCACTGGGAAAACCTAATAGTAAATGGTAGGGTAAGTAAAGTGCATTTGTAAAGAACAGAATGTACTGTGTTTTTTAAGCCCATGGTTCCATGCATCATAATTCAATATTAATAAAATTACAAATAGATGCAACAGTATGCAGATGTTTATTTACTGCAAAGCTACTCTACATGTTTCGTGTGTCCACCGCACCCATCATCAGGAGTACTAAAAACTGTAACCACAGCCTCCTCCCAACGTGGTCAGGTCCCGACCTGGTCACGTTGGAGGGAAGGATATTATGACCTGTACCGGAGGCTGCGGTACAGTTTTTAGTACTGCTGATGATTGGTGCGGTGGGCACCCGAAACATGTACAGTGATTTTGCAGTAAAATAAATCAGACTGTTTACTGCTGCATCTAGTTGGATTTTTATTAATATAGAATGGAGTGTGTCACCTGAATTTATCACACTCAAAGTAGAAAATGTTGTTGGGCTGTTGTGAATACGGTATTGAACATTCAGTTTCTATGAAATGAGGGAAATGTATTTAGGTAGCTGAGCAACTGTCAGCTTCTCCAGGCTCATTCTGCTCCATTGAAATTTTTTAATAAGTTGGTATGGGTGTAATACAGACAGACGTATTCATTCTACTTTACAATAAACCGTGTCTGGAGGCCTTGATTTCCTCCGTTTGTATCCCGTCTATATAATTTCGCCATTCTGGTGGTTCCAAAGTTTCCTCAGGCGAATCGAGGAAACTATGATAACCCTGACGATTCTTTCAACAGACACGTTTCTCACACTATGAAATGTTTTAACTTCCGTCATTTGATTGCGCCTGGTAAAGTATTTATGAAATCACAGACGTTGCACTGTGATGGTGATACTACAGTGTGATACCTAACCACCAGTTCCACTGAGCGAAATCCTTCCCAAGAAGCTGTTAGTTGCCTATCAGGTAAGAAATTCCACCCCTCTAATGCCATCCAGGGGTCAACAGTTGTGTTGATAAGAATTCACCATTGGACGGCGTAGATCCAGTTAATATCATCATTCAAATATTTGACATCGGACGTAAAAACACAATGAAATTACGTTTATTTATTTGTTTATGCTCTCCGATTTATGAAACATCACTTTTCACAGAGTACAACAAACAAGATGCAACGTTTCTCAAATTTATTTTTTTCTGTAAGATTCTGAACACGTTTCAGACGGTTTCTCCGTCCATCATCAGGAGCTCAAAACTGCACATACAGCGCCAGGTATTTGTCAGACCAATACCTGACGCTGTATGCGCAGTTGTGAGCTCCTGATGATGGACGGAGAAACCGTCTGAAAAGTGCGGAGCGTCTTACAGAAATAAATAAAGTTGAAAAACGTTGCCTGTTGTTGGTTATACTCAGCGAATGTGTTAGCGATGCATGGACCTATGAATGTTAAACATTACTTTTATTTGAGAGGTCCCCATCTTTTGTCCGAATGTCCTTCTGTTAAGAATAACTTTGAAGATGAAGATGATATGGAACGCTTGTGGCATAGTACTGACAGGGCAAAACTCAAATGCTAGTGGGAGGGGGGGGGGGGGGGGGGAAGAAAAGGCCGGAAAAAAAAAATATACGCACGAAGGGCGGGGGGCCGAGGGGGGGCGCCGCCAGGGC
>Ga0123357_10008376_pt1 | contig 12909 bp, 6 predicted proteins | sample TergutEmb28metaG_FD_89873 | JGI IMG/M metagenome (GOLD analysis project Ga0123357, IMG submission 89873) | Embiratermes neotenicus P4 segment gut microbial communities from Petit-Saut dam, French Guiana - Emb289 P4 | ecosystem: Host-associated > Arthropoda: Insects > Digestive system > Gut ...
TATTATCTCACAGAAACTTCAGAAAATTATACATTTTATTTTTAAATTTTACTGTCAAAATTAATGCAAATAAATGATTTTAGGCCGCATATTGGGAGACGAATCTAAAGAAGTTTTGCAAGATTTGGGGTTCTCACAATACTGTTGCTGAAAATCCAAGTTTTATAAAACCTTACGATTTTCGTTGGGCAAATATGGTCTCACAATCGAAGATTTATTGTACCTTCATCTGCAGGGACAGGCAGTTTAAGAAGTTACCTTCGTTTCGCAACAATACCATTTCTCAGTAACTACAAGCGTTCAACCATGACCCACAATACCACAGAGCATAGATACAGTGCTCTATTATGCAGCAAGTACAGTGCTAGAAAATTTCAAAATTGTGACTTATGTAATTCTCGTGTTCAGCTTGGAGGTCCAGAGTTTAGATTGCTAAGGGAATGCAAAGGAACAAACGATACTATGAAGTGTGTTGATGTGTTAAAATGGTGCTGAGAACTGGGAAAGGGAAGCCATTGAATGTGAAGAATAATAGAAAAGGAAACGGCTGCAAAAGAAAAGGAAGGAGAGGAGTAAGAAAGAGTTTTTCAATATCAAAGAAGAGATGATGTTCAATATTACTGAAAACGTGTTGAGCGGTAAACTTACTCAGAATGCATCTGCTACACGAGAGAGGGGAAAATATCCTATTCGTACGATAAACCCTTTCTACTGTTTCCTAAAACACACAAACTTGAAATTCTAAGAAGCAACAAAGTTCAAGCTGTCAACATTAATTTCCGTAATTTTAGCATGTGAAAGAAAATTATAAATCATAATGCCCAAAATTTTAATTTTCACACAGAAATATTAATAAGAAATATTTGGAGCACAAAGTTTAATTTTTTTCCAGAAAAAGTTTACTTAAATTGAAGTTTTAAAAATAGTATTTTCTCTAAAGTTACGAAATACACCCAAATAATACACTAAACAATTAATACTTCTTTTCCCTACAACGTTTCTTATTAACACTGACAGCAGCAGCAGTAACAGTAGCAGTAGGAGCAAGAGGGTTTTATCATAGCTCAGTAAGTGAATCACTACATGTAGGAGAAAATTTGGAATCCCGACAGGTACAGTCTTTTCCTCGCGACCCGAAGTCGAGGTCAGATATTAGGACCCATACTGCATCCTATACTGAGCTCCGGTCTCGAGTTTTTTAACTTTATTTTCAAAAGTCCTGGAGCCGCCTGACATTTCTAAGATAAAGCTGATAAGCACGAAGCTGAATTATTTATCTCCACTTTTATATACGCATTTAGGATGCAATCCTCTGGCAAACAGACGAAGTTACTTTTGTTGCTGCTGATGTTGCGGTTGTTTCTACTGTTGTTACTGTTATTATTGTTGTTGATGATGATGATGTTCTTAAACCTGCATTTTCCTTTTCTGTGCAGATTGTTTGCTTGAGTGTTTATTTACATGTTCCTGTTCCTTTGGCGGGTTTTTATAGTGCTTGTCTCTAACGGACATTGATGATTTTCAGCACTTCGGTAAATGAATTTAATTCTACTAATGTATTGTGGGTCCCTGTCACCACGGCATGGTGCGTCCTCATATTGCGGATAGAGAAACGGCCTCCGATAAGGAGGGTAGCTGCGAATAAATTGAATAAGCATTCGCGGACAGCCGACGACGGGTGGTCCTCCAGCTTAGGAGTTGGGCGAGGTGCAAACAACTCCTCCCAGTAAAACACTTAGGTTAAGAAACAATCACATGCGGGATGCTTGCTCTGGAGACTTTTCTTTACAGGTGGAGGATGCTTGTGAGTGTGGTAATGAATCTTCGGGTTCCGTGAAATGCGGGGAATTTCTTGACTAGCTGCAAACCAGTTAGCTTCTCAAGAAGGACTCTGCACCATTGAGTGAGTAAGTAAGTAAGTAAGTAAGTAAGTAAGTAAGTAAGTAATATTATTTGATTGTCTTAAACGTATGAACATTATTTCGAAGCAATGTTTTAAGGCCTTCTTGCTCACTACTGCCTGACCAAATTTAATACAAATCTCCACACAAACAGCCATGTCATTGGATACAAACAAACTGCCCAATTCTTATTTATTTTAAAGTCCAAACTTCTGCATGTTGCTATTACACTGTTAGTGGCGATATATCATCATGTTTGGAATAGCAATTCAGAAACGAACGTAAAGATAAGGTTAAAGGTAAAGAGTCCCCTCCCACGACATGAAGGTATATAGTGGGAGCAGAAGCACATTTCCACTCATTCTTAACTTCGGCAACAGATGTAGCTGAATGTTAAATTCTAGCCTCAGCGGCATTACGGGAAAAAATCCATTGAATAGGAAGTTGGGTGAGCCTCAGACAGATCTGGAAGTTCCGAAGAAGAGACAAATCTCTTGCTTCTACTGGAATCTGATCCCCGGATCGTCCAGCCCAGCAATTCAGAGGCGTTGATTAATTTCTAGACATATTTCCTCATTATTGTTTTAGCTTCCAATGGGATTTATGAATATGTGAAGGACAAATTAAATTATAAAAATACTGGTCCACATTTGTTAGTAAAATATAAGGCTTCGTCTTAGAATTGTTAAATATTAAAGTTGCCAGACGTCAACAAGTACCGAAATCAGTATTTAATATACTATGGAAAATCAGAAATATCGCTGCTGTTTGTCCTCATTTTATGACACCTGTCACATTATTAATGTTTCGTAAATATAAACCATCATAAAAAATAATTGAAATGTTTTGTTACATCACTGCTTGCTTTTTCAGGTAGCAAGTAACCAATTAAACAACACAAAAAATAATTACATATTTATACAATCTACGAAATAAAATTGTTTCATGTAGGTCGATCTTTCTCTTGGTCGCTGGCATTGTGGGAGGAAAGGAAGCTGAGGGTGTTTGAGAATATGGTGTGGAGGAGAATATTTGACCTAGGAAGGACGAGGTAACGGGGGAATGGAGGAGACTGCATAACGAGGAGCTAAATGATTTGTACACCTCACGCAATAGTGTGCGGGTGATAAAATCGAGAATAATGAGATGGGCTGGGAATGTGGCGCGTATGGATGAGGAGAGGGGAGTGTATAGGGTCTTGGTGGGGAAACCGGACGGAAAGAGACCACTGGGGAGACCTAGGCGTAGATGGGTGGATAATATTAGGATGGATATCCAGGAGGTTGGATGTGGGAATGTGGACTGGATTGGGTTGGCCCAGGATAGGGACAGTTGGCGGACGCTTGTGAGTGCGGTAATGAACCTTCGGGTTCCGTGAAATGCGAGGAATTTCTTGACTAGCTGCAAACCAGTTAGCTTGTCAAGAAGGGCTCTGCACTATGGAGTAAGTAAGTAAGTAAGGTCGATCTTTCTACTTTGCTTGACATCCAATAAATGACATAGAACTGCACTTATTCCTCAAATACCGAAATTCCTGCTCTTGAAAGTTCAAATTTATAATCCAGTAATTCAACGCCTGTCAAAATTACTCAAGCACCAGAATATTTCCTACTGTATTTACAATTACTAGGATCATAAATAAGTAAGCAAAGAAGGAAAGTAATTAAGAACGTAGGAGGAATGTAAAAACTGTTATAAACACGGTTACTATGTTTAGTTATTCCAGCAGCTTTGACTTTTGAAATAAATTTGACAGTAATTTTAGATTAATAGATTTTTACATTTGGAAAGAAATATCTCCCTCTACAATATATATATATATATATATATATATATATATATATCTTCTTTCAACCACCAATGACACCATTCAACTAAATAGGGCCCCTTTTATTTATTTATTAGAAAACCACAAACATGAAATCAATACTTTGAAACGTTCCTAAATTACCACCTGCTATTTTAGCACCATCTTTCGATAAAAGCCGTGGAATCCGATATTTCTTCATGAAGGTACGGTCTCCAAAATGAATAGCTGTACAGTGTACTGACCACAATACACAAAAAGAAGACACAATTCACGAAACGAAAATGAGCCCAGTTGAGCACAAACATTAGGATTCACCCTGCAGATGACAATAGAAAGACCGCACACACGGATCTCATTGTTGAGCTGCTATTGTCACGTGGGAGGTCTGTGTTACGTGGTGCGTGTTGCCAAATGGTCCTCTAAGGAGTTCGTTCAAAATATCCCCTGGGATATATGCACATCAGAATCAACTCCTCATTTAAGGGATTACTCGTCATTCTTCGTATTTGCAGCATTTCACATTGTCCTAAATCCTCCAAAGCCCAAGGATCACTGCAATAAATATACCACGACGTTTAATATTAAGCAACTCTGCAGCTTGTCCAAAAATCATATTTATGAATTTTGTGTAATTTTTGCAATAAACTGTTTTTATCTATCTCTGCACAGGGCTTCATATTTGTACTCCTCAGCCAGTGTTATTAAGGAGATTATTTTTATGGGAGAATAATACGGAAGAGAAATGTGGAACGTATTAAAGAACGAAAATAGATACAGCGTTTCTATGGGGGAAATCTGATGAAAATAAGCTGCTTGGAATGCCTATTAGTAGACGAGAAGGTAATATTAAAATGTAATTTGTTCCTTTTTGGGTAATTCCCCGGCGTCTGGATTCTAATTGCCGAAGTTTCAGAACTCACTATCGGTTCCATCTTCATAGGCAGGTGAATGAAGTATGTCAGTGGCGGGATTGTGCGGGGTATTTATACCTGGTAGGGTTGGAGCGGGGAAGTGGCACAATCCTGCCACTGACATACTTCATTCATCTGCCTATGAAGATGGAACCGATAGTGAGTTCCGAAACGTCGGCAATTAGAAATCAGACGTCGAGAAATTACCCAAAAAGGAACAAAATTACATTTAGAACACGGCGAAAGCTTAAAAACAAGAATATTAAAATGAATTTCAAGAAAACCGGATTGGAAGATGTGGACTGGATTAATCTGCCTAAGCACAAGGATAAGTAGTTGGCTGTGTAGGTAACGTGATGAAAATTCTGGTGTCATAAAATGGGGACGTTTCTTGATCAGCTGAAAATCTATCAGTGACGCAAATAGACGGCTCTGCGTGTAGTTATTTAAAATCAGCTGGTTGGTCTTGTGTACTATACTTGGAAATAACGACTAAATCTTTAACAATTTCGAGAAATTTAATATTTCAAAGGTTTAACGACAAATGGTAACGAAATGAGCCTCTTGGAATTAATAAAACATGGGTGAATTTTTCTCTAAGAATGATCTTCTATATTAAAAATAAAAAAAGTCGAGCACAAAGAGTTAGCGGAGACAGACAGAGGATCCAAGCAGAGGAATAGTGAACCCCAGAAAAGAACAGTAATTCTGAAAGGTCAGAGCATGAATGATATTCACAAAGACCATACTTACATTGTATATGACAATGAAAAAGAAATGAAGACTCTCCTTCCCACAGACTGAAGGTTATTCTTGTTCTTATTATAAAACGAACCAAATGCACTGTTTCTCAAATCTATTTTTGCAATAAAAATCTACTTTTTCTCTGTACACACAACAATGGTATATGTCGTACAGGTTTGCTGACAGCTTGCGAGCAAGCTGTCAGCAAACCTGTATGACATATACCATTGTTGTCTGTACAGAGAAAAACTCCTGGCGATGGACAGAGGAACTGTCCCAAACATGTAGATTTTTATTGCAAAAATAAATTTGAGAAAGAGTGCAACTAGTTCGTTTTATTATAAGAATTTATCACGACTCACGGTCACCTGAACGTCAAATTATTCTTGTTCTTTTTCAGTTAATTTCAAAATAATCAATTTCAGACAACAGACATCATCGTGTTAAAACCGGCAAAATATTGAAACTTGGCGATAGACACATGTGGATTATCTGAAGGCGGCATAAGATGCCGTGCATATTAGTAAATAGGTACCGAGGTTTCGCAGAAGCTTGCTGCCAAGCTCTTCAACTTAGTTCCAGAAGAAAATAAATCTTACCAGAATAAAATTTTGTGTTATGTACTACGTACTAGGTACAACGCAAGTGCTCCCGGAACAACATAGCTCTGTGTACTAGAACATATCACAGTCTATTTCGTAAAGTGAAAAATACGGTAAACTTGAACCTTGCAACTTCTGAAGCATTAACATGCAGAAATAGAGGGCGAAGAGAAATCCGACTGGAAGTTCCTTTAGAAATCCTACTACCTGCGATGAATGAGTAAACCGTGTCAGAATGTAACGACAGTTAAAGGAAGAGTAAGTAGTCAGCATTGATACTTTTGTATGAAATTATATCCTGGCACTTGAAAGCAGATGTCGATAGTAAGAAAAATCAGGTATTCAGTAAAATTCACAACTTCACACAAGACAACAAGATGAGTGTCTAATTTTGTGTTAGAAATTAATGTCCTTGGGTAATCTTTAATTCGGTATAATTTAGCCTCAGCTAAACAGCTGAGTAGCCCTCTACTTATATCACTGATATTTCAGTCACGTAATAACAGGCCAAGATTAGTCTTCCCCTGCCCTTCGTCTTGTACTGCGCCTAACGTATCCCCTATTCATTCCCGTCGGCTCCCCGTAAACTGCGCAGTTAATATAGTAGCATTACAAAATTTATTTAGTAAGCAATAATTGTAGCGGTAGCCACGGATTTTCGAGGATTAACCGGTTAGAACTTCAGCTAAATATCGGGTATCCTCAGGTTGCTTGTGAATTTATCAATATTAATATTAACACCCAGACACTACCAAGTATTACAACAGATTAATGTCTCATTTCGCTTCGCATCACATCCAAAATTCATGACCTTTCCTTCAGATTCGATTACATAATGTAACCGGCAAAAACCGTAGTTGTAATAACTTGGTTAAGCCACTTCAGATGTTCAAAATACTGTCAATGAACCATGGTCACCGAGCAATTGATCTCATGCGATAATGACTGTACTTGTATTCGTAAGATGCCTTTCGACTTTACGCTCGGACACTGCAGTTATCCTCACATACGCAAGCGAATGCCAGGGTAGAACCCTAAAGGAAGTCGAGAAAGGTTTCTTGCATCCATATTTTGTTCACGACACGCTTTTATCATAAAATTCCACGTTACATAGCCCAACTTGAGAGCGTCGCTAAAACATACACAAATAAACAAATGATGAAACATAAGCAAACACATATATATTTAGTTCCGCCAACATCGGCACACATACACACTCACATGCTCGCGCCCTCTTTTAATATTAAATTAAAATATGATACGATATGATATGATATATGAGATATGAGATATATATGTGATATGTGATATTATATGATATGATATATATAATACGATTATATGATATATTATATAAGATATGATATGATATAAGATATATGATATATGGTACAATACGATATATGACATGAAATATATGATATAATATATGATATACATGTTATATGATATATATATATATGATATATGATATGAGGTTTTATGCAGAGTGTAAAGATTTTATACGTTTCTTCATAAGGCAGTGAAATTCTGGATGGTTTGAAGTATTATCTGCTTCCTGAAAGAGAACTTTTCACCATGGATTTGTCTCGTTGCGTTTCCCCGAACTCAGAAACTCAGTTTTGCGACAACTTTAATGTAAGAGAAACGGAGCGGAGTAAACAAGCTTTATTGGCTAAGGACACAGTGAACTTTCGCTTCGACATCCTCAACTTTGAAACGTGTGCTAGCTTACAGACAAATGAAAGTCACTCCGCGTTATTGCCAGATTACTGAACTTTTCCAACCGTGACTACAGAAGGCTTTGGAATGTTTTGGGGTAGAATACGGAGAAAAGGAATCGCTTTATAGAAATTCCCCTCAGTAAGTTTCCCCAGTGAGTACTACTCTAAGGTATAAATTACATGCCTCTTCAAAATACACAAAAAGACTCTCAAAGGTATTACACGGTTTTTACAAAAACTCCGGCTCCCAAGCGCGTTAGATATATAAAATAATGGTAAAGATATTGAATTATTTGTTCTGAAAAAAGATCCATCACCAATACCCAAGAAAATGGCCTTTTCCTTACCAAAGTTAAAGAAATCCTGGGGTCCACTAAGGCCTCGAAATGTCGAAGATGCGGATGCGTGGAATAGACCATTTGACCAGTGAAGCTGTTCATAAGAACAGAAATTACACGGATTTGGGAAAAAACATCTAAGGTAAGCAGCGTTCACCTCTCTGAAGAATCTAACAAAAAGTATTTTGAATTTTCTGGCTGAACAATGCGTCATAGCGTTACAGATTTCAGACAGAGAGAGAGACAGAGAGAGAGAGAGAAAAAAAAGCAGAGAGAACGAGAGAGAGAGAGAGAGAAGCAGAGAGAACGAGAGCGAGAGAGAGAGAGAGAGAGAGGAGGAAAAAAGAATCAGAGTTTTAAAAGACGTATTCATGTAACTTTTGTATATGGAGAGGGTAGTGAAGTTACGTAACGTGTAAGGGAACAGAACACGGTAAAAGTCCATATGTTCAGAGAGAGACAAAAAATTTATTACGAAACATCTGACGTCAGTGATTAGGGGGTGTAATTAAATTAGGTTTAAATTGATTTTAACCGCTACGAAATTATACGCTACATCTTGGTTACCAGAATACATTTCACCGAGTGCAGCAAAACAATGTTTAGTGTCTCTTGGTCAGTTCCATTTCTCTGTTGATCGGGAAGTGCCCTTAGTATAGGAGCTCCCGTGTAGGGAATTATCTAATTACGACTGAGCACTTTAATCGTACGTATGTTCAATACTAAGTTAGGGCAATTAATATAAGTATGCTGACAGCGATAACAAAGCAGAGACGGGGAAATATATCAGGATTAAACGAATGATGCAGAACAAGAAGTATGCAAAATCTGCCTTTGTTATAACGCATTTTGTGGTTCTGAAGAATTAAATACTACGGGTTTTAGGAATATTCATAAAACACCGGGGCCTCTTCACCCAGAGATAACGTCGACTGGAATGTGAAGCTGATTTACTTACTCACAAATACTAGAGATGACAATATTCTTTTAACATCAGACTTTCTACTTGTCCTAATGTGATGGTGCTTGGGGGGGGATATGGAAAACTCTGAATGATAAACATTATGTGATATTTGAGGTTCTCTCAGCGGTGTCTTTAAAATTTAGTCTTCTCGAATATGACGCTCTGTGGACTCATACAAAGTTACAGACCCTCAGAAGAGATGTTCTGCTTGTATCTTTAAGTTTCCCTGAAGAAGTAGGTAGAACTTTCCTCCGAAAATCTGTAAATTCGTACCAGACTACATGATGTTCTATCACAGAAGGCTACAATCTTGACGACAAACTCTGTTCAATAAATATAAATGAACTTAATGACGTAAGGCGGCAGAACAACCCAGCGTGCAAACTGAAGGAACTAAAATTTTAAAGCGTTAAGATTTGGAAGCTTCTTCTAACCACCTATTTCCTTCTATGGTTCAGATCAAGGATGCGATAAACTTTTACTTCATACTTACATAACCCTCCTTGCATTGTTGTTCACAAACAAATCATGCTTATCTTCACTCTATCAATAGATGTTCAAAAAGTATGTACCACAAAGACTAAATAACCTAATAACTTTTACCCTACGTAAGCCTGGATAAATGAGATGGTCAGTTTACTTACTACGAACTTCACGATCTGGGTTCGTTTCCCAGCAGGTCGGAATTAGTCTCTGTCCAGCCGCGTTCACACTGGATCTGGAGCCCAGCCAGTCTCCTGCCTAGTGCATTATTTGGGTAAAGTGACCGGAGCATGAAGCTGACCATTCAGGTCCACCGAGTGGTGACGTCAAGAATATCTGAGTAGAACTTCACCGAAATTCCCCCTGCGCGATTCTGAAGCGTAGGGATAAGTTTACCTTCGGACAACAAAGAAAATGAACCTTAAGAGCTGCAAGGAAGTGAGGGTGAAATTTGCAAAGAAGCCGGTGGACAATGAAGAACCGGACCGCGATGCTTGGAGCTGTAGCAGGCACGCACCAAACCTGATTCCTGTTCTTTCTGTAACGGGCGACTGGGCTAGTCTACAGAGAGTCCCATAAGTTCCAACTCTAAGAAATATAGTATGAATAATAATGAGGATTATTTCTGTTCCTCGTTACGTGTAACGGAAATTTTATGTGTTATCTTAACCCAGTAACATACAAGGTACCATCATGTCTTAACGACTAAATTAAAAGTATTCACAGCACTAAATGTAGTTTATTTATTCCTTTGAGTTATTATTATTTTCAACAAAATAACCAAACATTTTGATGGATTTCTTCCTATTTTGGTACAAAATTAAAAATTCCGTCACTGTAAAAATCGGAATTTTGCCTTCGCAGTCATTGACGAATAGCAATTTCCATTTACTTGTGGCTGAGAAATGTGCAAGGCTAAAACAAATAGATCGATTTTGTGAGGGATTATATTAAAGAAATAACGACATTTTACTAAGAAAGTTAAGATACGGTTAACGTTGTACTAGGTTATAATTTAATTCTTAATATTTAAGGCTGCATATGCACTGGGTATCTCTCGTAACGTGCGGAAGTTTGGTTGACTGTCACGACTTATACGTGACCTAACAGACTTCTCGGCTTAGAATATGGAAACACAGAGATTGTGTTCCATCATGCTTTCCCCAGTACGCAAGTTCTGAAATAGGAAAAGACTTTGCTTATTAAAATTCCGAAATTATTAATCGCTATCACCGTATAATAAGAAGAAAAAATAAGTAATGCAAAGCATAATTAAATAAACAAAAATCAAACAACTAACCTTAACCCTGTCTCATTACACTCAAATGCCTTCTTCAGCAGACAAAATTCACTTGAAGTTATGGCAACTCAATTTTCATTACCTTGTCCCAAGTTTTATTCTTAAAACCTAACTCTCTAAGGTGCTATAACACTAGCACATAAGTTCAAGTCTCAAAACGTTTCTCCACACGAAGCATTTTTAATAACATTTTACACTCATGATTTCCTTCATGCATGTTACGTACGCAACCCAGCACCTCGTCCAAAGAGTTATACACGTACTTGTCTTGAAATGATATTAAGAGAACACCAAAAATTAGTAGCTCCTGATTTTAAATCTCTCTATCCTACTGTCACTTTATTTCTTCACATCGCGGTTGAGTGGTTACAATTTCTGTTACTTGTTTCGTAAGTTCCACTTTCGATTTTCGGTCCGGAGATATCTTATCCTGATGGAGCTGTCACATGATTTTTCAATTCTGTCCTGGCCTACGATTGAAAATCACTTTGAAATAGAGTACTGTCCCTTCACTTCAAATAATTCAGAATGCATCCTTCAGATTTTTCTCCTAAGTCCAAGTATCTCCTCTAGAATCATGTACAAGAACTCCTTGCTTTAAAGTGTGGCACGGTGTGGAACCTCTGGGACACGCTGTATCGTGCGTGGAGCGCGGCCGATTTGTCTGCGGAAAGCCGCAGGCCACCCACCCTCCCGCACATGCGATCAATTGAAGCTAACTAATTCTTCCCGTGGGAGGAATCGTTGAGAACTCTAGCAAAGCAAACCTGTCCTCTGCAGCTCAATTTGCAAACGATCGTTTTGCACAAATGATGTGGTTATTTAGTCCTAGGTTCAAATCCCGTTATGCTGATGAAGTCAGACTTTCAACCGCCTCTCTTGTAACAAGCTAAATCCAGCATTGATATACATTCAAAAGAAGTTCTTAAAAGGTTTTGTCAGTTGCTACGCAACAAGAGTGCTTGAGTAATAAGTGGAATAGTAAATGTTGTAATGTTATGTGCAAATGTTACAGAAAGACGGTATGTTATGAGTAATATGTAATGAATAAATTCGTAACACAAATCATTACTTAATGTAATACTTTTCTAAATGAAAATTTGACAGAAACTAATCGAGTATAGTCACTGTGTAATAATTTTTAATTTTAATTGCTCTTCCTAACTTCAAATCTTAGTTTGTTTTTTTATTTAATGTATATGATAAATATTATTGAAGATGATTTACTCCTATCATATATTAATGCATAAATTAACAATATTCAATTAGGCTGAAGGATAAAGTGAAGATGCTAGGCGAAGGTACTTTTAATTTGAATGATGCCATCCCATTGTGTACGTATAACTAATTTATTGTAATGTGCCGTCATTACACAACATATAAAACAGTTGTAATTTTACAACTGGTTAAGCTCGGCTACATGTTTCGGCCGTTACCCGGCCATCATCAGGCCAACAAAGAAATAGTTTTAATTAAGGTACATTCATTAGCTTTACCAATGGGATCCCATTGTTTACATTAAACTTTAAGCTTCTAGAGCTTTGTATGTTGTGTAACGATGGCACAATACAATAAATTAGCGAAGGTACTTCATTAAAACCTACAACGTACCTTAAAATGACATACAGGATATAGAAAGCAGTTATTACGTCTTTTGAAGAAGCACAATTATAATAGACAAGCAAAGTAAATTTTTGGTTCGTTACGAATAAAAGTGAAAATTTTAATAATTTTTAAACTTCCATAATGATGAAGAAACGAGCAATGAAATGGTTCAAACCCATTACATATCGAGCTTATATGTGTCTGGGACTAAAAATAACCCACAAACTAGAAATTAAAACTTGTCCTTTTCACGTTTCTAAATATCGTAAATATTGCGTCTTACTTCAAGAATAAAATACCAACTTGATGTCACTTGCTATTTTATTTCACTTCTTATGTGCTCAACATGTTTCGGACATTAATATATCCATCATCAGGAGCTTGCGACTATTCTGTTGAATTACCTTATTGGTTGTATTGTTCTTGGTTCGATGTGTGTTGGAGTTTCGGTGTGGTTGGGTTGGAGTGGTATCCGTGTTGCAGGCTGAAGCCTGCAACACGGATACCACTCCAACCCAACCACACCA
>Ga0123357_10008377_pt1 | contig 12907 bp, 7 predicted proteins | sample TergutEmb28metaG_FD_89873 | JGI IMG/M metagenome (GOLD analysis project Ga0123357, IMG submission 89873) | Embiratermes neotenicus P4 segment gut microbial communities from Petit-Saut dam, French Guiana - Emb289 P4 | ecosystem: Host-associated > Arthropoda: Insects > Digestive system > Gut ...
CACCACGTTTGCAAATACGAATTGAATTGTGAATACTGTAATATAACTTTAGCAAGGAACAAAGCTCCCTGATGATGATCTGACAAGATCGAAACATGTCGGAGTGTTTTAAAGTGTTTTAAAGTGTATTAAAAGTGTTTTATATGAAATTATATGTGCATTCGTTGGTTGATAAATTGAAGCAATTCTACAAAAATGCACGGTGCTACAATAAGATTTATATTTGATCAAGTTTCATTTATTTGTGTTTTGTTTAATGACACTATTAGAAGTTCGTATCATATATCGTACAAGTAGCAAAAATGGATAGGAAAAGGTGTGCAAGGATTCGTGGCCTAATTTGAGGTAATATTCCAGCACTGGTGTGAAGCAACTGAGGAAACTACAGCAAATCTCTCAGAATAACCGATCACCACGTTGAGACTTGAGCCCGGGAAGTTCAGAACATGAAGTAGGAGTGCTGGGCTCTCTTCACACACATTCGGTTGTTTACGATACAGAATTACTGACGTAGCATTCTGTGCTATCAAATTCACAGACTCTTCCTGCGGTCTTTTCTGGTTTGAAGCAACACAATGTTGACAGGAACCCTGCAGTTCTGCAAAAATCGATGCATTGGCCCATTTCGAAACCACAGTTTTAGTGTTCCAACAGCACAAGACAGACCGTTTCATTAGGTTTCAATACCGCCATAAGCTAAATGCACTTTTTCATTAAATCCTTATACGGCGTGTTTCTTAGATCGCTGTCTTCAGCACCGCAACTCTCACGGGATATTCTGGAGGACGCAGGATTTCTCTCTAAAAATATGCCCTGCTATGTTTGGCGGTAAAAGACAGACACTGTCTTATACATCTATGATGCCCTTTGTGCTACACTATTAATTTCGCCATAAATTAAGTAAGACACTATTTAACAAGACTGTGTAAGAAATATTTAAATCTTTGAAGCAGGAATTTTATCAAAATAACTAAGATATTCTTCTCCAATAGAGAATAGTGTCCTGTAGATTATAAATACTAACTAATTTTTTACAGAGCGATAATCACCTCTTATTTTAAGAATAATAATAAACAGTGGAAAAAACGCCGAGTTTCTAAAGTTACGGCTTGTGGTAATTTCTAAGGTGCAGTAATCGGCATGTTTTAAAGGATAAACAAATCGCAAACTGTGACCGAATAACGAAAACTTAACCGAACTTAATCGATCACAATCCGTTGCGTTATAACTTAATAAACCAAACATGTAGCCTAATTTATGAAAGTGAATATAAGTTGTGTTTCGACTGACGATTTATCTTTGTTCGAAAACCTACTTGTTCCGTTTATGGAGAACTGAGAAAATTCCGGGGAATATATGCCTAATATCGTGACAAATGTTTGGTAATGTAACACGATATGAAATACGTTTCGAAAAGTAGCAGCGGAGCAAAAATTGGTCCCTTGGTGGTGCTGCATGTTTTACCAACTCCTAAAGACATGAGTATAGATACAGCACAGGTGACACGATAATTGGCAGGCAGAAAACAGAATGCATGAACAAAAAATGATACAGATCCACCTCGCCCATCACAAATCTGTGGGACTAAATTTGGAGCTCGGTGTAATAAGCCGGCTACCAATCGCAACGACCTGTGAGAGCCTAGTTTCTACGTCCGCAGACTACGACGCGTTCACTGGATACTCTTTGTGTGTAATGCTGTGGCAGTCCGCTCTGCACTCTTCACACGTTATGGCCAATGGCAAGCCTCCTACAATACATCATCTTGTCTTCTTTTTAATTCGCCCTTCCCCTCCTGTTCTAAATGAAGTACAAAACATATCCCATTCGCCTGCAAAGTGGATACGGAAATAAACAAATCGTGCAGGCGTTGTGGACATAATCTGTGGCAGGCAGTTGAAGCAAAACTGCATTACGTCATTCGAATCATGTCTTTGAATAGGAGTGGCGTTTGTGTCAATTGCAGTAGGCAGTTTTTATAGAATGAATATTTGTGTCTAACCGTTGATCCTAATTTGTATCTAATCAGAGTTGCAAGAATCCTTCTTATATACCGACGAGTCCCACAGTTATTCTAGAAATTCTCCGCATTTTACGGAACCCGATGGTTCATTACCGCTTTCACAGCAGACCGCCACTTGTACCTCTTCCGATCCAGACTGTCGTCCACGTAATCGCATCGCGTTGTTTAAGATCTATTTTAATCTTATCCTCCCACATGGATCTGGACCTTCCTAGCGGTTTTTTACTTCAGGTTTTCCCTCCGAACACCAGCATGTATTACAGTTCATATATTGCGATCCGTGTGTTTTAGATGGCAAACGGGAAGACAAAAAATCATAGCCTGAATGGAAGAAGGCGTTATTTAGATTTAATCTGATTGTAATCTCTTCAGACATGCAGTCCTGGCTTCTTAGTGTTGTTCCTGAAGTTTTGAATTCTTTTTTTCTTTTTGTGTCTGACCTCTTCTGCCTATGCACTGTAGTTATAGAGTGCTATTGTTAGGCCTGATCACACTCCATGACACACACTTGGTGGAACTCTTCTGGGCGAGCGACTGGCCCGTCGCAAAGACCTCTACCCGACAACACACATTCACAAGAGACAGATATCCATGCCCCGGCGGGACTCAAACCCTTCAATCCCAGCAAGCAAGCGACCGCAAACGTACCCCTTCGAGAGCGCGGTCACCGGGGTCAGCTTTTGACACATTGTACAAGAATCTGTTACCCATTTTTGTTTTGTGATTTTGCCCTGCATGCTTTGCATGCGATATAACTGCACATAGCCTATTCGTATTCTCAGCACGTTATTTCTCGAGCGACTTCCTTATCAGCGATGAATTTAGACTTTTTGTACTAATTATGTCTTCGCCCAGTAAATCGTCACTATCGGCGTGTCCCGTTCAGATTCAGTGCTTCCTGGTTCACTTAGACCATTATAACGGCGTGTTCTAAGGTAAAGTTGAGAGGAAGTAACGATAAAGGAACTTTTTTAAAGACAGTTCTGAATACGAAATGTGTTAAACGAATGTTTCCTTCTACGGACGTTACTCTGATTTCTATGTACACATATTTTAATAAACCTGGCTATTTTTGTGGCATATCATATTAAATGAGAATAGTAAACAAATCTCTTCCAAAGGAATCGCAATTTTTTTATAGTCTGTAAGTAGTTGCCATACTAGTGCACTGAATTCCCATTTTTCTCAAGTATCTGAAAAACAGAAAACTTCTTATCAGTATCTGATCTCTTACGTTGAAACCTATATTCATTTTTCTTAACGAATTCCTCTACATGTGGAGGTAATATTGACAGAAGAATGTTTGACGGAATTTTGTACGTTGTACAGAACAGTGATATTTTTCGCAAATTAGTGCAATTTGCTCTACCGTCCATCTTATAAATAGGCAAAATAATTGATTCCTTCGACTGCAGAGACATGCTTCCCGTTTTCAAAATCAATAAATAAGTTTACGGAGACAATAACCAAACCTATTTACATTCACGAAAGAAATTACGGGCAGAATGAACTAAAGGATTGTCTGCAGTTGTTTAGTTCAGAATTTGTTTTCTTCCCATTTAATATTATAAACACTATAAAAAACGATTTTACTTCTATATATTATCTAACAACATGGGGCACGTGGTGGTGCAGTTGGTTGAGGTACTGCGCTACAAGCTGGAAGGTCGCGGAATCAATTCCCGACGATTTCGTTGGAATTTTTTATTGACATCCTTCCGGCCGCGTTACCCGTATGGCCCTGGGGTCGACTCAGCCTGTAACAGAAGTGAATACCAGGAACATTTCCTGGAGGTAAATGTGGCCGGTGCGTAGGGCAGACAACCTTACCATTTTCATGCGCCGATTGTATTGAAATCTGGGAGCTTAGGCCTCCTGAAACCCTCAGGGTCTGTCCAGGTCTGTACTGGGATTGCATTACCTTTATTGAATAATATAGGAATGGAAATATTCCGAACTACAGTAGTGTCTTTTGTCTTATATGGGCGTGAAATTCGGTCTCTGATACTGAAGGAAAATCTAGAGTATGGGTGTTCGATAATAGGTTGCTGAAAAAGATATTTGGGTCCAAGTCAGGAGACATGGCAGGGGACTGAGGAAAATCCCGTAATGAAGGGTTCTATGACTTTTGTTATTTACGAGATTTTTTGTGTGTGATAAAATCAAGAAAACTGAAAGAGTGGGACATGTAACACGTATAAATAAATGGAATCGTGTGTACAGGGTTTTGGTTGGGAAATTAGAAGGAATTAGACCGCGTGAAATACCTAGTTATCGACGGGAAGATATTGCTAAAATGGATTTCTGAGAAGTAGAATGGGAGCGTTTGGACTGGACCGACCTGACGTAAAATATGGCCGAGGGGCAGCCTGTTGTGAATTAGAAAATGTCCTATTTGGTGCAATAAGATTTGGAGAATTCCTTGACCGGCTGAGAAAATAGTAACTTCTCAATTAGGAAGGGCTTTATGGATTTAATTAGTTACTTAGTTGGATCGCAGAATTTATTGTCCTAGCTCCTAGCTGAATCTTTTTTTCAAATCGATAGATAAATTGTGATTTTTGTCTTTTTAAATTTCCAAAGGCCATCTGAATCTTACAGACACTGGGATCAGGTTTAAGCATCTCAGCAGTGTGTATTTAATTTTGCCCAACATCACTGATCGCACGCACATACAATAAAGGACTGAAGTGCTTTTCCATTCATTCAAAATACCACTAGAATCTACAAAGTCTTTGCTTTCTCTGTCGTCTTCCAAGTTAGTTAAAAGTTGGTAGCCCTTCTTAAAACTATTTGTACATCTACGTAGGTCCTTAATATTTTTGCTCTTACTCTATTTAATAATTATTAATTTTTATTTTAAAGAATTTATGAAGAAAAAATTTTAAATTAAATTAAGAAAACTGCACTGAAAGTTGAAAACAAAATTTTTATACAACTCATTCATTACGCAGTCCGTCTTAAGACAGGTCCGTAACTCTTTCCAAAGCGAATTATTGACATAGTGCGAAAGAGTGCTTCTTCTTTCAATTTTTAGCAATCCCTATTTTCCCTTAAGGTCATCCAAGAGCTGCTTACGTCTTCGTCCTCGACTTCCCGTCACTTCTAAGATTCCCTCTATCTTTCTCTCAAGAACGTGTTTTAGTAGTCAGTTTTTACGCAAAATGTGACAAATCCATTTAGCTTTCTTTTTTTTACTTCTAAGGATATTCCTCTACTTTTGACTCTTCGTAATTTACTTAAAACGCAGTTTCTACGTCACAGTACAAACACTGCTTTCTCTAAACATAAATGCGTTCTTTAATCATCCTTAAAAATAACTGCCCTTTACAGTAGAAAGTAAATGAAACCCCTACTTAGTACATCGTGTGGACGAAATGCTGAGTTCTTAATGTTAAAGCAGACGGATTATACAGTAACCACTGTGTTTTAAAAGAACTCCATTGGAAAAAGACGTTAATCTCTTGAGAATTGAAGCCGAGTAGTTCGGTAAACATTTCGCTAAGGACGGAGGCGAAGGGTGTTCTGAAATATTGGTACCTAACTACAAAGCTACAAAGTTAAAAAACAACAAAACAATACAGCCTCACATTAACAAAATGGAGGTTTATGGTCATTACTGCCACAACTTCAAACTTTAGTTAAGTAGAGAAATTCAAATATTTCAAAACTGCAGCAAAAATTAGGAGCTCCGTTAATAAGACAATTGAGATCACACTATGCTGGCGAATGTCCGGCATAAATGTTTGGGTTTGGTAAAATATGGGGAAATTCTTGACTAGCTAAATGACAATTAACTACTGACAAAGACTCTGTTGTTTGGAATTATGAGTGAAATTTAGGTAAAGTTTGAAATCTCTCTTTTCACAAAAATAAAAAAAAACGAAACACATGTTTATAATTTTATCTGTTTTTTTCTATACGGATGTAAAATATTTTGGCTCAAACTAACCTAAAAACTTTGATTGTGGTTGTGTTCGAGGTGCTGACGTAAGAATTTGGACCTAAGAGGAAGAAAGTAACGGAAAGGTAGAGATAATTGTAAAATGAGGTGCTTCAAAGCTAATACCCTTCTGATTAGTTCGTGCGTTATGTTTCTGGAGTCATTATTTACTCGTAGGATAGCCTAACTCACTCACAATCCGTCAGGTAGGACTCGCGCAGTTCCATTCAGAGAGACAATTCGTTTCGCAACTCCTTCGTGAATTTACATCCTAACAACAACAATAATAATAATAATAATAATAATAATAACAAGAACAGCAGAAGCAACAGCAACAGTAGTTCACTTGTCATCAGATTTAGGACGAACTGTCAATATGTGGCCTAACTGCTGGCTAACATCAGACAGGTTCCATATCTATGAGGAGAATATGAAACCACGTTTTGTACCTGCATCAGGTACAGCAAAATTTATGACAAATAAGGTCGTCAGCAGCTGCTCTAAGGCCTGAAGGAATGCAGGCTCTATTAACCACGGATGTCTTTTGAACACACCGACATCAAAGTTGATTCTGCCATCTGTAGTGACAGGCCACGTTTGAACGGTCCGTACAAACCGCAGCCAAAGTGCAACCTAATACGTTCTGCCATAATTTATACCATCTTTAATATATTAGATGACTATGGGTGACTGCGTGCTCTTGAATAATACGTAGATACAAACATGATACTGGGCTTATTGTTCATATTGCTATTTTGTTCATTATTTGTATGAGAGAGGTACAGAGCTGAAAGCTACGCAGCATGAATAGGGGGCAGATTGCCAGGTGAGGCTTGTTTGTTGATACTGTGGGCACATGTTCCTCTTGAATCTTGTTTTTATGGGACGATGAGAAAGGAAAAGAGGAGGATTGAGTAGTTAGATATCCTCAATTTACTGCCAAAGGTAACGTAGGTTATAATTTACCTGTTTTTGAACTTACACCTTCTGGGTCGGAAGCTACGTCTTGCAGTTTGATACAGACATTCTAACATTTCGAAGAATCGTAGTGCCTTCATCTTCAGGGTCAAGCAATCCATATGTTATTCTCTATCCTAGAAAATGTCGTAAACAATTTATCCATCGACACAACCTAATATTCCAGCAAGCTGGAACCTTCAGCAACACCCCCCTGAGAACTTCATATTTTGCACCCATCACCTTAACTCTGCGAAGCCTGAAGTTTGTTTAGATAATACTAAGTATAAAAACCAATTTACCACCTCAGATTTGATGTGTATTGGACCATGTATCGTTGTGATAACTGAAGAATAAGAATCAACTAGATGGTACTTATTGTTTCATTACACTTATGATCGGCTCAACATGTTTTTCAGGCACTATTATGCACATCATTAGGAGCTCACGACTATAGTGCTGATTACCACATGGGCCGTACGGTTATTGGGTTGCTTTCGGTTGGAAGTTAGGTGCAGGCAGCCTGGATAAGTGTCTGGGCAGCAGGCTATTGCACGAATCGTGCTATAGCCTGCAACTTCCAACCAACAGCAACCCAAGAACCGGACGGCCCATGTGGTAATCGGCACTATAGTCGTGAGCTCCTGCTGATGGGCACAATAGTGCCGGAAACATGTCGAGCCTATCATAAGTGTGATAAGAAACACTAAGCGTAATAAAGCATCTAGTAGGTTCTTTTTCTTCAGTTACCACCTCAGAGTAAACACGCTACATCTCTAACCTAATAGCCGTTTAATTATTACTGTTCTGGAAAAAGATTGCTCTTTATTGTGGGAATTAGAGAGCACACATAAATATTCTGTGCGGACAACATGAACATTTATGTACTATTAATTCCTACGGTATGCACATGGTTACCATCCTGTTTTAAGAGGCTAGAGTCGCCTGCAGGTTGTCGCAGCCTCTTCGACAGCTGAGCAAAGAAAGCAGTCTATACGTCCTTGGACAGGCGCACTGAACTGCAACTGTGCGCAAGAACAGACATTGCAGCAGCTGCTCAAGAAATTTCCCCCCGCGTGTGTAGGACTATCCACGTCCTCACTACAGTCAGCCATTTTTCGCTACTCAGAATCAGATGCCTGTATGCTACAACCTTTCTTTAAGATGCAGTTGAATATTATCATTTCATCTAATATTAAGATTAGCATGGAATTTTTATTTTCCAGTTTGTCAACTACATTCCGTGTGTATTTTCTTTGGCACGTTTTAAAATCTACCTAACTAACAAACGGACTTACTTACTTACTTACTCCTTGGCTCTACGGTCCTGTGAGAGCCTTGGCCTCCTTTTTACCAAGGCCCATTCTTTCCTATCGAATGCATTCTGTCGCCATCTCTTAACCTTCATCTCCCTAGATCCTTCTCTGCATATTCCAGCCATCTCAATCTAGGTCTTCCCCTTTTTCGACTTCCCTCCGCTTTACTCTCAAATATTTTCTTACCTGCTCTTCACTGGTCCATTCTTACTGCATGTTCAATCCATTCCAATCTCTTCTTTTTAATATTTACTACTATGTTTAGATTTTTATATAGCTCCCTTAATTCCCGATTTGTTCCTGTTCCCTATCTACCTTGCTCTGTCACTGGTCCACATATCCTTCTTAATATTTTCCTGTCCCTGGTACCCGGTTTTTTCCTGTCCATCTCAGTCATAGTCCAAGTCCGAAGTCTAAATTAAGAGAGCTGAGTTACTTTCCTTTCTCTCTCTGTAAAATATAGTAATACCAAAGTCTTAAATTAATAAACAGAACTATGAACTGCCAGTAACACTCAAAGTGATTCTTGTGCTTCATTTGTCACCGCACCACAACGACATAAAAAGGAGTTCACGCTTTCGTACAAAGACATAGATAAGTACTTACGTAACCATATTAACCCAGCAACATAATCAATACTTCAACGCACAGTAAGTACAGAGGTTTCATACCTTCTCTGCTATTACACAAACCATGTTTTTTTAGCTAACCTCTTTTCTTTGTTGCAGGTGTCTTCCATAAACAGGGTGCTCCGAAATCTCGCTGCCCAGAAGGAGCAGCAAGTAACCGCGCAGAACGAGTCGGTTTACGACAAGCTGCGGATGTTCAATGGACAAACCCCCGGCTGGGCCTGGTATCCCGGTACGCCACCAACACCCCATCTTAGCCTACCACCCAACCCAGCAGCAGCCACGGTACTCCCCGGCAGTCACATAACCCGCGACGACATTCAGAAGAGAGGTACGTCCTTAACAAGAAACACTAATAGTCTACTCCACAGTAGCTAGAGAATTATAGCTAGAGAATTATAGCTAAGCTGCGATTGCTAAATTATTTCATAACACCTCAGGCATGTTGTCTACACAAATAACACATAAAATACTGTTTCTACCTAACAGAGATCACAGCGGGTTTCGATTTTAAAGACAAAATTCTTAGGGATATGTTAGTATTAATCTCTCTTTATTATGAGTATCAAAAAAGCATAAATATATATGTTTACTGTGTGGGAAAAATTGAGAATTTGTGAATGTTGTTTAAGGTGCTAGGCTATTTAAACATAAAAGTGCGATTTCAAATTTTATGGCAACTTTCACAAACACACACACATATAAAACACTAATGCACAGGGTTTACACCTTGCCTAATAAACTGCTTACATTTGCAGATTATTTAGTGTCCTTGGTTTGAAAATTCAGACACTAAAATTGGAGGTAGCAAGTTTATTCAAAATAGTAGAAACAAATTACAAAATACACCGTGTAGCAAACAAGGTGAAAATACTAAGTAAATAGGCTAAACTTACTCTAGGGACAGATTCGTGTGCAGTAAATTGTCGTTTCTTTACTTAATTTTAAACTTTGTCGCTTTAAATGGAAGAGAGAAGCGCTCTGTTTAATGACGCTGTCAATTCCACGGATAATTGACAATATGTAAATTAAATATGAGTATGTAGAATTAGTGGAATGATGATGAGAGAGTAAAACCGTAGTATTAGTCACGCTGCAGGTAAAGTTTGCCTTTAATGGATTCCAAATTTCATTACTGTGTTCTGAACATTTCGAAACTTGGTGTTACAATCCGCAAGAAAAATTCTTTCTACACCCTCAGTCCCTATCTTTTTTAATATCTATTTTAATATTATCTTCACATGTAAAAATATGTCTTAGAAGAGATCTTTTCACATTAGGTTTTCATACCAATATTTTCACCATGAAATTTTGCTCTGTCCCATGCAGGCTCTACATTTCTCTTCTAGCCAATCTTGGCTGATTTGAACAATATAATTACAGTTGGTGACAAACATAGATTATGAAGCTCTTCGTGTTGCAGTTTCATCCACAATCCTGCTACCTACACCTTATTAGGTCCTAACATTCCCTTCATCCACCTCTTATTTCGTTCCTTCCTTTCAGTAATATTATTAATTTTGAAGGTAAAAATAAATGTGAATTTGCCGCTATGCACACTGTCAAGCAGAGTGACAGATTTATTCATTCCTAATACAGTATAATCTCGACAGTTCGAGGTGAACGGGGTCAACGTTGTCTCGACTTACCGAAAGCCCTAACTACATAGATTACAACACTTTAGAACATACGATTACGTACGCAAAATGGTATACACATTCTATTAATACGTACTATGTATAACATCGTATTAGAATATCAGTGTATACAACAGTACAAGAAAAGGCTATTAACAGAACCTATATTATTAACCTACACTGTAAGGAAATCAGATACTTTCCTGCCATTTAACTGTTTAATGATATTATGCCTTTGAAATGGCGATCGTTTCGCTGCAAGATCACGTCATTTTTCGAGAGCAGAACATCAGTCTGGGTTGTCTTTGTATTGATGTAGTTAGGCACGTTATCTGTACTGTACTGTACCTCACAGTGGTATTCACTACAGCCCATCGGATCGGACGAAAAGGACTGTCGAATTGTCAGGTTTCGGATAATCGAGACTGAACTGAATTGTAAAGATATAAATATAACATTGTCTCTCTTAATATTCGTGAAATCAAACTTTGGTTATTGCAAGGTAGGCACGCGACCTGCCCTGTGTGGAAACAATCAGTTTTGGAAAAGAGATTCAGTGTGTCACTGTCGCTTACATAGCCGTACTGGAGGGACGATATTTATAGAACGATTATTATTCAAATAATTATTGAAAGCTGTTGCGGGTTTGGGGGTTAGGAGAGGTTGGTGGAAGGAGGTGGGAGGTGGGAGGAGGGTTGTAAGCGAACAAGCAACTACGCTGGTCCTGTGTGTACATGCGTTCGCTGGCAAACATATCTCCCCGCGAGTGGCTTAGCCCTCCTGCATAATACACACACAACACGGCAGCTTTCCCAAACATTAACAAACGTATCCATAACAGTGCACAGTAGCCTGAACATGTTGATGGCAGGTGGCTTCATTATGCGAAACAACATCTAAACACACATCATGTAATGGCGCATCATGCCAACATCACAACACTAAAAGGAAACTCATCATAATTTTGTCGATATTTGCTCCTACTTGCGCCCAACGTGGTCTAGTAGGCAAAAAAATACACCTGAAGGAATTTCTTAATTTACACTCTTCACCATATTAAACTGGCGAGGCATACAGCACGTATAGTAATATGTTGAATTGGTGCTAAATTTGAGTGGAAAACCTGAAGTGAATAGACCGGGTTGACGGATAGAAAAGTTGATAGCGTGAGGTTATTAAGAAGTGACAGGAGAGAGTAAAATCGTACATATTATTATTATTATTATTATTATTATCATCATCATCATCTCTTTTATGCAGGGTATTTATACTTATATTCCTCAGACAAACTATGTCCCTAGGGAATACAGTGTTGCAGATACTCTTTTATTACTATTCATGGTGCTTATATCGTTGGTTTCAGTGTTGAATCTATTGTACTTTTACATTAGTACTTTCCGAAGTATGTGTGCAGTGCCCAATATGGCTGTTTTCTGTATTATCATTATTATTATTATTATTGCGGTTTTCCTCAGTCCCTATAGTTAAACACAATTACAGCAGGTTTCCAATTCACTCTTCACCACGCATCCTCTTATTGGACACTGTAAGTTGTGAACTAATCAATTCAGATCGTCAGTAAATAAGTGCCTGACGAATTATTTTAAATTTAACATTAAACAAAGCAGAACACAAATATAGCTAGTTTTCCTTCTTACATTTTTTGAGTGGGATGAGATGATATTTTTGCAAAACTGTAGTCTTAGGTGGACCTACTGTGCCTAAACTGCACGAAAAAATGAATAAATATGGAGAAACGATGGAATGAAATTTCACAGGGAAAACCGAGATTTTCTGACAGAAACTTTTCCAATGCCGTTATGACCAACACAGGTCTCAAATGCAATGATCCAAGGAACGAACCCGAAAAACCGAGGTAAGAAACAAGCGACTGCACTCAGGTCCTTACAAACTCAAACGTATAGTGAAGTTAAATGGCTCTCAATTTATCACTGAGGCCTCCGGTTTCGGCGGGAAGTCAATTTAACAAACAAAAATTAAAATGTCGCTGAACAATTTTCCATTTTGACCAGTTCCTCTTACCTTCCGTAAATTATCGCCTTTATTCCTCTTTCTCAAATATCACACAAATCAATCTGCGCCTCTAATAAGATGGAACATCCAAGAAATTAATATTCTTGCTGGTGGTGTTTCTTGATTTCACATGAGATGTCCTTTGGCTTCACCCCAATACACACTTTAAAACATTAAATCTCTCTTTATCGAAAAGTAAACTGTTCCATGACTATGAATCTCACCGATGGACCGTGCATTTCGTAACATCACTTCAAATATTAACCAACAAATGCACCTATATAACTTTCACTTAAAACACATAAAACTACTTCGACATTTTTCGATCTTTTCAGATCATCATCAGGGAGTTTCGTCGTTCCTTGCTA
>Ga0123357_10008379_pt1 | contig 12907 bp, 9 predicted proteins | sample TergutEmb28metaG_FD_89873 | JGI IMG/M metagenome (GOLD analysis project Ga0123357, IMG submission 89873) | Embiratermes neotenicus P4 segment gut microbial communities from Petit-Saut dam, French Guiana - Emb289 P4 | ecosystem: Host-associated > Arthropoda: Insects > Digestive system > Gut ...
GGGTAATTCCCCGGCGTCTGAGTTCTAATTGCCGACGTTTTGGAACTCACTATCGGTTCCATCTTCATAGGCAAGTGAATGAAGTACTTCATTCACCTGCCTATGAAGATGGAACCGATAGTGAGTTCCAAAACGTCGGCAATTAGAACTCAGACGCCGGGGAATTACCCAAAAAGGAATAATTTACAATAATAAAACCTCTCAAAAGTAATAGGTAACATATTTGGAAAGCATGCCTGAAATCCCAAATAGCAGTGATGTTGCAGTAATATCATATGAGTGGTAGAAGATACCAGAATGGCTGAGAAAGAGGAAATAGAAGGAAAAATTAAACACTTGTAACCCTCATAATTGAGCAGGCCAAGAGCTTAACTGTTTTTGTGGTGATGGTGATGGTTGTAGTGGTGACGACGACAACATTCTTAATAGCAACTGCAATGGTTGCAATTTATTAGGTGCTGAATGTATGCTTAAAAACCCACTCCAAAAAAATTAGCACTCGACACCAGACAACAAAATTACACATAATACCCCAAGATAATTAGAATTTAGCAGAGAATTCTCACACTTTGTTATAAGTTAAATTGTTGAACAGGTTCTTAGGTTTTTGAGGCTTGTGTCTTTGTATAACTTCTGATTTCAGGATTTAGCTGTGTTGTGTTTTGATTCTGTATCCACATGCACTGCGGGCACCATCTGCAGGAGGCATGTGAGATGGAAGGAAGGTGTGGGTATGAACAAGTATCAGAAGGTCTCATTATGAATAAGAGTAGGTTGTAAGCTGTTGTTCTGTCCAATTGGCAGAGCTCATCTGGTTATGAAGAGGGGTTGGTGGGAATTACGTGGAGCCACACATTTTGTTTGTATTTATCTTCACAGTTGAAGCTGTTGACTCTTATGATGTCTTCCCACAAAATGTGGGGATGGTGAGTGTGGATGTTTGCTAGGACAAAGCATGAAGATGGATGCAGACTGAGTATGAAGTCTTCGTTTACTTCTTTTCCCCTATATAATCACACAGCACCTTCCCATTGAAAAGTACAACATAACACCTCTCAACACTTATTCTCACTTTGAGATTGTATATTGGTCTGCTTCCCTCTTCAGCCTTGCAGTTACTCTGAAGCTGGTGACTGTAGTGTATGCTGAAATACTGGAACTGTTCCAACATATGATGTAGCTAAATCCCCAGTATCTGAAGTCTTACAAAGGGCTAATCAGGTTTGTCTAACTACAAATGACATAACTGTGGTTTTGAATACAAAGTAATGCGTTATGTGTTCACAACATGTGATATATTAAAATTTCTGTTTCTTGCTAGACTAGTACCAATTGTGTAATGAGATAGAGTGTTTTTTATCTGCTCAAACTGCTAAAGCTGTGTTATCAGGGAACATGCCGAAGTCAGAAATTAAATGTTTTATGAAGTTTATGTTTTTAAAATCCTGTTAGTTGCATGGTGAATCAGTATTAAACAGAGAGTGTAATTTAGAATACAGAACTATATTGTTCAAGCTTTCTCTTTCCAGTGATTTGCAAATGTATGTGTGTTACAGAAAAAGTCGAAGAGCTTTGTGCACATTTAGGATAATTCTGTAATAAATCATTCTTGGTATACAAAATTTTATTGTCATTTTGTTTGATTCCTGATATGATTTTGTAAGGACTCAGAATTTATATTCATCAATAATGCACATATTAATTACTTATTGACGTGGAATATTCTAAGGTTAATATGTTATAATAATGCAGAGCTATTGTTTGTACACTGTGTTCCATCTTGACAAACGTTTTTCAACCTGGCTACATTTATATTTGCCTTTCTAAAAATTGTTATTGAAGAACAAATGTCACGGTTGTCATTTATTCTTAGACATTTGAATGTTAAAACGTTTTGAGTGTTACATTCCGTATGTTACATTTCTAACTCAGTGTATGCAGCAAACTGAATTGCACAGTGTATATACATGTAATTTTGGACTTTAATATTTCATATTTACATATATGCATGTGTATAAATTGTATATCATGTATAAGCAGAAGTGTAATGTTTAAGAATTGTCAGTATATATATGCTAAATAGTGACAGCTTGGGACTGAGTACAGTGATGTCATATTTATTACAACATACCAGTTACAAACTATTCATGTATCAGTCTTAGAATATTGTTAACCTTTGTTTTCATTTGTGATTCTTCATTATGTTTTTTAATTAAGGTACATGATTTATTCTCCAGGCACAAGGTGGCTGCAGGTAGTTGTCATCTTGAAAACAAGGTAGTTGGACTTCATAAATTGAATTATTTGGTCAGTCATGGTATACTGTTGTGCCCTCTGTGGTTTGTATCCACGGGGGAAAAAAATATAATTTTCTGTTTTCTGTATGTGTGTGTGTATGTGTGTGTTGTTTACTCACATATCTTCACATTACACTTCTGAATTTAAAAATATTAAGGAGCACATACAACACATTCTAAAATAAGCTAGTTTTTGCTGCTTGGTCATTAATATATGCCATATTTTGTTATATATAGTTACATTGTGAATCTGTACTTATTAAATGGACTTATTAAATGATAATCTTTAAGACTTGTGTACAGTATTTGTGCATGAGACGTATAAATGTACACAATAATTTGGTCACAAAGAAGAGACTGCTTGAGAGATGTAGGCATGTGTGGGGTTGTAATCGTAAATTGGGTCACAGAGAAACAGGCTGTAAGAGTGTTGGCTGGATTCAGTCTGTTTCGAGACAGGGTAAATGGGCTGAATTGCATATGTCATTAAATAACCCAAGAATCAAAGAGTCACTGTATACTTGAATGTGCAGTGTATGTAGTTCGGAATGTAGACAAAATACTACCTATCCCAAAGTTATTGTGGTTTTCCTTAAAGTGTCCCCTCAAAGTCTGGAAGAGTACTTTCAGACATTGCCATAACTGTTCGCATAACATGATCAACTTTCCATCTCATTCAACACTATAACTCCTTTCTTTGAACAAATGTTGTTAAATAACTGAAGAATGAATCTCCTCGATGAGTATTAAAGAGCTATGCAGTTCAGATCTTACTCAAGCAACTGGTTTCCTTGGCTGGTTGTCATGGTCTCCTTTTCCCTTTAGGAAAATTACCAGTATTTATAAAACAGCAATGGTCTCTTAACAGTATCTTATCTACCCACCATGTATGAACGTACTCTTGTACCATTCAGGGCTCTGCTGGATGATTCATACTTAATGTTATGACTTCAAGTCCTTATTCCTGAAATCATGGACTGTAGTATCCATTATGATAACACAGTGTGTCTTGCATCTGCCTGACAGACCAAAGACTATGGAGTTGTGGTCTGGGTTGGCACTCTTGTGATCAGCATGATCAATCTACTGAACAGGGAAGTGGTGATGTAGGTATGTTTTACCTTCATGGTTGAAGTGGGGAGGTGCTGCAGAACATGATTTCCATAGTTGGATACTGAGTTTGATTTTTCGCCTAGAGGCTAGTGGTTTTCCTCAACCCCTTCAAGCAAATATTGGAAATGTTGTGATGCTGGTGATAGAAGAAATGATGTCTTCTGGGGTATAACACTGTGTAGTCTGGTACAAATTTATGAATATTTCAGAAGAATATGTTGCCTACATATTCAGTGAAGAACTGTAAGTTTCTACCAGACTACATGGTGTCACATCCCAAAAGACAGTATTCTTCCACTTTTTAATCAGTAATGGGTGGGTTGGGTTGAATGATTTTCTTCTGTACATTTGGCAAGCTAAGTACTAGTAGAACATGCAATAGCACAAAGAGACCATGTCCACATTGTTGTTACTTTCAATGAGGTAATTGATATTAGTCTGTAAAAGTAATCTGTTCCATTCTGGGCTGTACATCTGCACCCAAAGTGGACTTGCACAGTGACAGTAATGTTTTTTTTTTTTTCAGTCCAACATGAATTCTTTTGTAGTATTGCAAAAAAAAAAACAATCTTGCTTTCAGGCATACTCATGTGTATGTACTACAAGACAAAGGTACAATGGCAAATCCGTTTAACACAATTCTTCATCTTAATCAATAAAACGATTTTCATTAGAGGCATATGCCATTTAATGATTTGCATGAAATTAAAAAAGAAGGATGTGATATGAAGAAAGGAAATATGTACTTGGCTTATTGAAGCCCTTATGGAGTTAACAGCAAATAAAGGCATCCTAGAAGCATTCATTTCTTCAGTTGTGCTTCTATGTTGAATTTATACCTTATAAAATAAATCTCAAGAATGGTGATGCTGAAGTGCTCTACAATTTTGGAAGAGTATTTGTGTATGTCATTAACAACGAATATAATACATAAATACGTATCAAATAATAGAGAGACAACATTTTTTGTTGTGTTATTTTTATTATAACCAACCGATGCACAATCATCTTATAAAAGTATATATCACGATAGTCTTTTGTGTAATCTAAACTCCGATATGTTTCGACACTTTTGTGTCATCATCAGGGAGTTACAACCATTGCCACTCAGTTACACATGTGCTTCTAATTGCAGTTGTTGATAATACAAGTATAAAATTAAGATGTTTCGCCCAAGCTTATGCAAGTTCTCAGGGTGTATTTGTTGAAATCATAAATTTTTGACATTATTAAAATGCTAAACCATTGTCCTTTTTACAATAAAATAGAACTAAATCTGTCTGCTGTTAGAGTTTCTCGTGTAACACTGATCAATGGTCAAAAACTAGCATTGATGAAATAAGTCTTTTATGGCTATTTCGTGGGTGCTGAACACGAATATGATATTAAGAATTGTTGTTTAGCTCTTGTTTCGAAGATACAGGAGGCTACGCTCATGTACAGTGCTTTCTGATTTCAAATTAGTGTTTGAGTCATAAATGACAATCACGGGTGACTAACACTGTGACTAGCATAATGTCACGTCATTGCATCAGCCGCCAGACAGAGCCTCAGTTTCAGTCTGTACAAGTGCAGGTGTAGGACAGGATGTCTCGCTGTTGTGTGAACAGTGCAGACCTATTCTGTTATGTGTGTGGGGAAGTGATGCTAATGTCACAGAGGCATTCTATAACGCCTCTGATCAAGAAATCCTACCATCTGTACTTTGGGTGTAAACTGGGTGACCAAGACATGGAGTGGGCGCTGCACATTGTGTGCCAATCGTGTGCAATACGTCTTGGAGGCTGGATAAATCGTAAGGGAATGGCAATGCTGTTTGCTGTTCCAATGGTGTGGAGGGAACCCTCAAACCACAGCAGTGACTGCTATGTTTACTTGACACCTCCTGTGACAAGTGGTATGAACAGAAAGAAGAAGCAAAGAATTGACTATCCAAATATACCCTCTGCCATCAGACCTGTGCCTCATGGGGAAGATCTGCCCGTGCCGGAGCCACCAAAAGAATACAATTTGAATTTGAAGATGGAAGAGGAAGACACGGAGAAAAGAGGACCTCACAAAGAAGAACATACAGATTGAGACTTCCAAGGTCCAGCATCTGAGTCACCTCATAAACTTATACAAAACAAACTGAATGATCTAGTACGCGATTTGGAGCTACCAAAGGTAAATGCTGAACTGCTAGCATCCTGAATGAAACAATGGAAATATTTGGATGAAGGCATGAAAATAACTCTTTATCATTATCACCAAAAAAATCTGGAAGAATTCTTCACCATGAAGGGCACTCTAATGGCATTCAAAGATGTGTAAGGCTTGTTCAAAGCATTTAACGTGAGCCACTGCTCAGATGAAAGCTGTTCTTCACAATGGGAATGTGTTACCTTCCATTCCCGTTGCACATGCATTTAGAATTAAAGAAAGTGATGATAACATGAAGCAGTTACTGCAATACATAAAGTATGACACATACAAGTGAAACATTTGTGCCGATGTGAAAGTCATTGCACTTTTGCTTGGACTGCAGCTCGGGTACACTAAATTTCCTTGTTTCCTGTGCGAGTGGGACATCAGAGACAAAGCACATCACTATGTCAAAAGGATATGGCCTGTCAGAAAGATTTTGGAGCCAGGACACAAAAATGCAAAGCATTGTTCACTGGTTGAGTCATCGAGGATTTTGTTGCCACCTCTTCATATCAAATTAGGCCTCATGAAGAATTTTGTGAAGGCTATAGATCATAATGGTACAGCACTTCTGTACCTGCGACAAAAATTTCCCGTACTTAGTAATTCCAAGATACGAGAGGGTGTTTTCACCGGTCCAGACATTCGCTCACTTCATCGTGATAAGGTATTTGAATGCATCATTACAGGTGATGAGCAGAGAGCATGGCATGCCTTCCGAGAGGTGGTTACAGGCTTTCTATGATACAGAAGAGCAGATAACTACAAGGATTTTGTGGAACAACTTCTGTCCCTCATATCAGAAACTGGGGTGCGATATGTCCGCGAAAATCCACTTTCTGAGTTCTCTTCTGGACTTCTTTCCGGAGAACTGTGGTTCTATAAGAGACGAGCACGGTGAACGTTTCCACCAGGACACTGCAGGAGTGGAGGGCAGATACAAAGGGAAATGGAGCCCATCAATGATTGCTGATTATTGCTGGACCTTGATGCGTGATTCTCCAAATTCGACGTTCAATCGGCAGGCGAAGAAGGCCCGTTTGCACTAGAGCTATACGCAACCTTCGACTTACGACGCAGTACGGGTAAGAGACGATAGCTCGAGAACCGTAGCTAATTAAGCATTTTTATTGTGATTTTCGTTTTCAGCACCTCCATTTACATAAGAATTGGCACATTTCGTTTCTGCTAGTCGCAAAAAGTGACATTTTGTCTATCCGTGTAATCAGTATGTTTGAGGCCGCATATACAAACCCATTTGTTGATGTTATTGTCGTCAGACCAGCACAACAGTAACATCAACATCATATTATATCGAACACGGATGCTTTTATAATTAACGCGGTAGGCTAACCAATAAAAAAATTTGAACGTACTACACGAATGGGGGATCTGCCGCGAAAGAGATATTAAAAAAAATGGAAAGGTGACAATTGTCGATTTTGTGATGTTTTGCGGGGAAAGGTTATGGGTATATGGCCACAACTGGCAAACATTTTCACGCTGGAATAACTACTAACATGCAGAGTCTGGCAAGCACAAATTATGTATATACGTCACCGAATTTCAAGCTGTAAGGCCAAAGGCCGTGCATCTTCGCAATGGACTGTGGGAGCAGTGCCACGTAATGTGTGACGATTTCCGATAACAAGTCAGCATCAGATGTGTCGTGATGGGAGAAAACGTGAATGTTGAACCTTAACAGGAGTTTTAAGTGAAACTTGCAGAAGCCTGGGCATGTAAATAAACTGTAAGTTAGTATTAGGGTAGCTATTAGTGAGAATCGATTTTAAGTAGTCCATAAGAGGTTATTTTAGACAATCCAGTTGGTGGTGATGATGATGCAGAAAAAAATGCAGCAACATATGTATAGGATTGGACATCTTTATCAGATTTGCTTAACAGAAGTGATGCGAAGTGCTGAGGATCGTCAGGGATTACCTGTTTGTTACTTTGGTAATTCAAGCTAAAGTGACCAGAGTTGAAAATTAAGAACCCCTCTCTTACGTAGCACTTGCAGAATGACAAATTCTGTTGTACTTACCATTCGGTTTCGGAGTTCATCGATTCAGTACTGAGAAACAAAATATTTTCACTGACCAAAGAACCCCCAATTAGCAGAAAAAATGATAACTATATACGAACCTGTCAGATGGATTATCATATATTTCTTAATCGCGTCACACCTGTCTCATCAATTTTTGTAACATTTTAATAACCTGTACTAACCTTGACCTAGTTTAGGGTATATATTATTACCCATATCACTTTTAAACACTGGGAATTAACAGTTACAGGTCTCAAGACAAAAGGAATGGCCCAACCAAGTGGACATCCCAATATCTTGGCATCCATTGCGGGTAACAGTATAGCAAGTTAGTATCAATTACACATCTTTTTTGGTGTGCATAAAATTAAGTGACTACATGAAACCATTTTTAATTAGATGTGTCAACTTTCATACAGTTCCATGGTTGTGTATGGTGACCAGATGTGATAATTTTTAGGCATTCTTTATATTCTCATACTTAGTGTATGATAGGTTCTGTTGTTGATACATGATTATTACGGTAAGGTAGGCGTACTTTGATGCCAAGAATTATTAAAATAACAATATACAAAAACACCAGTTGTGTAATATCATGTTTTATAGGCACTAAAATGCTCTTGGACCAAGAAAACCCTGTTTTTCTGAGACATACTGTCTCCATTATCTGTGTTGGTGTAGAAAAATGGCCATAATGAGTGATTGGATGAATGAATGTTTATTGGTTGAGGCATGCAGTGTTTGTTTCTTTATTTTTGTGTTAGGTAACAGGAGGACAGAGTCATATTGAGAATTTATCACACACTCTTGGTCTATTAACTTGTTGCTTGACGTGGAGAATGATCCTTCATCTGTTGACTAGTCACTTTCCATGTTTATTTAACCTGACTGCGCCAGGGCAGTGTTATAGCATGTTGGGTAGCTATAGTTCATAGTTCTGATAGTACTTCTGTTTTGTGAGTTCCATTTATGGTGTAGTTTGAAGCTTTTGTATGGTAATTATGATAATCGGGTGTAGTCGTGTATGTATCACCTTCAGTAAGTTGGCCCATATAACCTGATATTTTGGCTAGCAATGTGGTATAAAAGAACTTTGATTGGTTAGGTTACTGCTGTGTGTCGTTCACCGCAGATTTATCCAGTTGATACAAGTGTGAATGCAGGGCATGTTACATTTGGATTCATCTCTGTGCCCTACATATACTTTTCCACACTTGTGGTATGCTGTAGGAACCTGGGACCTTTAGTCTTAAGTCTTTCTGTGTGGGTCTTAATATGTGTGAGCTTTTATTAGTTGGAATGTAGACTGTCTCTTTGTTAAATTTTGCCATCTGACTGCTGATATATGGTGTGGTATGAAATAAGAGTATTTTTAAGGGTTTGTAATTGAAGAATTGTAAACACTGAAGTTTTAGGTGGGGAATAACATGTATCCCTTATTTGCAAATTGCATTTTGAAGTTTAATTCATGGTGTTAAATAAATTGGTCGCTTTGAAACCAGTAATTTCTGAACTTATTTGTTAGGTGGCTTTTGCAGTGTTTTCCTTAACCATGTAGATTATTATGTTACAGCAAATTAATCTGAAACCCAGAGAAATATGATAATTATAGCTGGAGATTCTGCTCTCACCCCCACCTCTTGAGAAAAGTTTTCCCAGTCTGCTCAAGCAGCCTTTACTCTTTTTTGTTAAAGGCTATTTACACTATGGTCAAACTAAATGTAATTTAGTGACTTGTACAGAAGTCAGTTCATTAATATTTTTGCAACAGAAGAATACACACAATAGTATCATACATTAATTATGTTTTACATGCTCACATGAATGTTTTGATGTATTTTACATCATCTACCAACAGATTGCAGTAGCCATACTAGTGAGGTGTTTGTTACTGTTTGTCTTGTGCCTGCATAAATATTTGGGAATGATACTAACATATCAAAATTATATGCTTGAAGAAATTTAAGGCAGATTAAATTCAGGGAATGCCATCTACGCTTCATTCCAAAATCTTTAGTCTTCCTGTTTGCTTTTGATAAAACATAACTATTAAATATACATAACTATAATTTTGTCTGTTGTTTGGTGTGGGTGTGAAAATTGGACCCTCACATTAAGGGAGGAGCATAGACTGAGGGGTTTGAGAGGGGATGCTGAAGAAGATTTTGAATAAATGAGGGAGGAGTAATATGAGGCTGGAGAAAATTTTATAGTGAAGTATTTCATGATTTGTTCTCCTCACAAAATGTTATGTGGGTGATCAAATCAAGGAGGATGAAATTGACTTGGTACATATGATGTGTGGGAGAAAAGAGAAATTTGTATAGGGTTTTGATGGGGATACAGGAGAGAGACCACTATAGATCCAGGTGTAGAAGGGGGGTAATATTAAAATTAATCTTAAAGAAATAGTCTGGGAGGGCATGGGATGGATTGATCTTGCTCAGGAAGGGGCAGTTGGCAGGCTGTTGTGGGCACAGTATGTCCTGTCAGGTTACATAAATTGCAGGGAATTTCTTGACTACCTGAAGAGCTGTTATCCTGTCAGTAACAATTCCATGGTGGTGGTTAGTGTTTCCATATGTGGGCTGGCTTCTGTCCCCCAAGGCAAAGATGTTGAGTTCATTTCCTTGTGGGTATACCCACAGGATTCTTTCATCACCATGGATGGGATATCTGTGTAAATGGCAACTGTGCACAGTAGTAGATCAAAAAATTCAACAATTGTGTACTTACTCATTTGTACCTTTTGTTGTCCTCAGTGTACAGACTGAGGAATTTGAAGGAAAACAGGCATCATGAATGTGTCTGAACTGTGGTTGAAAGCAGTTCAAGTCATTTATACTTTGCAGGCTGTTCATGATGAAACGGATGGTGGGTTATTTATTAATGATAAATTGCAGCAGTTTATATATGTTGAGAGATATAATCATGTGAATTACCACATCTACATTTTGTTTTGCATAGATTAGGAATAGCGTCATTGTAGCTTACGGAAGGTCAAAGTGTACTGATGAGATATGTATTTGTATTTTGTACCGTATTCACATTTACCTGATCTGAGAGTTATATTTTTTTTGTAATTTTGTATATTGATAATATTGAAATTTAATAAGGGGGTTTGCTTTGAAAGCAGATCTTTATAGACAGAATTGAGGATGTCATGGCTACCGCTTGGGATCACAGGGTTGCTCTGCAAGAACACTGTAGTGATGGCAAGCTTATACCTGTAGCTACTGTGTAGCATATTGGAAGTATTACATTTGTATAAAGACTTTTTCCATGAATGATATATTAACTGCCTGTTCTAAAGATGAGAGTTTGGAACATAATATCTTATAATCAACATCTGTTCTTAGTGTTCAACGTCCCCTTGTAAGCCAAAACAAAGTTTAGGCTGATTAAACAGGAAATGGATATTGATGTGACAGCTAATGGAATCAAATGTTAGCATGCGTAATTAGAGTGTGTTTTGTGTGGATATTTTGGCTCTTTGCCCAGTATTGTGCACTGTGAACACTGCAGCAGTTGTAACATTATCAGTAAATGATCTGACATTCAGTTTGAACACTTTGACTATAGACTGTTCTTAAAATCTTGTTATCAGAGATGAGAGATCCTTTCTGTAAATGACATGAGATACAGTGGGATGCCAAGGAATAACATTGGATTTCTGTACATACTGGATTGCTGAAAACTCTTGCTGTTGGATTATTTATGGCTTAAATGTTGCTTTATTTTGGACATTTGCTCAGTGTTTATTCACACACCAGGTAATTACTTGTTTGTCTTATCATATTTTGATTTTTGTGGATCATAACACTGAATTGGATATCTGACCACTAAAAATCACTAAGTATGCCATACCTGTGGTACATCATACTGGCCACTGAACTTGTGATAGCTTGATTTTGGAGCAGCCCCAAATCAGTGATGCATTCATTTTTGAACTCTCAGATCTAATTGTTTGCCACTTTCAATTCTGAAGGAGGCAGCAGATTCTTCCCATATATTAGCGGTTCTTAGTAACACGTGCTGTTTGTGTTCATAACCAATTCATTGGGGAAATATTGTAATCTTAATAAAATGCATGTCAAAAATATAAGAGTAAAATTTGATAATTCTGATCTCTAGTTACAGTTGTTGTAGGTAACTCTTCCATTGGTCCACAGGTACACATTTAGCCCTTGAGGAATGCATAAAAAATCACATTTTCATTGAATTTGAATGTTATATAACTTCTTTGGCAATTTTGAGACTTCATTGTTAACTGAAGCCTAGATACCTATGATTGCCATGTATTGCTGTCATCTTATACTGTTCTTAATTGTACCAGCGATTCATATTCCTGCATAACATGCACAGCTATCATAAACTGTATCCTATTTTGTGGGTGGGTGTGTGTGTGTGTGTGTGTGTGCGCACACGCGTGCATGCACACATGTATGCGCACATGCTTGTTAGCTTGCATTCATCAGGGTATTTTATAACACCTGCCGTGGGTATGAACACAATGAAGTAGACACTGTTTTCCTTGTGGTTGACTTTATCACTATTTTAACACAATTCAATAAATGAAATGAATTGATTGCATCAAGCCTGTTAATGCATTTTATGTTGGGTTTTATTTGAGTATGTTTTCAATTCCTAATGTTGATTTAAAATGTTAGTATGGAGCATTGGTGGAAAGTTACTGACAGTAGAAAACCATAGTACTTGGAGAAACCTGAGTTGTAGAGCTGAAGAAGAAGAAGAAGAAGAAGAAGAAGAAGAAGAAGAAGAAGACTTGGAGAAACCTGTCTCATTCCCACTGTACACACCACAAATTTAAATGGACTGGGATCAAACTCAGCCGTCTGCAGTGACAAGCCAGTGAGGAAGTGCCAAAGCTATGCCATGGCCCTACATGTTTTTGCATGAAACAAGGGGCTTGTATTATGTATTACAGCCTTGAATAGCAAGTGCTAGTTACAGTAACTTTTTTGCATTCTTTGATCAAATTTACCATAATTTGTGTTACAGTATTACCATAATAAATATTATAATAATAAACCATGCAGTAAAATGTTTCACGGGTGACCTGCTTCACATATACAGATGGTAAACGTAAAAAAATATATTGCAGTTTTATTCCATCATGAGATTTAACCCTTTCCCCGTTCCATTCAAATCGCTAGTGCCTGGGCAGAAGAGCCGAGTTTTTTCACGGGACATTTAAATTTACGTACTATACCAGAAACGCTTTAGAGCGTTTAGAGGGGGA
>Ga0123357_10008380_pt1 | contig 12904 bp, 11 predicted proteins | sample TergutEmb28metaG_FD_89873 | JGI IMG/M metagenome (GOLD analysis project Ga0123357, IMG submission 89873) | Embiratermes neotenicus P4 segment gut microbial communities from Petit-Saut dam, French Guiana - Emb289 P4 | ecosystem: Host-associated > Arthropoda: Insects > Digestive system > Gut ...
AATGAGACGGTTAACTAATTGCACATTCGACATTTCCAAAGAAAAAACAGCAACCGGAAGATTGAAATTAACTGCCATGTTTTTAGCCATAGAAAGAACAAAGGCGGTTTTTCCCATGGAAGGACGGGCGGCAATAATGATTAAATCCGAATTTTGCCAACCTGAGGTAATTTTATCCAAATCGGTAAATCCCGAAGGCAAACCGCTCAATCCGTCGGTACGTTTAGCCGCTTCGTGCATGAGGTTAATCGCCTCTTTAATAATGGGATTAATATGAACGACGTCTTTTTTAACATTCCGTTGCGATATTTCAAACAGTTTCCCTTCGGCTTCCTGCATCAAATCATCAACATCGTTGGTTTCATCGAACGCTTTACCTGCAACATCCGACGAGAAAGTAATCAATTCCCGGGCAAGATATTTTTGTACAATAATTCGTGCATGATATTCAATATGAGCGCTCGATACCACTTTTTGCGACAATTGGGCAATATATGAAGTTCCCCCAACGGATTCAAGCGTTCCACTTTTTCGCAACTGTTCAACAACCGTGAGAATATCAATAGGTTTTTGCAACATTGCCAAATCTTGAATGGCAGTAAAAATCAATTCATGGGTTTTATCGTAAAAACATTCGGGGGTAAGTATTTCGCTAATAATAGAATACGCATCTTTTTCAAGCATCAGCGCTCCCAATACAGCTTCTTCCAGCTCACGCGCTTGCGGCTGTAAACGTCCTGTTTCTTCTGTATTTACACTTGTTTTTTTTGTTCTTGCACTCGTTCTGATTTTGTTTTTGTCTTGTTCCGCCATTCGTTTTTTTGTTTATTCAGTATGGAAAGATAAAAGGAATTGGCAGTTTTGGTGTGTAAATCAAGCAGGTAGGAGAATTGCTCCCCCACCCTGCTCAATAAATTAATTAATAGCGGTTACGATATCCGCCTCCACCGCCACCGCGGTTTCCTCCAAATGAGCTACGAGGACGAGAGGGGCGTTCTTCACGGGGTTTTGCTTCAGAGACAGAAAGTGTTCTTCCATCATATTCAGCTCCGTTTAATTCGGCAATCGCTTTTTCTGCCGCTTCATCGTCGGCTATTTCCACAAATCCATATCCCTTGGATCTACCGGATTGACGATCAGTAATAACTTTCGCGGAAGTAATACTTCCATACTCTTCAAAAAGGTTTGCTAAATCAGCATCGTTTACTTTGAAACTCAAACCTGCAACAAAAATGTTCATTTTAAAAAATAAAAAAATAAATAAAATTGATTAATAAATCAAATGAGGATTATTGCAGGCTTAAACTAAAACGAATAATAAAACTCGAAAAAAGAAATAATACTGTCATAAAAATCTCAAATGTCGGAACAAAGGTAAGATTATTTTTTGAATAAAAAAATTTCTACGTTAAAAATCAAAAATAAATGAAATCCTGAATTTTCAAATGCTAAAATCTTCAAATTATTTTTACCTTTGCAGCCTTAATTCATCTCAAATGCAAAAAGCAGCGGTCGTCATTCTAAATTGGAACGGTCAAAAGTTATTGGAACGGTTCTTGCCTGCTCTGCTAATTCACACTCCGGCGGAAATGGCTGAAATAATTATTGCCGACAACGGTTCGACCGATAATTCCATATCGTTTTTAGACACTTATTATCCTCAAATCCGACACATTGTCTTTGACAAAAATTATGGTTTTGCCGAAGGATACAATTGTGCCTTGTCGCAATTGAATCATGAATATGCGGTGCTGTTAAATTCCGATGTGGAAGTTTGCGATCATTGGATGGATACAGCTCTCGACTATCTGAACGCTCATCCGGAGGTGGTTGCTCTTCAACCGAAACTGTTGGATTATAAAGATAAAACCGCATTCGAATATGCGGGAGCTTCGGGCGGTTTCATGGATATTTACGGCTATCCTTTTTGTCGGGGAAGAATTTTTACTGCGATTGAAAAAGATCAGGGACAATACGATAATCCGACGGAAGTTTTTTGGGCAACCGGCGCTTGTCTGTTCATCCGGCTGAAAGACTACCGGGAAGCGGGAGGGTTGGATAAAAACTTTTTCGCCCACCAGGAAGAGATCGATTTATGCTGGCGATTGAAAGCGAGAGGGAAAAAAATTGTTTGCCTCCCCCAATCGGCGGTTTATCACGTCGGCGGCGCTACCTTGAAAATGGAGCATCCTCAAAAAACATTCCTCAATTTTAGAAATAATTTGTTAATGGTTTATAAAAACCTGCCCGAAAAATATTACAAAAAAGTAATGTTCATGCGTTGGTTTTTTGACTGTTTAGCCGCCTTACAATTCCTTCTGAAAGGTTATCCTGCAAATGCACGGTCGGTGCTGAAAGCCCGCCGCGATTTCAACCGGCAAAAAAGGAATTATCAAACCGTCAGAAAAGAAAATTTAGAAAAAACATTATGCGAATTGCCTTCCGGATTACTTCCCCACAGTCTTTTGTGGAACTATTACATAAAAAATCAAAAAAAATACAAGCAAATTTTTCCAAATGCAGAATAAACAATTAATTGAAGAGGTAGTTGATGTACAGGGCGCTCGCGTACACAACCTGAAGAATATAGATGTCCGGATTCCCCGAAATCAATTAACCGTTATTACCGGTTTGAGCGGCAGCGGGAAATCTTCACTGGCTTTCGACACCATTTTTGCAGAAGGTCAGCGAAGGTATATCGAAACTTTTTCGGCTTATGCCCGCAGCTTTTTGGGAAACTTGGAACGCCCCGATGTAGATAAGATTACCGGTTTAAGCCCTGTGATTGCGATTGAGCAGAAGACAACGAACCGGAGTCCGCGTTCTACCGTTGGAACAACAACGGAAATTTACGATTTCCTGCGTTTGTTGTTCGCACGCGCAGGGGAAGCCTATTCCTACATGACCGGAGAAAAAATGGTTAAATATACTGAGGATCAAATCATTGATCTAATTCTAAAACAATATGAAGGAAGAAAAATATACATACTGGCTCCGGTTGTTAGAAACCGGAAAGGACACTATAAGGAACTGTTCGAGCAACTGCGGAAAAAAGGATTTCTTATCGTTCGGATCGACGGGGAATTGTGTGAAATCACTCCCGGATTGAAACTAAACCGTTACAAAAATCACTCGGTAGAAGTGGTCGTCGATAAATTGCAGGTTCATTTCAAGGATGAAAAACGAATCAAAGCAAGCGTGAAAACAGCGCTGCGTCAAAGCGACGGTTTGTTGATGACGCTCGATCTGGATACTCAGGAAATCCACCATTTCAGCCAGCGGTTGATGTGTCCTTCCACAGGATTATCGTACAGCGAGCCGGCGCCGCATAACTTTTCGTTCAATTCGCCGCAGGGCGCTTGTCCGAAATGTAAAGGTTTGGGAGTAATCAATCAGATTGACATACAGAAAATTATTCCAAATCCGGAGTTAAGCGTTTATCAGGGTGGAATCGTTCCTCTGGGTAAATACCGGAATGTATTGATATTTTGGCAAATAGAAGCTATTCTTAAAAAACACGACCTCTATATAAAAACGCCTTTGAAAGATGTTTCGGAAGAAGCCTTAGACGAAATCCTGAACGGAACCGAAGAACGGTTGCAGATTGTCAACGAATCGTTGGGTTATTCCAATTATTTTCTTTCTTTCGAAGGCGTCAGCAAATACGTTACCATGCAATCGGAACAGGAGGCTTCGGCTTCGGCGCAAAAATGGGCGGATCAATTTATTAGAACCATTCCCTGTCCCGAATGTAAAGGGCAGCGATTAAACAAAGAAGCGCTCCATTATTATCTAAACGGAAAAAATATCGCCGACCTGACGGAAATGGACTTGTCGGAGCTTTACCGTTGGCTGTGCGATTTGGATAATCATTTGTCGGAGAAACAAAAACAGATTGCAGTTGAAGTACTGAAAGAAATCCGTTCGCGAATGCATTTCTTATTAGACGTCGGATTGGAATATCTTTCTTTGAGCCGCTCCTCCGTCAGTTTATCCGGAGGCGAAAGTCAACGGATACGTTTAGCGACACAAATCGGTTCGCAATTGGTTAATGTACTTTATATTCTGGACGAACCGAGTATCGGCTTGCATCAACGCGACAATAGCCGGCTGATCGATTCCCTGAAACAACTGCGCGATACGGGAAATTCCGTGATTGTGGTTGAACATGATAAAGAAATGATGTTGCATGCCGATTATGTCGTGGATTTAGGTCCGCGCGCCGGACGGAAAGGCGGGGAAATCGTTTTTGCCGGCACTCCCAAAGAATTACTCAAAGCCACTACCCTAACCTCGTCTTACATCAATGGAAAAGAAACAATTCCCGTTCCTTTGAAACGCCGCAAAGGCAATGAAAAAGAAATTGTATTGAATGGCGCTACGGGAAATAATCTCAAAGATGTGAACCTGTGTTTGCCATTGGGCAAATTCATTTGCATTACAGGCGTTTCCGGAAGCGGAAAATCGACTTTGATTAATGATACGCTGCAACCGCTAATCAGCCAGAAGCTGTATCGTTCCATTCAGGATCCTTTACCGTTCAAATCCATTGAAGGATTGGAATTTATAGATAAGGTAGTCAATGTTGACCAGTCGCCGATCGGACGCACGCCCCGTTCCAATCCCGCTACTTACACCGGTATTTTCTCCGACATACGCAATCTGTTTGCAGAAATGCCCGAAGCCAAAATTCGCGGATATAAACCCGGACGGTTTTCGTTCAATGTGGCGGGCGGACGCTGTGAAACCTGCAACGGAAACGGCTATAAATCCATTGAGATGAATTTCTTACCCGATGTTATGGTGTCTTGTGAAAACTGTCACGGGAAACGTTACAACCGCGAAACGCTCGAAGTGCGGTACAAAGGAAAATCCATCGCCGATGTGCTGGATATGACTATCAATATCGCTGTGGAATTTTTTGAAAATATTCCGAATATCTACCATAAAATAAAGGTGTTGCAGGATGTTGGAATGGGATACATCAAACTGGGGCAATCCTCCACTACCCTTTCCGGCGGAGAAAGTCAGCGAGTGAAATTAGCTGCCGAACTGGCGAAGCGCGATACCGGCAAAACGCTCTATATCTTGGACGAACCAACTACCGGTTTGCATTTTGAAGACATCAAAGTGCTGCTCGATGTTGTCAATCGCTTGGTTGACAAAGGAAATACCATGATTATCATCGAGCATAACATGGATATTATCAAATGCGCCGATTACGTTATCGACATGGGGCCAGAAGGCGGTAGAGCCGGCGGAGAAATCCTGTTTGCCGGTACGCCCGAAGAATTGGTTCAGTCGAAAAAAGGTTATACGGCGGAATATCTTGCTGGGGAATTGTGTGGAAAGAAAAATTAAAAATAAAGCAGTTTATTAGAAACCCAATCCCAAAATTGTATTTTTATAATTCTTTTAAATCAAATATTTCTTTCATAATGTCTAAATAGCCTTTGATATCCGCATTTGTACGTTGCAAACTGTCCTGCAATGATTGAATGGGTAGGGAAGATTCTATCAGACGAATAAAATTGACGAGTTTTATATTCGCCGGAAACGATGAAATCCCAAAACCGTTTGCCAAATTCGGGCGACATTTTTTCTATAACAAGAATCATATCAATATCATCGGTCGCACGCGGACGCATGTCCGTATCGCTCAAAGCAATATCGCAAGCAGTCCCACCGATAATCACATAATTGTCTTCAAAACCGGCAAAATATTCTTTGAATTTCTCTAATCCTTTTACCATTGCATATTTTCTATTAAAATTTCCAATTCCTTTTCAACACGAGCATCCGGCTCACTTTTTAGAGACAGATACAACGAAAGTTTATCAACATACTTACTATTAGCCGAGCAAGGCATAAGTGGCGGATATTTCCATATCTCAATCTCATAAATGCCCTCAACCTCATTGAATTGTATAGATACATCAGAAAAATCTCTGTCCCATACTGCGATTGTCTCGTATTGTTCAGGATTCAAATGAGAATAGTGTGACAAAGCATTGATTCCACTAATTTTGAAATTATTATCCGGTAAAATATCCAAATAGATAATTTTCTTAACTGGCGATGACAGGTATTTTTGTGCTTTGTACCAAAGTTCGCGTTTATTTTGCTCAAAACACATGATTTTTGTTCCAGTATCATCTTTTTGCGTTTGGCATAATTCCAAGCCTTCCAGATTGACAACGGCACGAGTTAAAGCAACATAATTATAAGGCAAAATTGCCTCTAATTGTCGGATTGTAAATTTCGTATCATTATTTCCCGACAGATAATACAGCAACAGATATTGAGCAATTGGAGTTAATCTTGACGGCTGGAGTTCTTTTTCCTTAACCCTGACATTGGCAATCAAGGATGGGAAAAAAGCATATTTATCCGAAACAATAAAATAAACGCCTTGACTGATAAGCCGTTTACGTTCCCAATATGGCAATAATTCAATCAAAACCACCACAGGCAAGTTGGTAATTTTTTCGATTTGTTCTGTAATTTTCCTGTATTTCAACGGAGTAACCGATTCTTTGTTTTTTGATTGAATGATGCACAAATCCTTATGATTGAATACAGCAGCATAATATGTAAATCTTAACAGCAAATCTGCATTAAGCCCTTTCAACTTCTCCCGTTGCAACGGAACAAGCTCGGTCTGTATTCCTAATATTGATATTATTTTATTCATTATCAATCATTATCATAAATATTTGCACTATTATCAGTATATATGATGACGATGCAAATTTAATGATAATATTTAAATCTGCAAAACGTATCAAAACTTTCGGAATTGGTTACCACATAAAAAACACTATAAGTTAATTATTTTATGTTCCTTATAATAAATAAATGCTATCTTTGCACACAAAAATAATTTTTCGTAAAAATTTTGATTATGAAACGTATCAGTTTATTATTGACAAGTTTAATCTTGTTTTGCGGCTGGGTGGGAGCTCAGAACGACAACATAAGTTTTAACGAAACCGAACATGATTTCGGAGTGATAGGGGAAAAAAACGGTAATGCTACTTTTGATTTCGTATTAACAAATAATTCAAGCGACCCGGTCGTGATAACCAATGCAGTGGCTTCTTGCGGATGTACGAAACCCGTTTGGACAAAAGAACCGATCGAGAAAGGAAAGCAGGGAACAATTGCCGTGTCTTATAACCCGGTAGGACGGATTGGCGTTTTTGATAAGACAATTACAGTCTATCTTAACAATCAATCGACGCCGGTTAAATTAAAAATAAAAGGTACTGTGGTAAAAGATAATATTGAAAAAAAGAAACCGGAAGATGATTATCCGGTAGCGTTCGGTAAATACCTTTTGAAAAGCAAAGACTTGAATTTCGGTCGAATCGCTCAAAAGGAAACCAAAACCATACGATTGGAAGTGTTTAATAACTCCGATAATCCGGTTACCCAAAAGACGATGAAATTACCGAAATACTTGACGGTAGCTTTTAATCCGGCGGTTATTCCGGCAAAAACAGCAGGTGTAGTGGATGTGACTTTGAATGTGACGGATAACAATATTTATGGAAATTTACCGGGCAATTTCACCTTGCTTATTAATGATGTCCATCAATCCTTACCTTATTCGGCAACCGTTTTTGATGATTTTTCTCAATGGCCGGCAACGAAAAAAGCAAGCGCAGGAAAAATTGGCGTATCTTCCGAAATCAATTTTGGTAATTTAACCTCCGGAGACAGCCGTACATTGAAAATATCCAATTCCGGTAAATCGGCTTTGAATGTACGGTCTATTCAGTCTTCCAATCCGCTGGTTACCGTATCAAAATCTCATTTCGCTGTTAATCCGGGAGAAATAGTTGATGTAAAAGTCAATACAGATGCTAAAGCGATTCAGTCGAAACTGTCAGCGAAATTGTCGGTCATATCGGACGACCCCAACACACCGGTAGCTGAAATATCTGTAGTAGCAACTAAATAAAACTTTTGATACAACGTGGAACATCCGGAAAATGACCCTAAGTATATAGGATTGAATGTGAATAAAGGCATTTCACAGCCCCCGGTTGTTAATCCCTATTTGAGGACAAAAAAAAAGCGGCTGGATTATTCTTCATCCGAATATACCGAACAAATTCTGAAAGGGAATATTACCGTTCTAAGTCAGGCTGTAACGCTTTTGGAAAGCCGGAAAGAGGAGCATCAATCGGTTGCGCGGGAAATCATCGAAAAATGTTTACCGCACTCTGGCGAATCGGTACGGATTGGAATAACCGGAGTGCCAGGCGCAGGGAAAAGCACTTCCATTGATGCGTTTGGTCTGCATTTGATTCTCAAGCGACAGCGGAAATTAGCCGTCCTCGCTATTGATCCAAGCAGCGAACGTTCCAAAGGCAGTATCTTGGGCGACAAAACCCGGATGGAAGAACTTTCGCGTAATCCTCACGCTTTTATACGCCCCTCTCCAACAGCAGGTTCGTTGGGAGGCGTTGCCCGTAAAACCAGGGAAACCATTATTTTATGTGAAGCGGCAGGATTCAATACCGTGTTTGTTGAAACGGTCGGCGTAGGACAATCGGAAACGGCTGTTCATTCGATGGTCGATTTTTTTCTTTTAATCCAATTATCCGGAGCAGGCGATGAATTACAGGGAATCAAGCGCGGAATCATGGAAATGGCCGACGGGATTGTTGTGAACAAAGCCGATGGAAACAATATTGATAAGGCGAATTTAGCGGCAGCGCAATACCGGAACGCCTTGCATCTTTTTCCCTTGCCGGCTTCAGGCTGGACGCCGAAAGTATTGACTTATTCCGGATACTACCAAATCGGAATCGCTGAGATTTGGGACATGATCGATGAATATATTGCATTTACCAAAGCGAATGGATATTATGATTTCCGTAGAAATTCGCAAGCCAAATACTGGATGTATGAAAGCATCAATGAGCAACTGAAAAACCATTTCTACCAATCGCCCAAGATCAAAAAGGAGTTAGCAATTAAAGAATCGCAGGTTCTCCGTTCGGAAGTGAGTTCTTTTCAAGCTGCCAGTCAGATGCTTGCAATGTATTTTACTTCAAAAAAATAATTTTTCCAGTTCGATTGACTTGGGAACAGGCTATGAAATTATTTAAATCTTCGTCAACCCGTCAATTTGTTGATACACACTCCTAAGCATCTCGATCTGATGAGCGTCGGTCGTCTTTGTGATGAGTATCGAATTTCTTATTTTCGAATCAATCCACCGCTTCTGCATATCGCCCATCAATTGGTTGTTCTTTACAACTACCGGACTTTCGGGGTATATCCAAAATTGCAGTAACGATTCGCCATCATATTCAAAAGAGGCTAAGTTCGATTCAAGATTGAAAAGCGAGTAGTAAAAAACAAAATCGGAACCTGAGCGGCTCTTCCCGTTGCGCAGCAAATTCTCGTACATTTCCAGCAGTACAAACAGCTCTGCCTGTAAGAGTTGTAAATCTTCGACGGAAAAAAATTGCAATTGACGATAATACTGTATTTTTTTGATAATATTGGAATACAACATGCTATCGACGATACAGGTAATATTATTCAACCGGCTGAAACAACCATTCGCTTTATCGTGTAAATCGTTGATTATCGACGGAAGCTCAATATCGGAATAATGGGTAGTAATCAGCGGAATCTTTCCGGTCGAATACATATAGTGGCAATACTCCAGCTTGAACAGCGATTTGTAAGGCAATAACCGGAAAGGTATCCTGTTCACGGTAGCTGTGATTTTCACAGTCGTTGAAACAAGCAGTTTTTCCATAAACTTGACATCATCCCGAAGCAAATCGGAATAAATATCCACCGGATTCTGTTCAATATTAAAATCCTTGTTGAGAAGATAATTACCGCCCGATTTCACTTCAAGCAGTTCATCAATCGAAAGATTGAAATATCTTGCAACAGCAATAACTTCTTCAATTGAAAATGGTATCTGATTTCTGATTCTCCGGTATGCTGTTTCTTTGCTCATTGAAAACATTCGCATCAGAAAATCCACCGGATTCTTATCTTCCGGCGATTGTTTGATTATCTCTTTTATTATTTTTGTGTTAAAATTTTGCATAAGAATTTTTTGATTTTATTTTTTTCCTAAATCAATGTCAATACGCGATGGAACCTGAAAATCGAAACATTTTCTTAACCATCGGGCAAATCTGTAAATTATTCGATTAATACCTTTTTTATTATTTGTTTTCATAATGTTTGTTAGTTGTGAGTTACAAGTTTGACAAGAGGCTGTCTCAAAACAGCTTTTGAGACAGTCTCTTATCAAAGATTAATTTCCTGAGAATTAGCATAAGCCCTGTTGGACAAGTATCGCAGACTTGTTCAGATACCGCCAGGCATTTAAGGACAGGTAGGCGACTCAGCACTGGAAGTAACAGTAGCATTACCTGTAGCTGTTGCCGTACCGCAACTGTTCGTGCCTGTTACGGATATTGTACCGCCGGCACTACCTGCTTTAGCAGTTACGCTATACATTGTGTCGTCTTGGCTTACATAATCCCAACCTGGGGGAAGTGTCCATGTAAAAGAAGTTACACCCTTCGGCACAGTATATACCACCCGAAGCGTTGTATTGTACCCTATTCTTGATGGCAAAATCACACCACAACCCGGAGTGATGATTGCTCCCAATATAGGAGGACCGGTAACCACAGCCAGAGCCAGTGTACTTTCAGGTCCGCTGCCACAACTGTTAGCGGCTTTAACAGAAATATTCCCACTTGCAGCGTTTGCACCATCCGGAACAGCTGAAATTGATATTCCATCAGACTTGCCGGAAATAGACCAGCCATCAGGAAGTGACCATATATAACTTGTTGCACCTTCTACCGATGAAATGCTGTAGGTTTGAGCGCCACCATCTGCTATACAAGGGGTTTGATTACCCGTTATCTCGCCCGGTTGACCGGGAGCTGCAACACAGGTAGCAGCCGGTGCGACATCTGCACACAGGTCAACCCAGGCGATGCCCGACCAAAATTCTACACAATTATTATCGGTGTTGTAGATAACTAATCCCTGCGCTGCGGCAGGATCTGATTCAGGATGAAGCTTATCGCGGTCTGTATTCGAGAGTTGAGGCAACCGCAGTCCGCCTTCTTTAAGCGCTGTTGTTAGCTCCAATATGGAAAACGGATGCGGATTGTCGGCGCTTCCGACGTTTACCTGCGCCTTAATGGGCAAGGCAAAAAATAATATTATAATAATTGACAATTGATAATTGACAATTGATAATTTGGATTTCATATAATTAAAATTTATAATTTGTAATTCATAATTCATAATTCATGGACATGCTGTCACTCTGTATAGTAACCAAATATCTGAATATATTGCATGAGCTTCGTCTCCCTTATAATATACCTTTACAAATATACCTCGTTTCAAGCAAACGTTTGAATTTACTATAAACGGGTCAGTCTGGTGTATGATTATACTATTTCCGGAGTTTTGAGATAGCAAAACTGCCGTATCTGTATAACCGGATCCGTTAATCCCATTTGGGAAAGGAGTCGTGGCTTCATTATGATAGATACCTGTATAATACCAGTCGTATATCAACGCTGAGTTAATACTCGTTACACTAACACTATATAACGCATCCGCCGTTATTCGGACACTACTCGGAAGAACAGGATCATAGCTCGTTATTTGGATAGGAGGCAGAGCATTGGCACACAAGCTAATCCAAGTAGCTCCATTCCAAAAATCCAGACAATCGAGCGAGGTATCGCAAACGACAAGTCCTTTGGCTGCAAGAGCGTCACCGGAATTTCCCAGTAGCGTGGCGCCAATAGCCGTTATCTGGTCGGTCGTCAGTTGAGGCAGGCGAAGGCCGCCGTTCACTTTATCCGCTCTCAGTTCCAACAAGGAAAAGCTATGGGGAATAGAATCTTTTCCAATAGTTACCTGCGCCTTTGTGGGCAGGGCAAAAAATAATATTATAATAATTGACAATTGATAATTGACAATTGATAATTTGTATTTCATATAATTAAAATTTATAATTTGTAATTCATAATTCATGGACATACCGGTGCATAGTGCACGAGCCAAATATCTGAATATATTGCATGAGCTTCGTCTCCCTTATAATAGACCTTCACAAATATACCTCGCTTATTACCGCAAGCGTTTGTACCGCTCAGAAACGGGTCAGTTGAATGTATGATTATACTATTTCCGGAGTTTTGAGATAGCAAAACTGCCGTATCTGTATAACCGGATCCGTTAATCCCATTTGGGAAAGGAGTCGTGACACCATGATAGATACCTGTATAATACCAGTCGTATATCAATGTGCCGATACCCGCCGTTACACTAACAGTAAATGATCTATCCGGTTGCCCTTGCATACGGAAAGAAGTCAGATTGGAAGGATCATAGCTCATTACAGGATCATAGCTCGTTATTTGAATAGGAGGCAGAGCATTGGCACACAAGCTAATCCAAGTAGCGCTATTCCATACTTGCAAACATTTGGTATCGGTATTGAAAACGACAAGCCCCTTGGCTGCAGCGGCATCTTCGGGCGCAAGGCTTAGCAACTGGTTAGTAAGACCGTTTGCTCCGTCAATTTGGTCGGCGCTCAACTGAGGCATGCGAAGTCCTCCCGTTTTATCTGCAGTCGAATTAATCTTCATCAGATAAAAATTGTCCGAAGATGTGTCCTTCGGGCCAATAGTTACCTGCGCCTTAAGGGGCATGGCGAAAAACAAAGCTATCGCCACAAGCGTTGAAAGTTGAAAGCTGAGCGTTGAGAGTTTACGGCATGTAGATCGCCGCTTCTTCATTTTTAATTTACTACTCATAATTTTTAATTTTAAAGGGTTTATTTTTAAATTTGCTAATTTGCTAATTCATAATTTATTAT
>Ga0123357_10008381_pt1 | contig 12904 bp, 6 predicted proteins | sample TergutEmb28metaG_FD_89873 | JGI IMG/M metagenome (GOLD analysis project Ga0123357, IMG submission 89873) | Embiratermes neotenicus P4 segment gut microbial communities from Petit-Saut dam, French Guiana - Emb289 P4 | ecosystem: Host-associated > Arthropoda: Insects > Digestive system > Gut ...
AATATATAGTTTCTAAAAAGAGAGAAACAAAAAAAATAAAGAGCATAAGACATGAAAAACATATTCTGCTTATATATATATATATATATATATATATATATATATATATATATATATCTATATATATATATGTCTGAAAATAAATTGCCACATCATTAGACTTAGAGAGCTGAGTGCAGACACATGCAGACAGACGGACATACGCACGACACTACAAAATACATTCAATCCTGCCATAGGTACAAATTTACAGACTAGTAATGGGTGTTGTGGGTGCATGCATATATGTGTATTTTGTTTGTTTCTCCACAGTATGTAACACGTATATTTATTACGATGGCACCATTTTCACTGCCACGTGAGATTCATAGTACGCAAGTGGCATTTGACGAACACAACAACCCACTTTTAATTAAATGTAAATGATAAAACGTAAACAACGTACATGTTTCACTTTTCCTTTCTAAGTTCATCTAGCAACTAACTTTATCTTGACCTGCCACTTAGTGTCAACTAACTTTGTTATATATATTATTGACTTTTTCAGCATGCTATAGGGTTGTTTTTGACCCTTGTAAGGATCTATTGAATGTAAATAAATAAAGAATAAAGAACTATATAAATGCACTCTGAAAATACTGATACAATCATATAAATAACTATAAACTCAGTTCCTTGTGAAAGGATAATGGTATGATAATATACTGTGCAGCTAATAACACCATCACTTGAAAGTAAAAACCCAAATCATCCTTCTTTGCAAAAAAATTAAAATACTAACTTATGATACATATGTACAGTCATACATTGACTGTTCAGTTAAAAGATACGAATGTGTGTGTATATTTGTCAGGCAAGGATATGTCTGGCCTGTCTTGGGTATAAAATTAAAAGGCAACATTAAGACAAAATTTTCCATTTAGTTTTTTTTTAAAGAGGATGCAGGACCTTTTGTTATGTAATATGCAAACTGCTTCACTGGAAGGTCTAAATTAGCACAGATTACATGTTTATAAATTGCCAAAACAATATGCCATATCTGTTAAAATATATCTTTACTGTATATAATATGTAGTCCAGCATGTTTCAGTTTTTAAGAAACATCTTCAGGGAAGTTTATCTTGTACATATTTGTGTCCTAGTATTATTATACCAAATAAACACCGACAAATGCACTCATATATTGTTAAATCACCACTTTATTAACACTACATGCTAAGTTTAGTATTTATACCAAATATATCAAAATGTTACACACTAAGTTGAATTTTACAACTAATGATTCATTTTGTAGACCCACGCTGCTAGAATGCATCAATTATACTCCCTGAAGATGACCCTTTAAGGATTGAAACATGTTAAAGTTACTTATAGCGGTAAACGATGACTTAATAATATATGAGTCCATTGGTGTAAATTTGATTTACATCTTCAGGGAGTTTACAAAATCACGGGGAGTGTTATACTTGAATTATAGACTTGCATATCATCATATACTGGGTCAGTATATCAAATGATATGTGTTACAACATCTAATCCATATTAGCTATTTTCAATGTTTAACCCTTAACCTGCTTACATGGAGAATATGGTGAACTCCTAATAATGCCAGCAAATGGCAGATGGGATTAACTCAGCGCCTAAAGGGTTAATGAGCATACATAAACATAATCTTGGTTAAAATGTGTTGTTTTATTGTCTGTTTACACAGTATTTCCTGTTATTTTGGAATGATAAAAGAAAGTTAACATTAATAAAGTTAAAAATGTACATAGGCCTAAGCATACATTTTATAGAGACTGTGTGCATACATCTATTGTATGTATTATTAACTGTGCGTTCTGTAGCCACAGAATAGAAGGGAGGAAGGTTGTCCAATCACATGAGACACGAGGAGACATAAAAAGTATTTTACATTCAAGGGTCCGTGCATCGTGAAATATATGCTAATAATTGTCCAACAAGATGCAACTTTACACAGTTTATTTATATCTGTAAACTGCTCTACATGTTTAGGGTGGTATCTTCACCCACCACCAGGAGCTCATGTCACTGTATCCACAGCATCTGGCGTTAGTAAAACCATAACTGCAACCTGTCAATAATGTGACTGGATGCCCATCCTGTCATGTTCACGACAGGTTGCAGTTACAGATACCACCTGAAACATGTAGAGCGGTTTACAGGTATAAATAAATTGTATATATTTGCATCTTGTTGGGCAATTGTTGGCATATAAAAAGTATTGTTAGAGACTGAATTAGAATTTCTTATTTCTTTTCAGCAGTATGATGATAAGCTACACATGGCTTCTGTACACATCTGCCACAATCAGTGTGGCAACCTCTTCAACAACAATGAACTTCAAGAACTCAACAACTGAAAGTGTACCAGTCCCACAACAAATGCCACCAACATCAAATACAACAAATTCAACAATGTATGCAATATCGTACAGGAACTATGTTGAACATCCAGATTACAGCAGCATCAGATTTCAAAATGATGATGGCAGTAGGAACACAATAAGAGAAAGCCTTATAGAGAAGGTCATAGCCCGAGGAGTTATGCAGTTTGCTTTACAAATGGATTATGCATTATCTACAGATGACTACATGAACAAGGATGATAAGAACAACATAGTTTTCTCCCCTATTAGTATTGCTTTAGCAATGGCATTAGTGATGATTGGAGCAGGTGGAAGAACTTACACAGAAATTGCTAATGTGTTAGGTTTGGCTGCTGGTGTTGACTTGGTTTCACATGGTGATGAAATACATTATCATTTTGGGAAGTTTATAAAAAAGATTGAAGAGTACACTGATACTCCAATGGTTACAATGGCAGGAGGAATTTTTGTGCAAGACCGTTTCCCACTCAAAGAAAGGTTTACAAACCTGAGCAAGGGAACTTATGAGAGTGAAGTGCTCAACTTGGACTTCACTGGGCATAGCAGTGAGGCAAGAGACATCATAAACAAGTAAGTACCATGCACATTTCTGGGTTGGTAATGATACAGACTTGTATTATCCAGGAGGTTCCCAATTTGAATTTCAGCTCAGTCATTATAGGTGCTAACTGAATTTTGAGCTCAGAATTTTCAGAATATTGTTGGAAAGTGCCTTTAAGTTTGTAACAAATGCTGACATTTTATGTATCACTGGTCACTGTGTATCCTGTCTAACAGTAACACGTTACAATCCTTTCCTTTTTCCTAGGGTTTTCACGTCATAGAAACAATCTTCACAATTATCCTAATACTTAATTTTCAGTCCATTATGATTGAAATATGAAAGGTTTGGTAATTTCAACCATTGGCATATGTATGGCCCCCACAGACTCCAAGGCATTGGGAGTCCCCAACCATACAGAATACTAAAATTTTGTGGGTTCTTTTGAACTCTATTTTGTTATTTTGACAGAAGAATCACTGTTATGAGATTTGGTAGTGACTTTGCTTGTAAGTGCAGGGCCCTCCTTATCAAGCCACAGAGGGTTTGCCCTCATTTATTTATGCTACTAATTTCAACACTAGGCTACTCTAGATGCTGTAGATTATTTCATTCTAAAACATGTTACTTGTGTTGCTGCCTGCATATTCATACAATGGTTGATTTGTCAAATGAAATTGGCAGGTTGCATGCCAAACATAACAAAAAGACTATTCGTATTCCAGTGACAGAAAAACATCTCAAAATTCTCATCAATTAGGGGCAGCTTGGGCCTCAAAACACCTGGCATGTATTGCCTCCTATGTGAATGCAGTGAAGTTTATGTAGGAAAGACAGCCATAACCATGGGAACCAGAAGCATGGAACATTTGAAACTCTTACATCTCAACCAGCTGGGAAGTTCACTGTGGTGCAACATGATATTGATAAGGGATAAAAAAATACAAGAAAAAGCACACACACATTAGACAAGGTAACAGACCACATGAACCCCTTGGGTAAAGAAGCCTTAAAAACACAGTAACAGCCCAGTAACTACAACAGCGATGGGGTATTATGTTAATTCAAGCCTGGCATGATTAATACATGCAAACACACTAAGGAGCCATCTGCTGGGAAACAATGAATTCCACCCAATAACTTTATTGGCTTGTGTCTTATCACATTCTGTAGCCTGGCACAGATATATAGCTGGATAGGTTGGGTGTTGAGCCATATCGTAACCTTGATGATAAAGGTGTAAACCATCCCCAAAATACCAATTGATTTTAATCACCTAATGCAGCAGTTAGCCCAAGTACCTTAAAACTTCCCTAAATCCTTTCTTGTGTGCTGGTCAAGATTTGGGGCAGATCAGTGCAGTCCGCCTACTTATGTACTTCTGAATGTGCAAACACATTATTTTGTGCATGGACATTAATATGAATTACCTTAATTTCAGATGGGTACAAAACAGAACTTATGGACACATCCCCAACATTCTGGATAACACACCACCCCCAAGTACAAGGGTTATAATTGCAAGTGCCCTGTACTTCAATGGTGCATGGAAGTATCCATTCTTACCAACAACTAAAAGGTAAGTAATTCTGGACAGAATGAAACATCACAAGGACATCAGTAGTTAAAGCTACATTCAAAGCAAACACATGTGCCATTTGTTTGTTAAGGCAGTTTGATGATGGAACAGTTGGTATTCAATTCTCAGCAGGAGTAGAAGTTCCCCCACCCTCCAAAATAACCAGACTGACCCTGAGGCCCATTCATCTTCCTATTGAATGGGTATTAACTCCTGCTTTACAGGGAGTGAAGTAGTCTGGGCATGAAGCTGACAAGTCACCTCAGTCTAGTGCAATGATGAAGACTGTGCTGCATTATGCCTTCATTCTCCCATATGCCTGCCTGGTGTGATGCTTACTTACATACACAAATAACTTTATTTGTCCATATTCCTTCTATATATAATAAATAAGAATATTATTTTAGACTCTGTCCATTGTCTCCATCTTTACCAAACATGGTGTTAAGGAAACTGGATTTGTTTCTGTCATCGGGCATAAGGGGGTGGAGATTTTTACTTTTTTGGGGCCTACTCAAAACAGCTGGTCAGTTTCTTGACCACAAACACCCCACCATCAGGAAAATAATTTAGACTTCACATTTATTATTAAATAAATACAGGAATGCATTGTAAGGAAATATTATGCATGCTAAATATCAGCGAACCCTCAACTGAATAAAGCTGGACTCAGTTCATTCATATTTATAGAGCTCCTAAACAAGCAACACATGTTTGCCAAGCAAGATTTCCAACTGCTGTCTTCAGTATGAATATATCTTCTTGCATTTTTAATATAAAATTCAGGTCAGTAATTTTAAGGTCAATCCTGTTCGAAAGAAATAAAGAAGACTGGGGATGGGGGGGGGGGAGGTATTATGTGAGTATGTGAGTGCTAAAGTAAAGAGGTTTCAAGGATGGCAGCCATATAGAGCTGGCTCAAATTTATATTCAATATGTTTTTAAGTATTACCAACTTGAAGCTTTGTCTTATGTTGCCCAAGAATAAGCTAAGAGTTTAAACAACAAACTTACCACCAACATAAAGCAAAAAATAGGCCCCATCTGCATCAGACATGCATAAAATGGGGCTCATTCTAAAAGAGCATGAAAGTTGGAATTACTTCCCCAATGAATTGAACATAATCCTTAGGTATATAAGCAATAACACATGCACTTTAAAAAAACACCTAAAATGATAAATTGCAAATAAAAAACAACAGATGGTGGAAACTTAATTCTTTATACATACAGAATAAGAGGATGGCTAAAATTAAAACCAGAAAGCAGCAAGGAATCTGTGTCACAGTAGTAGCAGTTGTAGTGTCAAAAACCATGCAGGTATTGTCCAGCATTGAATTTATCATGTGTGGAACATGTCTTCTCAAACTACATCAATTACAATGAACAATTTCTTTACGTTGATGCTTTTCCCAAGAATATGGTCACTTGTTGCACTATGTACCCACTTGTTACACATGTCCTATACAGCAAGCCTTAATGCCAGCTCTGTCTAGTAATATTCACTAAGAAACAGGAATGATTATCAGCTCATTGTAGGTTTAAGGAACTGTGCGATTAAGTTGTGCAAAGTGTTTTAATTTATGGTTAGGGAGTTTGAGTTCAACCCAACTCCAGTGGTTATTCATGAATTTGGGCAAATTTAAGTAAAGAAACTAAATAAAATTTTTAATTTCAACCTAAATTTTGAGAGCGATATTTCTGCCACACCAAATATAATGTTATAACCCAATTATCACCGCTGTTTTCACAAGAGCAGAATGTAATACATGACTCATAATGTGGTACTTAAAACCATGGAAAAAAAGGAATAATATGGATCTTAATCTTACTTTTTAATTTTCCAGGCGACCATTTTATGTCACAGGAAGTTCAGACCATGATTCCAGTGAAGTCCTAAATGTTCCTATGATGGAAAATGGAGCTGATTTTCCATATTTCTCTGATCCAGTACTTGGTTGCCAAGTTGTCGGACTTCCATACAAAGATAACACAGCAACAATGTATCTAGTACTTCCAAATGTACCTGGTTATCAGGCTTTGAAACATTTATTGTACAGACTGACAGTGAACAAATTGCAAGGACTTGCAGATTCCACAAAAGAGACAACTGTACTCATTCGTCTACCACGAATGAAACTTGAATCAACAATATATCTGAAGGAGGCGTTGGAAATACTTGGCGTTCATGCATTATTTGATCCATTTCAAGCTGATCTAAGTCAGATTTCAGAACATAAAAATGACAATTATTTTATATCAACAGACTGTATGGGAGACAAAACTGTTACTCAGGAGCATAGTAAAAGTTCTGATAACATTACATTAACTACATATCCATGTACAGAATACAGAACCTTACATATGAACGTTAGTACAAGCAAAATGTTCAAACAATCCATAAACCAAACAGATTCAGTGAAAAAAAGGGAAACTAAGGATACTGAATCATCTACTTCTGAAGTTGATTCTAATGTAAGTGACAATGGTGGACTTTATGCTGATGATGTGATCCATAAGGTTACAATTGATGTCACAGAAGTTGGTACAGAAGCTGCAGCTACCAGTGTAGTGACACTAACTAGGGATGGATCTTACAAGCTTGTCAAATTTGACAGACCATTTATGTTCTTCATTCGTCATGAAGCAACAGGTTGTATCTTGTTTTGGGGAACTGTGGTGAAACCTACGCCCAATTACAAAGTACCTTCCGTTAAATGACTTGAATATCACTGGAGAAAATCAAACCACAAAACTGTCACTCAATTAGTTGCTCTGCGTATTGGTGCGATGGCAGTACAGGTACCAATGTTCTGGAAATGATTAACAATGTCCAATTGTGGCCAGCGAGAACAATTTTTTGTCCAAAATAAATTTAATAAAACGACAGTAAGGGCATTACTTTCTTTTATACTTTTTGTCTAACAGTAGTCAAAATCAATACATTTTTGTGATCTTTTAGCAGTTTAAGCCTGTGACACTGTAACACATGTAAGCTTTTAGTGCAACATAGTTTTAGTCATTGTACCAGAACTGTGTCAGAAAATTGTCACTGTACAGAGTTTGAGTGGACAACTCAGTTAAAACAATTTTAAAATCACATGAAATGAAAAGTAGGCAACACATATTTCTTGATTTACTACTAGGTGCACTACTGTACAATAATGCTTTGTTCAAAAAATGATCATTGTGACTGAATTCTTTTGTCAGGTGCTCATACAGGGGACTGCAGTCAAGGCTGTGACAGAATTTCTTAACTACATAAACTAGTATATCAATATCATCACAAAATAATAGGCAATTGTATGCTTGCAGTGCTATTATGGCAACTGAAAAATGTAAGAAATCGTATAAAGGCCTACCAGTGTTTCCCAAACTTCTTTGCGCAGACCCTTTTCGGCTTCTAAAAGTAACCATGGATCCTCACATCCTTGTTCACATAAATAGAGTGTGTCTGGATGATTGGCATCCAAAATTGAAAACATATACCTCAGACTGATTTTTAACAGCTATGAATTCATACTAGTAGCATACATAACAATGCATTGCACGATTCAACCTTAAGTACACTGACTGTCACTCGCTTTGTGGGTACAGGGGTTTCTTAATAAGATATTCTAATGGTCATATGAAATAAACATATGGTCTATTAAGAAGTTCTGTGATTATTTTTAACAAACCATTATCTCCTTAATTAAAAAAAAATAAGTAAACTGCAAAGTAACCATTACTGAAATGTATCCACTGATCTCCTGGGAACTGGTAGTGGATGCCCCAATTTGGGAGCCAGTAATATATACAGTTACAATGCTAATTAGTAAAATACCCAACAGTCTTCAGGCAAACTGCTAGAAGGATTAAATACATTAATATTGTATATTAAATTTACCAAGAGCTGACACTGGTAATGTCCTTAAATTCACTGTATGAAGGAAGTCTCCTGACAATACAGTTTTGAAAGTTTATGTGAACATATGCACAAAAACAAATGTTAAACTTGTAAAATTTACCTTAAATGACAGTATTGTTGAAAAAGAAATGTGCTTGTGTATGCCAACTGTAAGTGTTCATTGCAATACAATACGACTGGACCTGGCATAGCTAGGTTTTCTGATGCCTGGGGCAAGCAATAACAAGGGCTCCCACTGAAAAAAAATTATGAAATTTAAAAACTCACATTTGTTTATTGAATTTTCTTTCATTTGTCTAAAAAACTTAAAATTTTTTGAGCAGAGAAAATTAATTTTTTTGTTTAAAATATTCATTTTACTGCCCCTTGGACTGTGCTGTCCCATGCTGCCACACCACTTGCCCCATCTTAACTGTGCCCCTGATGCCAGATGAGGCACAAGATGTACTGAAAGCCATGCAGTCACAGTTCTTACAAATTCAAAGCTTGATGTGACTAACACAGTACTGTGTAAATACTGAATGAGTTGGAAATTACAAATAACAAAAGTTTGAAGTCCTTACAGTGCAGTGTCTACTTCCTGGTATATGACAATAAAAAAGAAAATTGGAGGATATTAACCAATAAAGAAATTTATGCAATGGTTAAAAAACCCACTATAACAGAGACAATAAGGTTAAATCGATTACAATGGTTTGGGCATGTACAGAGAATGGAAGAAAATAGAATTCCCAAAAAAGTATGTGCTACAAATCGGTAGATCGCTGGTTCGATCCCAGCTGGTGTCACTGGAATTTTTCATTGTCATAAAAATCCTTCCAATCACACTATGGCCCTGGGGTCGACTCAGCCTCTAACAGAAATGAGTACCAGGAGCATTTCCTGGGGGTAAAGGCGGTTGGTGCCTAAGGCTGGCAACCTTACCACCATCCTGTGCCTTTGTCATGAAATCTGGGAGCCTTAACTTCCTGGAACCCTCTGGGCCACTCCAGGCCTGGAATGGGACTACTTTACCTTTATACATATTTGGAAGCAACAAGGCTGAGAGGTAGACCAAGAAATAGATGGCAAGATGAAGTGAGGGAGGATGAAAGACTAGTTAGTGGAAAAGGGTGGAAGGAAAGGGTATATAACAGAAAGGAATGGAAGAAGCTCCTGAGAATGGCAAAGAATTGTCACATTCTGCACATGCCAATGGAATGAATGAATGAAAGAATGAATGAATGAAAGTGTAGTGTCTACCTCATACTTTAACATAAATGTGCATAAACTTTGTATTCAATAAACAACTACCTTGAAAAGTTTTCTACATTTTAGAGCAAAATCAGCAATTGCTTCCCTGGGTATCATTAACCTATTAGCACAGGAAAGTATGCATATATTTTCCCACACACTGGTCCTTTAATGCAATCTTATGCAAAATATGATTTGTAGTTCCTATTGCCATCTGTTATTGTTGTTCAGATACTACACAGTTTAAGAAAATTACATTAGCTCCAGGTGACATCTAGAGACTAATGAATGTATATTTTAGTAATTCATGGTGGAGGAATATAAAAAAAATTGTGAGCACTTGAAGTCAGGTTCCTAGAGCAGGCCACTTGAAAGAGAGAAAGACAAGTTAACCAAATGACAATGGTGATGCAAAGGTGGTATGTTTTCTTGGATAAACCAAGTTTTCAAATACTTTATCATCTTGATGAGATATGTTGTTTAAACTCTTAAATGTGACATTACTATTGCATTATTTAGATAAGAAAAGCTATGGGAAACATTGGAATTTGTTGTAATCCAAAATATAGGTCATAGGGCCAACCATATAAGAGATGACGCTTTAATAAAAATTTCCTTGTCTTCATGTGAAGGCATACAACAATATACAAAATAAAAAACTGTGCAGTATTTGAAGCATTCCACCAGATTAACACCATGCAAGAAAACACAATGGGGTGGGGAGAAACCAGCCTATAAGTAGCTAATTAACCACAGCCAGTACAAGGAAAATGTCATGGAAATGTTTCAGTAGAATGATATGAAAAATTTGAGAGTCTGTGGTCCTCTCATCTAACCCTTCCCCATCTGTATACAACATACAGTAGGATTCCTTTAATCCCACACTCACAAGGACGGAGAGGTACCAGACTGTAAAATATTCAACATTATCAAAGAGTAAATACACTGACCTACATAGTTCACTCACCAACAAATACACTATTTGTTAACTTGGTCAAAAGTTTTAAATTTACATTAAAATACACAATAATATCACTCCTACATGTTTTGGTCTTTAATGACCTTCATCAGGGAGCTTTATCTGTACTTATCTACAGTTATATTTATGTTATGTGCACTGCACTGCACACAACACACATACAGCTCTATGACATGCTGCCACATCACCTAATGTATATAACAACATAATTTTACTGAGTCTTCTAACATAAATATAACTTTAGTTAAGTACAGATAAAGCTCCCTGATGATGGTCTTTAAAGACTGAAACATGTATTATTGTTTATTCTAATGTAAATTTAAAACTTTTAACCAAGTTAATAAATAGTGCATTTGTTGATGAGTGAACTATATAGATTTCAAAAGGCATGGTGCAACGATAAAAATTACACTGCCCTAATTTCTTGCACATAATTTTCTGTTACTGCTCCTATTCTTGGGCTGCAAAACTGATCAGAGTAGTAATCCATTGGGATATCTCCACCTGCTGGTTCAAGGTCATCAGCCACTCCCACGTCATCTAATTATTTCAAGTTTCTGAGGAATTCTTAATGTTTGTTACATGCTCCCTATTGTGAGTAGCACCTTGTTTATTCATCTTGGGATCTTCGAAACCTAGTTTAATTTAATTTAGTTTAGTTTATTTGTTCATCCACTTAGTCACACATGTAACACTGGACATGTCAATTTCGTTTTATAATTTATATATTCCAAAACACAACTTATGATATATGGACATCCAATCAATGTAATCTAATAAACAGCAATACAAAATTTAAGCAGTGAGATGTAACTTATTGAACTCGTTTACTAATATTATCCAAATGTAATCACTATGACATATACTTTTCCCCTGAAAAAAAAAAATGCGTGTTTAATGGAAAAGATCTCAGTTCGCCTTTAAAAGAAAAGATTCTGTCCAGTATTGTAATGAGATCTGGCTCCTTGCTTTATTTATTTATTTATTTATTTATTTCGTTCATTCCAAAGATCCACAGTCAGTAACAATCAAGAGAAAAAGAACCAGTCATATACAGATATATAAATATCCTCGTTCTGTGCAAATATAGAACTACTCAAAAGTAATAAGAGGGAATAAACAAATATTATTTACAATCAACAAAATTATATAATGCTACAATATCATCCTTAATGTTATGTAAAATGTATCTTATATGTGAAAAGGTACCTCAAAATGTCATAAAAATAAATATAATATAAATATCAATTTAGTAGTTAAAATATATTATACAGCTGTTTTATAATTGAAATATCCTTCAAATATATAAAATGAATGTTGGTGAAGAAACCATCTCAGAAATGAATTAAACTTCATAATATTACGCGACAGGTGGAAGACTGTTATATATCTTCATACACATATAAGAGGGACCTTTGTAATAAATAGTCATATGTGACAAAGTTTGATAGAAATTAGAATTTTTCCTATTATTAATGTTACATACCTCAGAATTCATCCAAAATTTGATTTTTATTATTAACCATGAAGAGCAGGAGAGAGACTATATGTTGTGAGATCAGTGTAAAATATTTGTTATAATACTTAATTATTATATTGTAATAGCTGGGCTCAGTGAAATCCACACAAAAGATAAAATCAGGGAATCACTACACATATAGAGTGCTTATCATGCTGAAATTCCCAGACTTGGAATCATTTGCCCACAGTTACTGAAGATTTGGGATTTCTTAATTATCAGCTTCTGAACAAAAGGAATTCTACTGAATTCTGTACTTAAGATTGTCTTTTGTGCATCATTTCCTATTCAGTTCAACAGCATTTTACTGCCTCTTCTGATCACACACAACAAATGTTTTAATCTGTCCTTTGCATATACTACTGTTATTTTAGAGCCTGAGAAGGACACTGTAGTAGGTAGCAAGAATGTTACTTTCATTGTAACAGACTGATATGAGTGTAAATGGCTTTCAAAATTTGGAATTTTAGCTGAAAAAATGAATGGGACTAATGGATGAGAATAAACTTTTGTAGCATGGAGAGGTAAACAGAATTTTTGCCTGTAGGACACCAGGTTCTTCATATAGGATATACACCCACTTGTAAATAATTTATACTAAATTAAGCAATTAAACACAAGTGGCCTGATGAAGTACGGTTAACCTTTAGCCTACTATTGTGTACTTTTGGACGAGTGACTAGTATATTTGAAGTCTTCCAATGGGTCCTTTTGGGCGAGGTAAAAGTGTCAA
>Ga0123357_10008382_pt1 | contig 12903 bp, 4 predicted proteins | sample TergutEmb28metaG_FD_89873 | JGI IMG/M metagenome (GOLD analysis project Ga0123357, IMG submission 89873) | Embiratermes neotenicus P4 segment gut microbial communities from Petit-Saut dam, French Guiana - Emb289 P4 | ecosystem: Host-associated > Arthropoda: Insects > Digestive system > Gut ...
ATGTGGGGGGGGGGGGGGGGGTTTTTCACCCCCCCCCCCCCCGTACGCCAATGACACTAATTCATTCATTAAAAAAAAAAAGAAATTTCAGGGACAAAAATCTGACCCGTATTTGTTTCAGGAACTTCTCCGCCATACTGCAAACAATGAGGCTACAATAATTACCATAAGATATAAGTGCATTAACGTAACAGTCTGTATCGAAACTGTACTACTACATATATGAAAAGTTACCACGTCTTGAATACAAATTCCTCATTCCGTTATATACGATAGGTATAAACAAATAATCGTAACTCCATGGGGGTTCATGTGCACAGGATGGTAGGCATTGTTGTGTGCAGTTTACAACTATACGCATAAAGCGATCACAAAAGATAACTGTCAAGAAGGAAATTATCAGCAACAAACAGCTGCAGGATTCAAACACCTCAACTATGCTTTGAATTAAAATTTCTCCATCATAAAAAAGACTCTGCTTGTACAGAGAATTCTCAATCGACAAATCCATTGAATGCCATAAGAAAATCTATCCTGTAGCCTTAAGGGCAAATCATTTGCCTGAAGCAAAATCGTGCATATCATCCAGTAATTTACAAGACCCACAACCATTACAGGTTGAGCACTCATTTATCAAGATGGAGGAGCAAGGTTACAGTGAATAACACCGAACCTTTATTCCACGTTACTGGGGAGAGAAAAGTGCCAGGTAGGTATGTGTGCAGGGGCCCATTATGCTATTTTCGCACATCCATTTAAGGGCTTGTACTATAATCAAACTCCAAGAACATGAGCAACGCAAATACTGACAACAAACAAAAACAAACATCAGCGTAGAACAGCGCACTGATAAGTGACGCACTCTCCACAGTAGAACCAACATTTCCTAGCAGATGCTTTGTGTATCGCCAAGCTAAATATTAAAAACTTCTACATTCTGCCCCAAGCGTATTGCGGTGTTCTCTGTGGATCTCGGACAAACAGCAATTATTTACGTATAAACATTAACAGACTGGCTTTTATAACTGAGATGGATTGTGCTTACTGCGCGGTAGGCACTGAATATTTATATAAAATTAAAGTTAATTTTAGCCTCTAAAGTCACCAGCCGCTTACCGTGGAGGCCCGGGTTAAATCCCAGTGCAGTCTATTGGAGAATTAAGGTGGAGCAACGAGAGTGTTAAATCCTGATCCCTGCATGAGTAGTTAGAATTTTAAGATGGTCCAAGGTAAGAAACATGTTATCGCATACTTTCACTATCCCCTGCGGTAGACGGTGACGCAATGTCCCACAGATACAGAGTGGAATTCACACATTTACAGAGCATTGGAGATACTGAATCACATTTTCTGCAAGCGTCAATTTCAGAAATATACTAACTTTACGTTACTTAAGACTGAATGACATGGGTAATTTGTTCAGTCCCCATATTTTTAAGAAAAAGGCTTTAAAAAAATCTCACTGAAGTTATTTCAATCTTCTGCTGAAAATTATACTACATCCGTCAATGTATATGAACACATTCATTATCAATAAAGCTATCAGTTTATGGCAGGCCTATTTTTGAACGTAATACATTGCAGTTATGTATGTATTACACAAAAACACAGTGCGAAAGTGTGAAGGCAACAAGCTTACAAAATGTAACACTTTTATTACTGTAGGTAGCATGAGTATTGAGGTACGAGACGTCGAGGTTACATGCCTACATGTACCAGCGACTATTTTAGAATGGAAAGAGTACTACGCGCATTAAGCTATTAAAAGCATCAACTGTCGGAAATAGCGCTGTAACCACGCATTAAATGTGTACACAAATCCGTTAGCACTGCCTTTCAGATTTAATTAGAACTCACCAACCAGAAAATTTTCATGTAATAAAAAAAAAGAGAGAATCAAATACTCCAACATTTTTGCAAATAAACTTCAATCATTTTTTTTTGTGTTGCAGTCAGGTGACGGTAGACGGCCTGGACGAGAACTCAGTGCGGTCGAGCAGTACAGTCAGCTGCAAGGACTCCATTACTTAAGAAGTTCACACCGAACCGGGGGACTAAGATGTTACGGAGAAGCAGGAGTCAACGCTAACAGCGGCGAATATTTGGTATATTAAGGCAGAGGGAACTTTGACTAATAATTACAAATTACCTCACTTTAGTTTAACACCCCGTAATTTACCTCACCAACAACCAAAATACGTCGAGAGTACCACATTTTTTAAACAACAACAACAACAACAATGGTTCTCAAAGTGTTGCACCCAAAATTAATTTGATATGTACAAAAAGACTAACAACTCGGTGTCTGCACAACAAAACTACTATTTCTCGCATTAGGCCACCAGGATTTAAAAAAAAAAAATAAAAAAACAAGCGTTCTTTAATGAATAAATCAAATCTTTGCAAAGTTAATATGAGAGTACCATTCGGTAATTACAGAGTTCTACCACAACCGTCACAGAATTTACTTAGAAGTTACTGCAGAATTTGGTAAAATAGAGGTGAATCACCTTGCATAATCTCTTCACGCTTCCTTGTCTCACTAATGTGCTTACGTTTACTATAATTTTATGTGAGTTTTGGGTGATTATTACTGCCTTCAGAACTTTTAATAAATTAACTCTAAACAAGGCATTTATCAGTTGATATTAAATTACCTGATTATCTTCTGATTGAATTCATCCCACTGTGCGAACTGGTAAATATGTAGGAAATCTCCCGTTTGACACAATACAGTTGAAAAATTTCCTCCCTCAGTAACCTGGTAAACACTTAATCCTCAACTGCACAGTGCACACAGCATCCTGCTCTTAAGATACAATGAATTGCACATTGCGTTAAGATATACACAGAATACACTGACGTAATTTTCAGGACAAGTTAAAATAACGGATAATTCAACCGTCTCACCTTACGTACATTTTTTTTAATGCAAGACTAGTCAGTCTGCTTCTAACACGCCGTGCGCTACAGAACAATGTCCCATTAACCCAACAGAACACATCATTTTAGTAACATTCGAAACGCTCATCTGACGGTAAACATACAAATCACAAAAACGCTACTGTAGAATGTAATGCAAAGTGTAATAAACTTCACTTGAAGCATCGAAACTGAACACATAGCGGAAATTGGATGTCTTCCTTCAGTTTCTCGGGCCGGTGTATAACGTGGCCTGTAGGGTACGATAGGCTTAATCCTTCCAGCGCTTCAACAATAATGAAGTTAGATTTTTCAGGATAAACAAAATGAAAAGGAAAATCCTCGACGCACTTAGGTCTCAGAAAAGGAGCTAGGAAGAGAAGAGGCCAATGACTGGCTGGTGTGCTTCGCTGGAGGCTATTAAATGGACTTGGTACTGAGTTTTGAATGATGACAGAAAAACAGAGCCCAGTTTGAAGGCAATTACATCTTACACAATTGCATATTACGTTAATGTTCAGGACAACCTCCTTCAATATGAGATTCGGCATAAGAAACAAGAGTCCTGTCTAAATTAATGTAAGGATCCCTCCCCGGATGCCGTCCACTGCCAAGCTAATGGTAAGTTTTGTTAGTAGGATGCGTACTTCCTCATTAATGAGAGTTTAATGGGCTTTGGACAAAGAACGAAATATAAGCCGGTAACGGTAATTGTTACGAAGTACCGTATCGTTTTCATTTGTGTCTAAATGTGTTACAGCGACAAAAATTTCCCAACGGCCCTATAAACAACATTTCAAATTAAACGGATTTGCGCTCGGATTTGTATCAGCAACTGCGTGTATCATAACATGAAAATAACGGGAGAAGAATGACAATGATCTGGCTTAATACAACAGGCCTCTGTTCCATAAAACCAGCAGTGAAACAGGAAAGGCTTAGAGGCATAGCGCAGGTATGCCATTTGAGACATAGGGCCTACTTGGTTTGAATTCACATTAGAATACACCGCACGTTCCCTTAATCTCTCAAAATTCTAACTGGACAATTAATTTTAAAAATGCTTCCATCCACATCCCTCATTCGCATTCTCACCACAATTTATAATGTGGTGTTAAATAGGCGATATAGCTAACAAAATATTATTAAATAGCTAAACTATAAAACTGCCTTCCGGTCATATAAACACGAAGGTCGGTAAACTTGCATATTAAGAGAAATATTCAAGTTGAATTCAAATGGTTTAAGAACGATCGACATTTAAATGCTGCCAACTCCTTCCAGTATTACTGCACACACAACTGTTAGTCAGTAAACTTACCAGTTCAGAGTCAGTCGCTCTCTGGCCGCTACAAACACAATTACCTCATTCTGCATAAAGAGTTCGATGCGTTCGTGATCTGACGTTTTCACAGCGTTGCAGATAAAGATTAAATTTTATGAGATATGACGCAGTAAAGGTAAAGCAATCCCATTACAGGCCTGGACAGGCCCTGAGGGTTCCAGCCGGTTGAGGCTCCCAGATTTCAAGACAATCGGCACATGAAGGTGATAAGGTTGACAGCCCTATGCAACAGCCGCCTTCACCCCCCAGGAAATATTCCTGATACTCATTTCTGTTTCAGGCTGAGTCAACCCCAGGGCCATAGTGCGGCCGGAAGGATTATGTCAATAAAAAATTCCAATTATACCATCGGGAATCGAAACTTGTGGCGCAGTTCCTCAACGACTGCGACATCTCGTGCCCCCCATATGATGCAGTACTGACTGATAATTAACTGCAGACTTTGGGCGGAGTTTGCTACAGCCATCTTCAGGGTAGTCCAAGAAAGAGTAAGTTGTGTGGGCGAAAAGGATGTATATATTTCTTCCCCTCGACTTACAGTCCTAACGAGGGTTAAGTTGAAGACGGGCGCAGTAAGCTCTTCCGAAGCGTCAGAAACTATCAATCAGTACGGCGTCATATCCCACGGGACTTTAATTTCCAGTTACATAACTTATATCAGCATTCAAATTTACTTCTATACATGACAGATACTCCAAAACTGCAGAATCGCATACACATTCTGGTCTGCTCCTTTCAAGCAATCAACTGGGCCTACCACAAAAGCTACTGCCTCTGTGAAATTACGATGTGATGTGGAAGTCACTCCCATTCTTCCTTTCGGACTGTATCTTCATCTTACAGTACACAAGCTGTTGGAACGAATACTGTGGTATTCCAGGATGTGACGTCAAGACCGTTAAACCACACGCGTATCTGTCTCCATTCTGTCCCTGCTTACAAATAGTGCAAAGCCACTGCCCACGATTCCAGAAGTCTCTTTCCTACCAAAATTATAGAAAATTATAGCACCTACCAAACAGAACAGTGATTATACCACCCCCACCCCACAAAAGAAATGTTCGGCACAGGATCTTAGACCTAAACATTTCTATTCGCTGTATTCGTCCGATTTGCGACGCACAATACATTTCCTGTAAACATGTTTCTCAGGCACAAAGCAACTGAAAAAAAATTACAATAGTGCAATGTAAGCCTGCATTGCGGGACATTAAGGTAAGAGTCAAAACACTTCATTCTTACTTTTGTCTCTCCCTTTCACAAGATAACTTTTCGGTGAAAATACTTAAAAAATTCTGTGGTTCTCAACCACATCAAACATTTTAAGCACAAAAGCAAGAAAGAAGATTTTGCCTTGACTTTTATTTAAATATAGTGGTTTATAAGAAACGTTCCTTTTATGGACACATATTGGAGGGATCTTATGAACAATTACCTACGGGGTCCATAAAATGAGGGGAATTTCTTGACTAGCTGAGATCCGATTAGCTTCTCAAGCAGAACTTTGCTGTATGGAGAAAGTAAGTATGAACAATCAAAAACTTCTTGTGTCTTGTATTACAAAGCTTGACGACACATAGTTTTCTTTCTCTTGTTTCTGTCAGACTATAACCCATAACAGGATAGAAGTTCTTTGAAAATATATTCCAGAACCCTGTGTCTCATACTTAAAACTGAACATCATACGAGTATACACTGAACAGACTTGCGAAAAACGGCAGAAAGTTTGATTACAGAATCAAAAACATATCGGGTAAGCACGGGCCAGTACAAACCTGACATAGAGATAAATACGCAGCGTCTGTACAAGCACTGCCCAGATTCAGTTTCCCTCAACGCAAAGCAAGTTTCTGCAAGGTATAAAAAAGTCGCGACCAAGACCACCGTGCTTCTGCGATACGAAATATTTCTAACACTGCCACGAGGAGACAGAAATCGGAAAACAGCATGTTCAGTTACACACGGTTATGAAGACACTCGTTACAGCAGGGGATCAAAACGGGAAACGAAAGGCACTTGAAAACGTATGTAATTACTGTCGACAACACGTAACAACGGATGAAATGTGGGGAATGAATTAGTAAGAGAATCAGTGAAAGGTGTTCAAGTTAATATGGCATAGTAACAAACTGTTGGGAGGTTTTGGCACAGGACCAATGACAAGAGAATATTTAAACAAAGGAACCACGTGATCCTTCCCCTCCTTCGTTGGTTTGTGGGTGTAACTGAAATGAACTTTTAAACCGAAAGACGCAGTTGTTAAATTCAGTGTTCTAAGTGCATGCTTGTTGAAACCTGCTCGTTTTGTTACTTGCAGAACTGAAAATTTAAAAAAGAGAGAGAGAGAGAATCTGATGAGCTCAACTACACAGGCATAATCCGTCTACTCACACCCAGAATTAAACAGTGTCAAGATACCACAATATTACTTAACTGTTTTAATACCGAAAATTTCAAATGGAAGATATCGTATTATAGTTTTATGGTAACAAATTCATATTGTAACACTAATTTGTACGTCAGAACAACTGTTTTTATTACACAAGGTAATATGTAGGCTACATGTTTCGACTAATAAATAGTCATCTTCAGGCCTATTCTTTACAGGTTAAGTCACAGGATCCTCTGCACACATTGGGATCCCAGTGTGTTTACATCAGTGAAATATTCAAGCCATATGCAAATGATATGGCTTAAATATTTCACTCATGTAAACACACTAGGATTCCAATGTGTGCACAGCATCCTGTGACTTAACCTGTAAAGAACAGGCCTGAAGATGACTATTTATTAGTCGAAACATGTAACCTTGACTTAACCTGTAAAGAACAGGCCTGAAGATGACTATTTATTAGTCGAAACATGTAGCCTACACATTACCTTGTGTAATACAAACAGTTGTGCTGACGTACAAATTAGTATCACAATACGTATCCAAGCACTTCGTGATGTCTTCATTCAAATTCGTAACAAATTCCATTTGTGTGATGTTTCAAGTGCTGTCGAAACGAAGCAGGACAGATTCCGTGTCCGGTATAATTTCAAACACCAAAGCTTTACCAGAGTGATTTGCTTCGTAGCACCGAAAGGGTAAGCAGGTCCTCGCCCTGAAACACTTCACATATTGTTTTGCTTACTGCCACACTTGAGACCACGTGTCATCAGCCACTAGCCGTCCGTGCCCGAGGATGAACGGAAATGTTATCGCGCGATTGAAACTCCATCAAAATCCGTTCAAATAGAATCAACTTCATAAAAGTGCACAAAAGAAAGCAACACGACAAAGGCAAGTGGGGAATTCGGTCGGTATAAGCAGCCTACAACAATCTAACTTAGAATTGGCTAAATCAAGCCATGCGGTGTGGGTTTGTGAATAGTTTATACAGATCAAGAAAATATTCATTTCTCCTGCCACATTATTCATTACGACCAACTTTTAGTACCGCACCTGAAGGACTAGGGCATAAATTTTGTGCTCGTGAGTGACAACGTGCAATCAAAACTTAGAAAAAGCGAAATACAATATAATGTCAACACTATGAAAAGTCAAGTAAAAAAAAGTTAAAAAAAAGACCTAAATGGGGAACTAAAGCGAAATTAGGCAAATATTATGCCAGTTCTGAAAACAGCATACAAATATTCCCGTGGGACTTGTCTGTCTGTAATATCCCACTGTATTCCCGACGTTTTTGACTTCCCAAATCACCACCCAAAGCGAAGTGACTAACCAATGCTGCCTGCCCACACGAATGGCACACATCCATATGTCGTACGTATTCCGTTCTGATTTGTCTATCGATAGCCAACGGGAAGCACTCCGGAAATTCGAAACCCAAACAGTGTTCCGACACTCCGAACGTATTTGTTTGTTTGTTTGGTTGGTTGTTTGTTTTGGCGCGACAGCCCCCAGTGGGCCAGGGTCTCCTCATTCACGAGGTTTCTAGATCACACGCAACGACGCACCACAGTCGGTAGGACTCCTCTGGACGAGTGATCAGCTCATCGCAGAGACCTCTACCTGACAACACACAACACTCACAACAAACATCCACGCCCCCGGTGGGATTCGAACCCACAATCTCAGCAGGCGAAAAGCTGCAGACCTATGCCTTAGACCGCGCGGCCACTGGGACCGGCAAGAACGTGTTACGTGTGTTAACAATATAACACACATTATCGCGTAAGAATCATCAGACAGAATAAAATTATTTTCCACGCACCGTTGTGACTATCACATTGGCACAGTTATAAATCCGATAGGAGTGAAACGAAGCGAAGACTGTCTTCTGTCTAGGTTCATCAACGTATTGTGAGCTAAGAGTAACAGAATTACAAGACATGGCGATAAGTTGGCCGTCGGGGGAAGTTTTACAAAGCGTCCACTTAACATGTTTGTTAACATATCAGTATATTCATAATTTTGTAGAAGTTTTGTACACGTGAGTACAATACAATTAAAATAGCTAGGCAGATTTTCGCATAGACGAACCAACTAAAATTTCATGGAAACGATCAGGTCGTTTGGTGCTGTTACACACAGGCACAAAAATAATCGGTGGTTTTAGAACCCATTTTAAAAATACACATAAAAACTGCACTGCATACTTACCCATCGCTCCCTATGCACGAATGGAACTATACAGGCTGTTAGTGCAGAAAATGTGTTGTTTAATGACTGTAAACCTTTGAAACCTCGGGGAACGTTGGAATAAAGCGAGCCTGTGTTACATTATTGCATAAAATACGAGTTCATTCTCACTGCACACAGACTAATTTTCTTTTCTTCATCGAAAAAAAGCAATCATCACGAGGCTGCGACAAAAAAAAAAGTTCTCATCGATAGCACTGCATAGACTGGGAAAAACAGACGCGGCCATCATGCAACGTGCTGATATCCTAGAATTTCGCAGGGAATGCATAAATAAGTAAGCCCAGGTTTATTCTGCATATTAGCCTACATCTGCGAGATTGCAGGTTCTCACAGCGGTGTAATCGAGCATTCCGCCCACCCGGGCTATGACGCTGTGTGTGTAGGTCCCGACGTTTCGACAAACGTGTCACCTCCATCTTGAAGGGTTCAAGGACAATAGATCATTGCAGGTTTTTAATATAAATCATCACTTTTTTATCATTTCACCGTGCATTCTGTAGATTATTTAATTACACAACCAACACATGCACACACACACACACACACACACATATATATATATATATATATAATTTAAGAAGTCCAAAATTTACATTACACATTTAAAACGCTCCTACATATTTCGATCACACGATCATCCTCAGGGAGCATATACGTTTCCTTGCTAAAGTTACAATTTAAAACATTCAGTGAATTATTTCGTTACGTTAACTTTGGTGCTGTGGCAGCATGTCGTGTTTTTGTGTGTACGTCGTATGCTCATGCTGCCACAGCACCAAAGTTAACATAACGAATTCACTGAATTTTTTAAATTATAACTTTAGCAAGGAACAATGTATGCTCCCTGAGGATGATCGTGTGATCGAAACATGTAGGAGCGTTTTAAATGTTTTAATGTAAATTTTAGACTTCTTTAATAATAATAATAATACATATATATATATATATGTGTGTGTGTGTGTGTGTGTGTGTGTGTTGGTGTGTGTAATTAAATGAATCATCGCGATTCTCACACTTAGATCTGCATCCCTTGTAAACAATGGGGGTTTGTCCCTCCCTTCAATTAATTAACTGCTGAAGGTTGTTCTCCATCTTCACACTTTCCACCACCCCATCTATACAAAAATTATGACTACTATCCATTGACTCGGAAGAACAAAACCCAAAACTTAATGTTGCACAGAATTGCTGATACTCGCGGTAGGCGTTGGTCAGCTGGTAGTCCGGTTTTTTTTTACTTTATTTTTTTTTAATGCCAGAAACGTTCGTACGCTCACACGTTTCGGAGGAACGAACCTACACGGTGTCGAAACTCTGAAAACTGTCATCCATAAGACTCATACTTGTCAGTCAGAAATAAAATGTACGAATGCCCACCTTATATAATATAGTTGTGCTTTTCATGCGTCCGGATGTAATTCCCTACCGAACGATGTGATACGTTAGTCGTATTCGTAGTGACGGTTTACCGCTATGCTAGACTGCTTAGTCACCTACGCTGGACTCAACGATTAATAACCGTCAACGGTTTTTTTAGTCACACAAGGTGTCTTCTTCTTCTTCTTCTTCTTCTTCTTCTTCTTCTTCTTCTTCTTCTTCTTCTTCTTCTTCTACTTCTTCTTCTTCTTCGTATTTACCAAACATTAGCTCAATGATGCCCGTTTTAAATTTCTTTCCCGCTGTTTCATAAAGCATGACTATGAATTTTCGCATCTGGCGAACACTTTCTAACATCAAATGTTGGGCGCCTCATGATTCAGCATATAAATGTGCAATGCTTAATCCACTTTCTTTAAAAATGTGTATGTACAGACTAACAACAAAAACAACAAGTTATGTCTTACACGTGAACAGGAATGTTTAACACCAGCAAACTGAATTGTCACGAGTCGCCGTATGAGTTTAACCGATACAACTACGTTTCATATTCCCATACCGTATCTGGTAGGCCAGCTGTTTGAGAAGCAGTAATATAATCCACTTAATGAAACAGTCATTAGTCTAATACATACCTGTGTACCAAGTTGCTCGTAATGCATGTTAATATATTAGTGGAAAGTAGTAAAAACCAGTGTCGACATCAGCAAACGGAAATTATCAAGTTACCACATTATACTGCTGGTCCAGCGGCCAAAACCTATTGTTACTGTCATGTCAGTTTAAACTTTATAAACAGAAGAAACTGAAGACTCTATCAGTTATTGCAATCGTATCTTCCAGAATATCAAATCAGAACTTCATTTCGCTGCAGCAGAAGCCCGGAAGCAAAAATTCCCTTTCCAAATGATATCAGAAAATGATGACAATTCGATTTCTAAACCTGACATAAATTTCAGAATATTAAGACCAGGACAGGGAAAATCCGTAAAATTGTCCTGCCGCTCCGAACTGTTCTTCAGGCCTTGTACAAAATGTATACTACAACCTGCATGCAGCTGTTGGTACCGGACCCCTTTCTGTATCCTCTATATAGCGCGACTTGCTCAACTCTTCCATGCAAAACACCTTACAGCTGTCTGAACACATTTCCATCAATTCGTCACTAATATCCAGTAAGCTTTAAAATAAATCTCGAAAGGTTTCTGAAATAAATTAAGAAAGAACTGTACAAGGTCTGAGGTTCTCGCGATGCTGACGATGACAATTAATAAAGGTAAAAAGGTACAGTTCACCCTAGAACAGGCCATGACGTCCCAGAAGACTACGTACTTGACGAAAGTTAGCACATGTGCTGACTTTCGTTTCCCAAGGCACTGTACATCAAGATCCAGCACATTTATACACTACTCTACAAATAAATGTCTACACTTCAATTATTTGACGCTTCTATACTGCGTCAGCTGTGTACAAAAGTCGCCAGTTTCGTTTTATGCGGTATTACTTTGGTTTGACCCCTGATGTTGGTCCCTTGCGGACCGAAACATGTAGGAACATTCAACGTGATACTATTACATAAATATCTAAGGAACAACTTCGTGCATTTAGTGTCGTGAATTATAACTACTCTTTCTTTAACCTCGACGTTAGATATGTGTGATTGGTTAACGCCACGCTCCAGCGCTTTAGCCCAGGAAAGAGACCCGGTACCCATCGCAGAGGAGGCTGGATGAGCGCCATGGCCGGTCTGGACGGTGCGAAAAATCTCGCCCTCCGCCAGGATTCGTCCAGCCAGTAGCCAGTCGCTATACCGACTGGGCTATCCCGGCCGACGATGACGATTAATGCCTTCTGGATAGTTAAGCCTTCTACTCAGGCAAAGTTTCCCGACGCTTTGCTCAAACCCTCAAGGCTAAAAGAAACAGGTTTCTTCAACGTGGCTAAAAGGCATCATATGCCAGAAGAACATAAGTCAATAAACAATATTATTTGCTTCGAATACATTTAAAAAACCAATTAAATCCATAAAAATGTCAGCACTACGTCTTCGCTCAATTACACGTTCAGAGTGAACTGCTCTAAATAGTACTGCAGCAACTTTTACAGCAGCCACCATCCTGACACGATAAGCAGCTGGAACAATTACAACTGACAACCCCACATTTAAGTAAACGTTATGTTAATTGGTGGGCACCAAGTAAGTACTCCTTTTCATAAGCAATCGGTATAGGCCTCAATCCAACAGCAAGATCTAGTTGCAGGCGTATCCTGTCTACGCCCGGTACGTTCCGGTATTCAGTGCGACTATATTCGTTTCAGCAGAAGGCAGGAAACAGGTAAAATATAGATCGAAACTGTGATGCATGAACTATATTAAGTACGATACTACAATACTAACGAAACAAAAGGTCAGCAACTGTGAGACAAAGTGCCAACAAAAAAGAAAACACCGACATATATATCTGACCAGTCGCCTAGATAGAAGAACCGGAAGAGTTTTAACGTACATATCGAATTAAAAAAAAAAAAAAAAAAAAAAAGGTTTTAAACCAAATTTTTAAAAACAAAAATTAAAAAGAAATTAAGAATGAAAAAAAAAAAAATAAAA
>Ga0123357_10008384_pt1 | contig 12901 bp, 6 predicted proteins | sample TergutEmb28metaG_FD_89873 | JGI IMG/M metagenome (GOLD analysis project Ga0123357, IMG submission 89873) | Embiratermes neotenicus P4 segment gut microbial communities from Petit-Saut dam, French Guiana - Emb289 P4 | ecosystem: Host-associated > Arthropoda: Insects > Digestive system > Gut ...
CAGCATGACATCACAGAAGACCCGAATCTTCAAACACGATAGTTACACGAAGCATAAACAATCACAGCTTCAGCGTTGTCACGGGCTGAAAGCGTCAGACACAACCCCCCCCCCGGGGGAAAAAACAAAATCAAAAAAAAAACAAAAAATTTTTAATCCTATTGCATCAAAAAAATATTTCTCTACTAAAAAATTTTTTACCGGCAAAAAAAATGTTGGGGGGGGGGGGGGGGGGAGGCGCCATTTTACTACGCCTTACGCTGTGCTCTGCATATTAGATAGAGGCAGCGGAACAGAGACTTGTACTGGTACTTTACACTTTACACGCTAAACACGGTAAGGGTCCGAATTGCGTTTAAATTGAGGTCATTTCTACGTATTGAACTTGTTCCTAGGCGTTAAACGCCAATGAAAATATGCTCGGAGGATTCAGTTCTTTTTTTTAATATGGCATTTCGTAAATGGGCGATGGAATTCCGACGTCCTACAAGACGACCTATCGACCTCCGAAGAGAAGCACCTTAGGTTGCCTCGAACTGCCGTTTTCTGATTACCCATTAACGCAGTGTCATAAAACAGAAGAATGGAATCATCATGTACGCGGGCTGCGAAAGCCTTTTAAACTTACTCTGCATCCTCGAATTAGCGCGGCTGCTAATGCTGGACGTGGAAAATTAAAAGATATGCCGTTGGTTTGTGCTCCAGTCGTGAAACATTCACACCAAGATATATGAAACTCGGGAGACGACTCCAAAAGTTAAAAGAAAGTGTGTAAAGACAGACGGACTGACAACATGGTAATATCTTAAGTCTAATTTCTTTCCTCAAGAAAGGTAAGCTGTATTAATAAGCCAATATCTTGATTCTTGAGAACAAGAGCAAAACAGAACACACAAAACATTAAGTTGTCATGGCTAACAGATTCATACAAATTGCTCTCTGGCTCCGAGCTAGGCCAATTATAAGCTACATGTTAACGTTTCGCTGACCTCAGAAATTGATATTAGCCCTTAATTGAAGATAATCCTACAAACATTTGTTGCATATTTTAGAACAATCCATACTCATATTTCTGCCCGCAGCGACAAACTTGTATTTAACAACACAGGCAATGTTTCGGCAGATTTGAGTAAATATTCTGCTAATTAAAACAGTAAGATGCATACAAAAAAAATGCTTTTGATGAAACGATGTAGCCCACCCCCAACCCAGTCCCCCCCCCCAATATGAAAGAGAAGCCACAAACACAAATATATACAGACATCACAAGCCCAAGAGAAAAAGTAAGAAATGTTTTAGTAAGAGGTTACTGAAGACGCGAAAATAGCTTTACAGTTTGCATAATTAAATTCTACAAATCTCTCTTTTAAATTAATATTTTCCAATAGTTGTTACTATGAAAAATGATACATTTGAAACAATAACATTTACATCTTATGTACATATGCAGGAACTTTTATTCTTACAAAGGGTAGTTACCAGTATCAGTCTTTCACCTCATAAAATGAGTAACAATGGAACACTTTTGATGTACTTGATACTTGGACATTGCCTGGTGATTTGGGGTTACACGTCATATCATACTGTGGCCATGAGCAGGACATAAACAGAGTCAATAATGAATCAATTAGAAGCAATACAACAAGATAATCTAGAACTTGACTGGGAGAAGAAAATGTACATTAGTTACAATTGAGGCCTTGACACACTACTAGGCCTGATATGATCCTGGTCTTGCAGCAACTCTGGTACACACATGTGCAAACAATTCCAGTTTACAGCTGAGCGTTCACTTGTTTGCCCACAGTAAGTCAATCATTGTCACGTACATACCGTATTATACACTGCATGACACCAGAACTCAGTAAAAGTGACAATAGGATGTGGAGCAAGTCATAACCATTTGTACATAAAACCAGTTTTATTGAATACTACCAATGCAGCATCAGCAAAGATTATGATATGCTTGACCTCAGGGGGCCATCTCAAAAGTTTACTTAAATTTTGAAAACAGACAATCTCTCTTACACCATAACGTCATCTAGTACATACAATTTTTGTGCTCTAGGTCAATATATTTGTGTAAAGCTGATTTTATGGTTACAACAGAGATGGTTTAATATCCATGCAAGTTCATCATTTTATTTGACCACTACTTGGCACCACTTTCTGTTAGCACATTGTATTAATCTAGCCCCCTCCTGCCCCACATGTGCAACAGAGTAGCTGCAAGAAGTGGCAAATGGTAGGTGTCAGATAAAATAAAGATTCTCTGTAAGTATGCCATCAAGATGGCACTCTGAAGTTAAAAAACGTTGCAAACTATGTGAAGTTCTGTGCTGATGGTTGTATGCATTTGGCAGAGGCATATGAGCAAATCACTCAGCTGCAGTTGTCACAACTTTAATGTTTCTGTTGTGGTAACTATACCTTGACCGTTTATATCCATCACTTCCCACATAAATTGCAATTGTGATGTTCAGTTTTAGGATTATTATATTCTAAAATACGGGCATACAAACAAGGCCAACTCATTTATCCCACTGTCACCATAATTTCATTTAATACTGGATAATAGATTATACTCCATTTTGGAATATACAATTGCCTTCATTGTTTACCAAAATTTGATGCCGTTATAAATATTCAACAAAACTGGCATAGTGTAGCAGAGGTAAACTGTACAAGGTTCAGAAACTTTATGCTTTACTTTTTAAACATAATTATTTTACACTAGATGCAGTAGTTCTGCAATTTAATTATTTCAGTGTTCCTAGAGGTACTGCTGACATGTATGTCGGCATAACATTCCACAGATGTAGCAGTTCAGTACTGTAGTTCCTCCTGACAATGAAAGCATTTTTGTTCATAATTTTATAAATACTGAATGAATGAACCTCATTCGTAACATTCACACTATAGATCCTCTGGTCCTTCCTACCAGAGAACTTGCAATTTTGTCATAAATCCACAACTAATAGAATAATAAAGTAGTTAAACATAAGTAACGTTAGATAAACCACTGTATAGAGCAACAATCAACATTTCATTTTGATTTACTTCTGTCTTTAACAAGGTGTTACGTATCTTTCACACTTTTCTCATATCCTCATTCATACTGTCATATCACCCAACAACCACTAATGAATTGAAATAACATGCAATATGCAGACCATGTTCAATTCTCTAAGCACACACATCATTGATAAATTAAAATCAACGAGAGTCCGTTAAGCTATGTACAGTTTGTTTCTGATTGGTTTTGTAAATATTAAAGCTTGTCCATTTTTTTAATAAAGCATTTGTTACAAATAAGTATTTGTAAGCCCACTTCACAGACAGATGTCCAGGTTGTCAAAATGACAGTGCTGTGGTAGACCAATCTTTAATGGATATATAACAAATCATGCATTATGAAATGAAAAAAATAAATTAGGAAATTCTGCTATTCATTATCACAATAGTCATGTTTAATGAATGTGTAGATATGGTTCCTACATTGCATCTAAGTTATATACCTGTTAATTTTAAACTAAACAAATACCGATGACGAGTATGATAATGATGCTGACGATGATGATGACAATGGCAGTAACGACTCTACTGAGAATCTGAGGTTAATATACTGTAAGTTTTGTCATTCATACAGCCTATTAACCATGAAAAATGTACACTTCAAGTCACTTAGATTGCACAGCGAAAAATACCTGGAAGTAACAGTGCAGTCATACTGAGATAACACACACTGATGGACATATTGCATACTATTATGTATTTAAGATGTTAGGAGGAATAATAATAATAATTATTATTAACATAACCAACCCGTGTAAATGTTTACTCATTCTCCATTTAAACCTGGTGGCACATACGTTGGAGTCCTCTTTCAAGAAGATATATTACATTTTATATAACAAAATTTAAACATCAAAAGGTGACTAAAGAAAGCACAGCCCTTTTAAACACATATAAAAATAATAAAAACAATTTTTCCTGGTAAATTACATATACTCTATGTTTCAACTAAGTATTTAATGGTGATGTATGGGTGTGTATGCCTCCATTCATAACATGTAGACATCGAACCTCCACCGAGAAGACAACTGCATGATGGCACAATAGTGCATAGCCTTATAAACAAGCACCATTTGAGTTTACAGCAGTAAAATTAGTCAACAATTTTATAAATCAGAGACTCAACATAACAAGTCATATATGTACAGTACTACATCATGTGAGGACCAATTATGTAACAGCTAATTGACAACTAATTTTGAGAAAGAAATTCATCACCATTCTTTCATTACATCTTTTAATACCAACAAAACCGTTTAACAAAACTGTTTAACATACAGAAATAGTGAAATAAATGTATATATTGGTCCCAGAATATACGCTGTATATAACACAAGTGAGATGCAATCTTATTCAAAATATGCAGTTCATCACTCTAGACTCTAGGTTCCTTCCCTTTTCCAAAAATTCGGCACACTCATAAGACAATCAGACGGATCGACTCGGAGTTTGGCAGGTACAAATGTTTCTTTGTCTCAAACAGAGCTGTCAGTTCCTCAGTGAATTTTTGGTGCAGCTCACTTATTTGTTCCTTTGTTGGTTCTGGAACTTTTTGAATCGGTATCGGTGATCCAACTGCAACAAGCAAATATTTTATATATTTCACTTTGCTATTTCAGCTTTATTACAATCAGTTCCACCAATTTGTCATAAGTTTGCTTTAAATTGGGAAGGTAAAAGTTGTAGTGATAAATTCATAGAAGTTACTTAGAAATATTTTTAAGCTGGACCTCTCATTAAGGGTTATATAAAATTGGTCATATAATTAAAACTGAGAAAATGTCATGTATATTTTAGTGTGAAATATAGAAGTGCATGTGCATCTGATGGTAAATACCCACAAAATATTAGCAGGAAATCTGCAAATTAATACAGAGGTTTAATTTCTACATTAAGAAGCCTGTTTCCTACTTGAATTATTTTTACAATCTAGAAGTGCCTGACAATCAGGATTATCACTTCAAACAATTAAACCTCACATATGTCCCATTATGCAGAGTATTTTTTAGAGTGGCCTATGTCTCAGTTATTCTGAATGCCTAAGCAACAGCACACCCACATTATAAATATGTCTACATATACCTATTTAGTTTTCTTTTAGACTTGACACTGTCTTGACTTGTGGATCAATATCAACGTTATGGAGTAACCTACTGCTTCCAAATGTGATATAAACCCGCAGTCTGACACAATGTCACCACCGAAAATAAAGATACCCCTGTCAGAAGCCCATGTCTCATATTTCTGCACATCTTGTAATAAACTTCACTCATTTTGTTTAAAATTACAAGCACACTCTATGAAATCTAATTTACTGTAAGTCTTTATATCTTAAGAATGTCCATAACAATAAATTATAGGTTAAATATTTATTAATTTATGAGTTATTGATATCACAATGCTTTAAAGAAACATAAAGCTAATAAAATGGCTTGTTTAGGTTCCTCAAGCACTATTTGTGATAAATATTTAAGATCTCAGCATTAGAATACAAAGCCAACAGTTTACCCTATAATATATTTATAGTAACTCATGAGGGAAACAAGCCACTTGTATGATCTAGGCATAAATGGAAATTATTAAATTGGACATTTAATAAATCCGTTGGAAAGGGGAGAACTGGCCTGATCTGGCTCAGGATAGGCTCATGTGAACACCATAATGAAACTTCAAGCTCCATATAGCACAGGGAATTCTTGGCTATCTGAGGAACCGTTAGCTTCTCAATAATGACTGTTCTGTATAATTGGTTAGTTGATTAATGTGTAGCAATTACACAGAATGGAGCAAAAGATACTTGCCAACAGACTTTAGTATCACTTTGTTTATATCGATAGATATGAAGAGAAGAAACTTGTTAACCTTGTCGTGATTAAGAATAAATCCTTCTGGTTATTTTTTGCTAAAATAAACATGACCATTGCTCACTAAAACATCGTTCAGTCAAAACACAACAATATAAAGTTGCTACATGTTTCGGTTACAAGTAACCATCATCAGGCAGACATTTCAATACATTGACATAACATGTTCAGTGCCACAGTCATGTCCATGTAGTGAAATGTCTGCCTGATGATAGTTACTTGTAACTGAAACATATAGCAACTTTACATTATTGAATATATTGTTGTGTTTTGACTGAACGATATTTTAGTTAGTACTACAACACAACGGGATGGCTCGTATCAAATGACCATTACTGTTCAAATAGTCCAAAATTTTGGCTTTTCTTCAAAAGCAGTATTAGAGAAACAGTCATATAGTGCCACCGTCACTTAGTGCCCATGGAATTGTGTGAAATGAAATTCCATGTTATTCAGTTTTTTGATTGACTGCCACATCTGATTGCATTAAAAAAAAAAACGTGCCTGTACATCAAGGTTTGCCTGTATTGACTGCAGTGCCTAATAACGGCTGGTATGAAGATTTAAAGGCACTCATTTCTGCTTGATTCTCAGAATGGCAGTAGAGTTTAGAACCCAGACCCTTCCTTGTGGGATGTGTGGTGGACAAAGTGGCAACTGGGACAGGTATTTCCCTGTATACTTCAGTTTCCCCAATCAGTATCATTCCAAAAATGCTCCATATTCCATCATCCATCTACCAATTATGCTACATAATCTTACTAACTGGTATTGTTCTTAAATGAAAACCACTTTGGGCAACTTGCTCGGTCTGATGGAAAACGTACGACACATCGGGTTCAATTTCTTGAAATTATGGCAGTCAGAACGCCGCGTCTGAGATACAAGTGATATTCTAGTATTGAAACGCTTCTCTGAGCCCAGAGTTTTCTAAAGGATCTTAATACATCATACTCAGGTGAGTACTACGTTACCGAGTGTGGTGACTGGCCGACGCTGGGGCACTACTCCGAATGAGTACTGGAACAGACCTCTACCAAGAAGAGCAACAGGAGCAATCCCAGTTACCCTTCGGCAAAACTCCTGGGCCCTCCGTAACCAAGAACCTTCAGGGTTTTGCACTTGGTCATAGACATCAGTCTCGCCAAAAGAAATCACAGGCACCAACGGAGTCCTATGTGACAAGCAACAAAATTTTATGTTCGTCAGTCGCTTTGGAGGTAAAACCAATCTCTTTATGACCATCTTCACACAAAATGTCTCCAGACTTTGAATGAATACAGATTTTGTCATCAAGGATATGACGTCTGAGGGGAAAACTGAAAGAAGGATAACAATTTGAAGACCTGGGCATAGAAGAGAGGATAATATAAAAAAAATTGTAAAGAAACAGGAAGGGAATTAAAGGTATGGATTAATCTGGATGAGGAAAGGGACAGGTGTCACTGTCTTGTAAACATATTTAAGGCAGCAGTGCATGAATTCAGGACTCAAGGTCACCTTCGAGACTGAATTGTGTACGGTGGCCCTTAATATTTGTTGGTCATCAGGATGGAACTAGTTTAAGTTCAAAATTTTGAGGCTGCTCCCAGATTTTTGGAAAATTTGTGAAATTCTGCAGTAACAAACTTTCAAGCTCCACAAAATGTGAGGAAATTCTTGATTAGTCAAGACTATTAAATTCTCAAGATGGACACAGCTCCATGGAGCTCACTAGTTATTATGTGACCTCATTCAGCCCGGGGACAGGCGGTTGACGCAATGCACTACAGGTCGGAAGGTCGCGAGTTTTTTTTTTCCCCCAATGGTGTCCCTGGACTTATTCATTGACATAATCCTTCCAGCCGGTGAGTAGGGCTGACAATCTTACTACTTTCATGGCCGCCTGTTTTGAAATCTGGAAGCCCCAACTTCCTGAAACCCTCAAGGCCTGTCCAGGCCGCTATAGGGATTGCCTTTCTTTGCCCATGTAGTCCTGTGAATAAAGTCACATCCCACAATATGTTATTCTTCATCGTCACAGCCATGTGGACCCCACAACTCGCTGTGCATCATTTAGATATTTGTAAGTGTGGGAGAATTAATAGATAATTGACCGGCTGAATAAACACACCGGCTTTACACTGAAGAACGGTGGATGCATACTTCAGCATAATTAACATACTGAAGCATACCCATTTTAATAAGGGGAAAAATTAGACCATCAAATTTAATTCCAGACAGCTGCAATGGAAAGCTTTAGCAGTACTTTATTGGTCACTGCATGATTAATTCTCTCTTCATTTCACTATCTGCTTCGTAAAATCGCTTAGAGTGTCTTCAGATTGCTCTCCTACCCATGTATTAAAGCCAGTTTCACAAATCCTTTCCGTCTCTTCAGGATGATCTTGTAGGTGCCCGGTCGTGACTCAAGCGACTCGGAGGCTCCTCCCACAATAAGCGCCACTGCATTTCCCGGTCGGCTCAACACGTAGTTCAAACCGTCCACGGACGACGGACAACCACCTGGCAAAGAGCACGTTTCAGAATCAACAATCTTGTGAATCCGGTAACATCTCTCAATTATATCACAACCAAGAACTAGAGGAGTGGACAAATGTACCCACATGAAATCAATGTGTTTTCTAAATGCATTATTATTTATTTCATTTCATTTCATTTGTTTATAGGTTCATTTATTACATATACATTGCCACTGCAAACATTACAGGCTTCAGCCCCCATGTAGTAGAGGTTTTCGTTTCCCTGGGATGTTACACCTGGCCACTAATTTTGGAAAGCTGATCACTTTGCAAATATTATCTCCAGCATTCCAATTGGACAGAAAAGAACCGCAATGGCATTATAGCTAGTGCACCAAAATTAAAAGCCTTAAGATTGATTAACCGGTCTAAATTAAAGCTATTTTAAAGATTGTACCCTTACCGTTAAGAAGATTTTCCAGTTACGGAATCATATTACTCCAAAACAGATTCCTCCGAGAACCTCAGCTTATCTTTGTCAATATCGTTCCTCCAATGCTTCACAATCAAATATCATTTATTTGCTACCGATTTTAAGCAATCATTGCATTAAACCGCGTCGTTAAGTAAAGCATACCTCTAGCTCACTTCTTCGCATATGTATTCAGTTAAACATTCATCGTTTCAAAAATGTTGAAAAGAAAGTTACAGTCATTATATAAACACATAATTTAAGCCACATTCTGATCCCCGATAAAGTGAGTTCTCCCATTAAAACTTGGTAAAAATTACTACTTTTTTCTCTGATCTGCTCAAACCAAGGTGGAAGGTATTGTGCCGAAGGCTGCATGGCATTGGGGTAGAGATAGCAGTGTCATTTACGATCCCCTTGGGGAACCAGACCGCACCCCATTGTATGTAGGCCTTCCGTATGCGTGGGGCTCCGTGGACGGTGACCATATGTTTTTCCTCATATACAAGGGGGCTCCTTTTTGGGGACTCCGGCAGACATACATGCATGAATGAATGAATGGATCTGTGGCTCTGGTGACGGAGTATCCCTGTCCATGGGGACCCTGTTAGGGAACATGGACGGGGCTCCCTTACCGGGAATCTGAGGGAAACATAAAAAGAGAGACGTAAAAAAGCCCTGTAAGCGAGTATCTCTCTCCATAGGGTCCCCGTTGGGGAACCTGCAGGGGATTCGCTTTTGAGTGAAAAGGATAGTATACCTGGGTTAATTTCTTGAACCCAGAGGACATTAAGATTTTAAATCTGAGAGCCATCTGGAACTTTGGTAAAGGGTCAGGGCTCTCTTTAGCTGGTGTCAGATTATGGGGCACAAAGGGCCATAAGGCCTAGATGCATCGGAACTGTAAAGCAGCAGTCCCGTTACAGGCCTGGAGTGGCCCAGAGGGTTCCAGGAATTAAAGGTTCCCAGATTTCATGACAAGGGCACAGGATAGTGGTAAGGTTGTCAGCCTTACGCACCAGCCGCCTTTATTCTGGTACTCATTTCTGTTAGAGGCTGAGTTGACCCCAGAACCATAGTGTGATCGGAAGGATTTTATATCAATGAAAAATTCCGATGACACCAGCTGGGATCGAACCAGCGACCTTCCGATTTGTAGCACAACACCTTAACCACTGTGCCACCGCGGTCCCCATCGGGACCGTAAGGGTTCGAACCCAATATAAATATATCTAATAGTCGCTTTTCGCAATTCTGCGAACGCGTATAATAAAACCAGTGCTTCTGAAGATGCTCTTACCGCCTTCGTGCTTACCAAGTGCCAGAGAGAGTTCTCGAATGAAGGGTGTGAAGAAATGTCCGGCGAGAGTAACTAGATACGGTCGCAGACCGGGAAATAAACTGCTGAAATTGTTAGCGTCAGTAGCGAAGCTTGCGAACGCCCCAGCGCTGAGAACGCCATGAGGGAACACGCAGAACATGTAAGTATTGTTGGGGTCCAAGTCGACCGTCTTTTCAAGGCGCAACGGAAAATAATCTCGGAGATATTCCCACCACATCCACTGTCTGGCCCAATCTGACCTGCCGAAATGTAAAATCTGATATAAGAAACAGTGTAAAGGGAGAACATCAGAGGAAGTCTTAACAAGAGTGGCGTAGACAAACGGTCTGGGGTTCTGCGGTTAGCTAGTCCCCTTCGCGTTTCGTCGGTCCCGGAATCGTACCTCACCTCGAAGATCGACAGTCCTGACCCATTTATCCATGCTTTTACTCTGTCTACAGAAACCCTCAGAACAGTACCTTAAAACAAACCTTGCTCATTTCCTTCCACAGCCTTTCAATTCCGCCAAACACGTATCGTCCTGTATAAATTAGGCTGTTAAATTTGTAATAAGACAGGCAGTTTGCTGCCGTGGGAAATCAGTAAGTATTACATATTCTGAATGTGTGTTTGTAGCCTTAGATATCCAGTATGCAATGCGCATGCGCTCTGTTTAATTGTCAACCGTGGCCTGTCAGGCTCTACAATATTTTTCCACATTATCTCATAAACGGCACGATTTAAAAAAATATATTGATGCTAAAACGTGTGTTTCGATTTCTTTACAACTTCTGTCCGCAATATTTATCATTCTAAGAAGAACTGAGCGAGATATGATCACAAATGTGCACTGGTCTTCACGTTAAGTACCCGTTATTCTTGTCATGTTTTAAAGAAACTTGAATTTTCTCGATAGATTTTCAAAAAAAAAAATACTCAAATATCATATTTTACGAAAATCCGTCCAGTGTTCCATGCGGACGGACGGACAGACGGATTGACATGACGTAGCTACCAGTCGCTTTTCGCAATTTTTTCAACGCATATAAAAAATCAAAGAACAACAAAACGTCCCTCGGTACAAACTACACAGCATAATGGGCAGGTTCCACGGCTGTTGGTGGCGAACAGAATACGTGTTTGTCCTTGCCTGGTACCGAATACCAAGTCACCCAGCCCGTAGCCAGCAACTTACCGTCTGCCTCCTCTGTTGCTGATGTTCCGGTCATACCAGATCCACATGAGGTACAGTATTGCCAGGATGCTGTAGCGGGTCCACAAAATTAGGTACAGCATGAAGACGATGCACAGGGTTGGGCCGAACCCTAACGTCACAAACCAGGCACAAGCTGCTAGTGTCTGCAACCTCCGCTCCAGCGGAATGTTCAAAGGCGCGAACTTCACACCGAACATTTTCCTGAAGCCGCAGTTCTGTCAAGAAAACATCGTAAGCACTGTCACTATTATCTGTCAGTACATCTACTCTTTCTTTACTTACGAACAGAGGTGTACCTAGGATTTTTGGGTCCTTATGGAAAGCTTTCCAATGAGTCCTGTCACAGTCAAAATGTGCATAACAACTCCCCATAAAATTTCCTTTTCACCCACTGTTTCATTTCAGATTAAAATGTTCATTTAACTCTTAACCTGCTAACGTGGAGAATATGGTGAGCTCCTAATAATGCCAGCAGATGACAGATGGGATTTAACTCGGCGTTTAAAGGGTTAAATGCTGTTTCTAATACTCATGTGCATTATGGACGTGACTTTTAATTCGAGGACATCTGTAACTTTTCGTTAAAACCTACCCGAGAACTTATGCGCCAACCCGAAAAATACTGGCAATTAAATAACAGAATTTTCTGAAATCTGAACAAATATCTGCTGCTTTCGCAAGGAGACCCTCGATTACACTCTGGCTTCGAAATTTCCTTTGCAAAATCACTGACAAAACGTCCATTTTGCATGAATAACAGGGCCGTTTAGTCTGTTTTGACCTATCGAATTTCTCTTGCAATTTTTTTTATTAGCAGTAATCCACCAAATTACATTTTAACACTGGCCACGTGACGGAGAATCTACAAAAAAATGAAAATACACAAAACGCAAAGCAGCCCCGTTACATGCCTGGAGTGGCCCAGAGGGTTCCAGGAAGTTAAGGTTCCCATATTACATGACAACGGCACAGGATGGCAGTAAGGTTGTCAGCCCTAAGCACCGGCCGTCTTTACCCCCAGGAAATGCTCCTGGTACTCATTTCTGTTAGAGGCGGAGTCGACCCCAGGGCCATAGTACGATCGGAAGGATTACGTCAATGAAAAATTCCAATGACACCATCTGGAATCGAACCAGAAACCTTCCGATTTGTAGCACAGCACCTTAACCACTGTGCCACGGCGGTCCCCAAATGAAAACATATATCGCTGCAAATCCACTCTCCAGACATCTTTACCTTTTAAGGCGTAATTCTGAAAATTACTTAACCCACATGTTTTCTGTTAAAACATCTCTCGACAAGCAAAGAGCGCGAAAGGCTGATTGCAAAATACAGGAGACAATATTTCCGGTATTTTTATTGATATTTGCATGGGCTTACTATTTCTGTACCAGTGACATTAAAACATTTATGGGTTCAAGAATTCCGAAGCTGTTTTTCAATGATAGTATATTCAAAAAATCGTTCATTCATTCAATAATGTATCATGTC
>Ga0123357_10008385_pt1 | contig 12900 bp, 8 predicted proteins | sample TergutEmb28metaG_FD_89873 | JGI IMG/M metagenome (GOLD analysis project Ga0123357, IMG submission 89873) | Embiratermes neotenicus P4 segment gut microbial communities from Petit-Saut dam, French Guiana - Emb289 P4 | ecosystem: Host-associated > Arthropoda: Insects > Digestive system > Gut ...
CAGCACCAGCGTGTCGCGCAGCAGCTCGTTCAGATCGACACTGGTGAACTCGGCACCGCCGGTGCGCGAGAAGTTCAGCAGGCCGTTGACGATCTCGGATGCGCGGAAGGTCTGCTGCGTAATCTTTTCGAGCACGGGAGCCATGCGCGCATCGCTGCTCATGTGCTTGCTCAGCATCTGCGCGTAGCTGGAGATCACCGCCAGCGGTGTGTTGACCTCGTGGGCGACGCCGGCAGCCAGCAGACCAATCGACGAGAGCTTCTCCGACTGCGACAGTTGCGCCTCCATCTGTATGCGGTCGGTAATGTCATCGACCAGAACGATGCGTCCAATGGCCACGAAATCGCGCGTCACCAGCGGAGCAATCGCAATGTTGACCACGCGCACCTCGCCCGAAGGCACGGCGAGCCGGAACTTGTACAGCGTATGCGTTCCCTGCTCCTGGCGAACGCTGTCGAAGCGCGAGAGGAACTCCGGCGGGAAGAATCGCGAGATGGGCTGGCGCAGCGCCTCCGAGCGCGGACGCGCGAACATGACCTCCATCTGCGCGTTCCAGCTCTCGATGCGGTCGTCCAGATCAACGGCGAAGATGCCGATGTTGATCGACTCGACGATGTTCTCGTTGAACTCCTTGAGCCGCTCGAACTCGGTGATCTTCTGCTCCAGGCGGCTGTAGAGCTGCGCGTTCTGAATGGCGATGCCGATGTAACCGGCCAGCGACTCCAGCAGCTCCATGTCCTCGCTGGAGAGAAAATCGCCGCTGCGCGTGCGTCCCAGACCGATGACCGCAACCGTGTGCGCGCCGTGGCCTTCGCGGTTCGGAACCCGGCACGGCAGATAGTAGTTGAGGTCGAGCAGCGCCGCCGCGCGCTGCTGCTCTTCAGGCAGGCGAAGCACCTGCTGCGGATTCTCCAGGAAGATGTGACTGTTCGCTTGCCGGTCGAAGTCGAGGAAGCGCATGTCGAGCGTTTCAGCCTCGACCGCAGAGAGGTTCCCCATCCCATGCGACGCTGCCAGATAAAAGCTGCCACCATCCTGCGCGTTTTTGCGCTCGGACGCAAGGAAGACAGCCACCCGCGTGATGAGCAGCGTCTGGGGCAGGCGCTCAACGATGGAATCAAGCAGTGCCCGCAGATCGGTCTGCGAGTTCAGTCCGCGCCCGAACTCGACCAGCGTCTCGCGGTAGTCGAACTGCTTCTTGTCGAACATGCGGTCGACCCAGCCCTGTATAGCCCGCTTCAGCGGATCAAAGCCGAGTCCAGCAAAGATAATCGCCAGCAGCCAGCCCCACTTGCCCAGATACGGCGCTCGCGTGTGCACGATCTCGGCTGTCAGAGCTATGACGAGGAAGTAAGCCCCGACCAGTGCCGCCGTCGCCAGCGTGTACGTGACTCCGCGCTTGACAATGAGGTCCACATCCATCAGGCGGTAGCGCACGATGGCCCAGCCAAACGTCAGCGGCAGAAAGACCAGCGACAGATGGGCCACCTTAACGAGCAGGCTGGGCACGGCCCAGTCGGCCAGATAAGGCACGACGTAAAGGAGAGTAAACGGCGCGATGGCAATAAAGGTTCCGCGCGTCAGCCACTTCAGTTGCAGCCGCTCCAGCAGAGAGGACGCGGAGGAGGCGCGCCGGTAGCGCATCTGAAAGACCACGGCGGCGATGACGTAATAGAGCGCAAGGTAACCGATCCCGATCTGTTCCAGACGATGGCGCAGCAACTCGGTCGCCGACCAGTGCGTGAACGCCTGGTACTGGAGCGCTATAAGCAGCAGTCCGGGCAGGTATAGCGCCGCGCTCGCCAGACGCCGCCTCAGACGCCGGGCATCTTTCTCATCTGGCGCAGACGAGAAGCTAACGGCAAAGTGAAGAAACAGCGCCGGTTGCAGCGCGTTGGCCAGCAGATTGCCCCAGTAGATGACCCAGTCGAAGGTATCAAGCTCACCGGTAAACTTGAATGCGTAAAGGACAAAAGAGACCAGGCAGAAGACGTAAAAATGCGTCGCCTTGGGGGCCGTCCAGCGCCGGAAGAGCACATAGATGCCGATGCACAGGTAGACCAGCGCAATGAACCGCAGCCATTGGTATAAGGAGCGGTCGGTCGGCTCAAAGATGACGTTCTGGATATCGAACTTTGTGGCGCTCGTCAGATCGGCGGCATGGACGCCAGGCCGCAGGATCGTGTAGGTTGCCTTGCCCCAGATTCCGCTGCGGAAGACCTCGCGCATAAACGGAGCCGTCCGAGGTGTGGGGATATCGTCAACCGCAAGAAGGATATCGCCGGTGCGAACTCCGGCGCGGTCGCCGGGAGAGCCGGGAGGCACGCGCTTTGCCTGCAGGCCGTGGCTGCCAGGAGCCTCCACCCACCAGACGCCGTCGGTTGGAACTCCGTAGTTACTCTCGCGCTGGAGATTGATCCCCGCCAGAACGCACGCCGCCAGGGTCGCAACCGCAAGGGCGAGGGCAAGAATGCGCGTTTGGGCTACATCTTTCATTCAAGAACAGCGCTGCGAAACTTTACCGCAACTATGTATGTTAAGCACCTTGTATGCCAAAAAGAGATGCTCCGAAATGCATCGTTTGCGGTAAAAACAGATAGACTTCACTACTAAAAATCATAACCCATTCTTTAAATAATAGATTCGCCCTAACCCAAACAAAATCAGGAGAACGGCGATTTCATCTCGCGCACGCAGCATGTCCACAGGGACAGTGCAACGACGTAATCTTCTTTGCATCCTCGCACTGGATCGAACAGTATTTGCTCCCCTGAGCTGCCGGGCAATTACACCCTTCCCTGGCGCATTTCCGTGTAGGCACAGCCATTGTGGGGTTCCTCCGCAACCTTTGCTAATTCGGATGCCGTGGGAAGCCTTCAGGGATGGCGACAACTACCCAACAACTCGTCATTCTGAGCGAAGCGAAGAACCCCCGCATTTTGCCTGTGCTGGCACCAACTCCACTAGAGCTGTAACCTTTCCTGAAGAGTTTGCCGCACTGGAAAGAAATGCGGTGGTCCTTCACTTCGTTCAGGATGACGGCTCAGGAAATGATGTGATTAAGCCAATTTGAAGACAGGTTCTCAGCGGCTGCTCTCTATGAGATTCTGGGCGTGCTTGAGGCTGGTCTCTGTCAGTTTTGCTCCGCTCAGCATCCGCGCAACCTCCCGAATCCTCTCGTCGGCATCCATCAGCCGGATCGCCGTCTGCGCACGTCCTTGTTTTTCGGCCTTCTCGATCAGCAGATGCTGATCGGCGAACGCCGCGATCTGAGGCAGATGCGTGATACACAATACCTGCTGGCCACGGGAGAGCGTTTTCAACTTCCTGCCAACGGCCTCGGCGGCGCGGCCTCCGATCCCCACGTCAATCTCGTCGAAGACCAGAGTTCTCGGCAGCACGGCTTTCTTTCTTCGCGGACCGGCTCCCTCCTCGACGGTCACCTTCAAGGCCAGCATGACCCGCGACATCTCGCCCCCGGAGGCTACCTCGTTCAGCGGCTTCAGAGGCTCTCCGGCATTGGTTGCAATCAGACACTCCACCTGGTCCCATCCCTGCGCGGTCCAATGGGCCTGATCCTTTTCCGCCGTCACGTGGACATGGAACCGGGCGTTCATCGCCAGATCGTTGATCTGGGCCACGGCGAGCTTCTCCAGCCGCAGCGCAGCTTCGGCGCGCAGCGACGACAGTTGCGCCGCCGCCGTCTCATAGACCGCAGCATCCCGCTCTTGCTGCGCCTTCAACTCAGCTACCAGAGCGTCGCGGTTCTCCACCTCTGCCAGTTTCTTGGCGGCATCGGCCCCGAAGGCGATGACCTCGGCCAGCGTCTGCCCGTACTTGCGCTTCAGGCGGTCGAGCACGGCGAGCCTGTCCTCGATCTCCTCCAGCCTTCCCGGCGAGGCATGCAGCGAATCGGCAAACTCGCGCACGGCTTGGTCCACGTCCTCGACAATCGCCTTGGCTGCGGCCAACTGCTGCGCTGGCTCTGCAAACCGAGGCTCGTAGCGGGCCAGCTCCTCCAGATGCTTCAGAGCGCCGCCTACCGTGGTCTCGGCGGCGCGCTCGCTCTCGTAGAGCAGGTCGTGAGCGCTCATAGCCGCCGTGTACAGCCGCTCGGAGTTCGCCAGCACGCGCTTTTCGGCCTCAAGCTGCGCATCCTCGTCCTCGGCGTGAAGCCCGGCTTGCTCGATCTCACGACTCTGGAAGCGCCACATGTCCGCCATGCGCAGCCGGTCCTGCTCGTCGGAGAGCAGCTCTTCCAGCTTTGCCGTCGTAGCCTTCCAATTTGCAAAGGCCTCGGCAACGGCGTCCGTCGAGATTGCCCCGAAGCGGTCCAGAAGGCCGCGCTGCTGCGCCTGATCGAACGACACCAGCGTCTCGCTCTGCGCATGGACCAGCGCCAGCTCCGGAGCAAGCTCGCGCAGCACACCCACTGTCGCCGGCTGATTGTTCACGAAGACTCGCCCTTTGCCGCCGGAGGCGATCTCGCGCCGCAGCAGAACGTGCTCGTCTTCGGCGTCGATTCCGTTGGCTTCAAGAATAGCCGCTGCACCTGGAGTCATCTCGAAGACGCAGGCGACGGTAGCCTTCTCCGCGCCATGGCGCACGACATCGCTGGAAGCCTTGCCGCCCAGCAGCAGCACCAGAGCGTCGATCAGGATCGACTTACCCGCGCCGGTCTCGCCCGTCAGCAGGTTCAGCCCCGGTCCGAACACAGCCGTAGCGTGATCGATCACAGCATAGTTTTCAGCGCGCAACTCCAGCAGCATCTTCCGGCCTCGGCAAAACGGGTGTACCGCGAGGATAGCAAAACCCAGCGGAAGACGCACCAGCGCGTTCACCAGCGAATGGCTATCAGGCACTGGAACGGTTCCCGGGAGACTTTCAACTACAATAACGATAACTTCATTGATGAAGTGGAATCCATACGCGAGACAAGTAAATGAAATTTCATGCGGCGAAAGTTTTCGTATTGCTGGCAATGACCGCCGGTACAGGAATCGTGCAGGCACAGACCAATCCTGTAGCAACCACGGCATGGCGCGCGGGTAGATTCCACGTCGATGCGAAAGGCGTTATCGGACGGTCCGATATCGTTCTTGGCCGGGCGAACACTGCGGTGAAAGAAGCGATGCAACTGGGCAACGGCAGCCTGGGCGTTGCGGTCTGGTCTGAGCAAGGGCTTACAGCGCAGTTGAACCGCGCGGATACGATGCCGGACCGTCTGTCTCCGGGGCAGGTTGTTGTTCCCGGCCTCAGCTCGCTTACAGGCGCAGCGGACTACGCCGGACGGCTTGATCTCTATAACGGCGAATTCCGCGAGCAGGGCGGCGGCATGACGGCGACAGCTTATGTGCAGCCGGATACGGACACCCTGGTCATCGAAGTTACTGGCGCCAAGCCTGACGCATCCGAGACTGCGGTCTTGAAGTTGTGGGAACCGCGCTCGACGCACGCTGCCGTGAATGAGCGCGTGGGCGTGCTGTCGGATTCATGGCTGGACAACAAGAATCCGGAGTGGTCGGGCCTTCCGTTCGGATCGCTTTCCGCAATCACCGTGGAAGGCCGCGACGTGTCGGCGAAGGTAACAGACGAGCGGACCATTACGGTTTCATTCCGCCCATTCGCCGATGGACATTTTCGCGTACTGGCCTCGGCCCCGCATTTCGATGGCAAAGGCGATGTGTTTGCCCTTGCAAGGACGGCGCTGGCGGGAACAAATCCTGAAGCGCATCGGGCATGGTGGCACAGGTTCTGGAATCGCGCGGCGATGGTTCGTATCGACTCGCCGGATGGCACAGGCGAGTATATGGAAAACCTGCGCAACATCTACCTGTTTTCGGCTGCCGCCGAACGCGGCACCGAATATCCTGGTACGCAGGGTATTGCCGACATGCTGTCGTCAGCGCGCGATGTCCATCAGTGGGACCCCTCGGCATTCTGGCACTGGAACCTGCGCATGCAGGTTGCCGCAAATATGGGAGCGGGCCTGCCCGAGTTAAATGCACCGTTTTTCAACCTCTATCGCGAGAATCTGCCCAGTATCGAAGCCTGGACCAGGCAACACATGAAAGTGCCTGCGGGAGCATGCGTTCCGGAGACAATGCGATTCAACGGGCGCGGCGTTGAGTACGAAAGAAGAGACCCGCCGGAACCGCCCGCATATGACTGCGATGCGGACTTCCCTTCTTACTACAATGCGCGCACGCTTTCCACGGGCGCTGAAATCTCGCTGGAGATATGGCGGCAGTATCAGATGACGCGCGATCGCGCCTTCCTGGAGAAAAATTATCCCGTGATGGCGTCGGCAGCACGGTTCCTGCTTGGCTATCAAAAGATCGGTTCTGACGGACTGTTGCACACCAGTCCGTCGAACGCGCACGAACAGCGGTGGGACGTGACGGACCCGACCACCGATCTTTCGGCGACGCAGGCTCTCTACCCCGCAGTGATCCAGGCAGCCAGGCTGCTCGGCAAAGACCCGCAGCTGGTCCGGGATTTGCAGAATGCGATTCCAAAGATACCGGCTTTGCCGCGCGCTTATGCCTCGGATCTCACCAAGCTGGTCTCCGCATCGGACGCGCAGAACAGCGACGATGTAATCGCCGACTCCTATCTTCCCGAAGCAGAGGCGCGCAACTTTGAGAACGTCGGCCTCGAACCGGTCTGGCCATACGGAGTGATCGGCGACACGTCGCCTTTGTTCCCGCTGGCTATACGGACCTTTGAACATCGACCGTACAAGGGGGCAATAGACTGGAGCAACGATCCAGTCCAGGCGGCGCGGCTGCATCTGGGTGACGATATGGCATCCATGCTGCGGAAGATTACCGAACAAACGCAACTCTACGCGAATGGATTCAGCGGCTTTGATAGCACAGATAAGGAGTTTCCTGAGTTCTACATCGAGCAGTCGGCACACGTTGCCCTTGCGCTTCAGGAGGCGCTGGTGCAGGATTACGACGGAGTCATCCGGATTGCGCCTGCTCTTCCTTCGGGATGGGATTTTGCGGGCAGCGTGTTCGTGAGCGGAAAAACCAGGGTTAATGTCGAGACGCGCCGGGGTGAAGTTGTAACTGCCGTGATCGAGGCCGGTACGACAGAGCCGTTGCGGGTTCGCAGTCCCTGGCCGGGTAAGCAAGTGGATGTAATCACCGGAGACGGCCATCGAAAGGTAGTCAGCGGCAGTTCTGAGAGTGAGCTTCGTTTCAATGCCGTGGCAGGAACCAGTTACCTGATCCAGAAACATGACGCTCCGGTGACCGCGCTGCCGTTCGCGCCGGTTAGCGGCACCGCCGCACGCGAGGCGCGAAAGCTCGGCCCGGTACAGATTGGAATTCCGCCTGGCCCGGCCCGATAACCAGCGGCTCAGGGGCGCGGGCCCTTCGTCCAGTCCTCGACCTTCAGCTTTTTGATCCGGCTGAAGGCATGGTCGTTGGTGACAAGAACCAGTCCCAGAGCAAGCGCATGGGCTGCAATCATAAGGTCGATATCGTCCATAGGCTGGCCAATCTTTTCCAGCGCAGCCCTGAGCAAGCCATATTGCTGCGCCGAGTCAGAATCCCAAGGCAGAATCGTCACGCGAGCCAGAAACTTTTCTACCAGTTCATGAAGACGTGCCTCAGCAGGAAGCCGTGCCGCGCCATAGCGCAACTCAGCCTCTGTAACGGCAGAAACGACAAGCTGTCCTGCAGGAAACTTGCTTGAACGAAAGTCTAGAGCGTGGCTGGTTTTCTTGATGATGAAACTAGCTATGTTTGTATCAAGCAAATACTGGTGCTCCATCAGAACAGGTCTCGTTTCTTTGGAGCTGAATTCTTGCGGTAGGCCATAAATTCAGCAGGTGCAGGATTCTCGTCTCTGAATTTAAAATAATTCTCCCATGTATCTTCCGGGCGGCGAGACAAGATCACGTTGCCGGTATCCGGATCCTTTCGGACATAGACCTCTTTCAAGCCTTGAAAGCGGAACTCGGCAGGCAGGCGAACGGCCTGGCTTCGGCCATTCAGAAACAACTTGGCAGTACGCGCCATCATAACCTCCTTCAGAAGCACATACAGGAGTATATATCATTGGTATATTCCAATCAAATCCATGCAGGCGTTTCCCTGCTCCCCCCGTATCGAGCCGTATGCGCCCGCCTCTTTCCTGACTCATCCCGATTTACACTAAGTACTGGTGGGTAACTAACTATGCTCTCAATCTCAGCCCTCTGTCTGATCCTTTTTCAGGAAGGCGACACAACTGCCATGCCCTCTCCGGACGCCAGCTCCAGCGCGCTCCTGGAGATGATTCACAACAGCGGTTGGGTCGCTCTTACTGTTCTCGGCATCCTGCTCGTGTGCAGCGTCTTCTCCTGGGCCATCATGTTTGCCAAGTGGAGAGGGTTCTCGCGGGCGCACAAGCAGAGCCTGTACTTTCTGCGCGCCTTCCGCAAGTCCAGCAGCCTGAGCGAGATTGCCTCCGCCGCCGACAGGTACAAGCCCAGTCCACTGGTCAGCGTCTTCCACGAGATCCACGACGAGTACCAGCGCCAGAACGGAGGCCGCGGACGTCCGCGCAATCCTATCGCTCTGGAGCGCTCGGCACTGACCGCCGCCAGCGAGGCGCTCACCTCGATGGAAAGCCGCATGACCTGGCTGGCCACCATCGCCGCCATCGCGCCCTTCATCGGACTGTTCGGCACCGTCATGGGCATCATCGACGCCTTCCACGGCCTGGGCCAGACGGGCACGGCGACGCTGCGCTCGGTGGCTCCGGGCATCTCCGAGGCGCTGATTACCACCGCCGCCGGCCTGTTCGTCGCCATTCCCGCCGTGGTCGGATACAACCAGCTTACGGCGCGGCTGCGCGAGTTCGCCGCACGCATGGACGACTTTGGACGCGAGCTGCTCAACGCCATCGAAAACGCGGCCATGCTCTTACCGTCTGAGCCGCAACCGCAGGTTCATACCCAGCCATTCACCCACGCCGAAACTCGCATCGAAGTTCGATCCGAAGACCCGCGACGGAGGCCCTAGTAGCCATGGCCTTCTCATCCAAGGGACACACGCAGTCGGCGCTGGCAGAGATCAACATCACGCCGCTGGTCGACGTTGTGCTGGTGCTGCTGATCATCTTCATGATTACCGCGCCGGTGCTGCAATCCGGCATTGATGTCGCCATTCCCAGGACGCGCACCGTCAACCAGGTCACCGAAGAGCGCAAGGTCGTCACCATCGACAAGGACCAGACCGTCTTCCTCGACGACAAGCCCGTCAACGTCAACGAACTGCCGGGCATTCTGCGCTCCTCAGCAAAGGGTGACCAGTCCAGGCGCGTGATCTATCTCCGCGCCGATACACGAGTTCCCTTCGGCGCTTTCGCCTCGGTCATGGACGCGGTCAAACAGGCAGGCATCACCAACATCAGCATCGTCACGCAGCCCCTGGAGAAATAACTGGCGTCCTCTGCCCAACTCGGCCTGGCAACCTCGTATGAAGATCACTTCCGGGGACCATTTGCGCGCTCCATTGTGCTGCATCTTCTGCTGGCCGGAGCCGTCGTCGCCACCGCGTGGATCCACTTCAGCGGCACCGAGTGGGGCAATCAGGGCGCAAACGCCGGTGCGATCCAGGCAACCATGGTCTCCTCGCTTCCGCTGCCCAATCGGCAGCGCGACTCCGATACGGGCGTGCTCACCAGCGACGCTCCCAGCGCGGCTCCGGTTACAGCCAAGGAGAAGACCGAAGTGCCCGCGCCAGACGCCGTTCCCATTCCGGAGAAGATCACCAAGCCGGTCAAGACTGCCGAAAAATCTCAGCCTGCTCCGCCCAAACATCCTCAGCCCGTGCCGCAGCAGCCGACGAAGGCCCAGACAGGCGAGACGGCAGGCATCCGCATTCCGCAGTCCACACTCGACATGCGCAACGGCAGCGCCAGCGCCACCGTGCAGGACAGCAACTTCGGCGCGCGCTATGCGTACTACGTCAACATCGTCAACCAGAAGGTAGCAAGAAACTGGTTCACGAAAGAGGCCGACCAGCAGGCCTCGATAGGACGCAGCGTTTCGGTCGTCATCGACATCGATCGCGATGGAAAGCCGTCGAACCCTCGTGTCCTGAAGAAAAGCGGGTCGCCCACGCTGGACCTTTCCGCCATACGAGCAGTCGAGCGCGTTCAGGATGAAGGCTTTGGACCGCTTCCCGCAGGCAACCATATCACCGTGGAGTTGACCTTCCACTACACGCAGCCGTAAGGGCCTGGCAGGAAGTTTATTGCCTTACTCCGCTTGATCTTGAATTCGACATAACAGCCGGATATATTACTGGTTATAGGAGGGGGATGCGTGCATGAGCAGCCTGGCACAAAAACGAGCCCTTACAAACTATCGGCAACGCCTCAAGACACGAGGAGTTACACGTTTCGAAGTTCTGGGCCTCGAAACCGATAGGAACCTGATTCGCACGCTTGCTGGAATGCTGGCACAGGGCAATTCGGAATCAAAGCGTATTCGATTGGAGATTGATCGTACTGTTACCAGCCCGGCAAAGAAGGGAAACATTCTTGCATCGCTTCGCCGCTCACCACTGGTTGGAGCTGATCTGAAGATCGAACGGCCCTTCGATAAGGGGAGGAAGACCGTTCTGTGACTCGATACCTGCTGGATACCAACATCATCTGCAACGCGACAAAACCTCAGCCATCACAATCGCTTCTCCACTGGATGGCTGATCAGACAGATGAATCGTTGTTCATCTCCTCGCTCAGTCTGGCAGAGATATGGCGGGGAATTCTGGAGAAACCAGACGGAAAAAAACGCCGCGAACTGGAGACCTGGTTTGGGGGTCATGAAGGCCCTCAGGCACTTTTTCGCGGCAGAGTGTTGCCGTTTGATGAGAACGCCGCCCTTGTCTGGGGTCAGCTCATGTCGGAAGGAACAGCATCTGGTAAACCACGGAGCGCTCTGGATATGATTGTTGCAGCCATCGCAAAATCAAACGATTGTGTTCTTGTCACCGACAACGAAAAGCACTTTCCGTCGATCCGGTTTATCAATCCTCTTTGTCCCCCCGGAACCCGGTAACTTTTTCAACCTTCCGCATACGGCACAAGCCATGAACAATTCTGGATAACCGTATAATCAACCGAATAGTCACATTCCGGGCGGTTTTGCGTCTACGATAATAGTGATGAATTTACGTCTGGCTCGCATTCCCTTTTCCTGTTCTGTCAGGTTGTCGCTGGCGGTGTTGATCCTTTTGCCCCTTTCGCTCTCTGGAGCACGTCTCCAGGCGCAGGACTGGTTCAAGACGGACATCAACTCCGGCGTCTCCAGCATCCGCATTGCTGTGGCCGACTTCAAGGCGACGGCCGCCGATCCGCAGAGTCTCAAGCGGACCTTCGACACCACCCTGTACGCCGATCTGGCCAGCGCAGGCATCTTCGAGATCGTGTCCAAGAGCCTGGCTCCGCAGGCCTCTCCGGCCACGCCCGCCGAGATCAACCAGAAGCAGTGGTCCGACGCTCCGGCGTCGGCGGCGATGGTGGCCTTCGGCAGCTTTGGCGAGCAGGATGGACACGTCCGCGTCAACGGCTACCTGGTCGATACCAAAAACACGCTGAATCCTCTGGTCTTCACCAAGCAGTACAACGAGGAGGCCAGCGATGACGCCGCCCGCCAGATCGCGCATCGCTTTGCCGACGAGATCATCTCCCGTCTCGGCGGAGGCGTTCCCGGCATCGCCGAAACCAAAATCTATTACGTCCGCATCTCCGGCGGCACCAAGGAGATCTGGGCCATGGACTACGACGGAGCCAACCAGCACGCCATCACCAAGCTGGGAACCGTCTCCATCTCTCCGCGCATCTCGCCCGATAACTCGCGCGTGGCCTTCGCGTCGCTGGGCAAGTATGGCTTCCAGATTCAGATGTACTCGCTGCTGCTGAACCGCATGGTGGCGTTCTCTACCGCGGGCGGGACCAACCAATCGCCAGCGTGGTCGCCTGATGGCCGCAACATAGCCTTCTCGTCGTCGCGCTCGGGCGATCCGGAGATCTGGATCACCGACACCACCGGCGGCGCGGCCCGCCGCATCACCAGCTTCCGCGGCCCTGACGTCTCGCCTGTCTTCAACCCCAAAACCGGCTCGCAGATCGCCTGGATCAGCGCGCGCAGCACCGGCCTGCCCCAGCTCTACATCATGGACACGGACGGCTCGGCCATCATGCGCATGACCGACGGCGGATACGCCACCTCGCCCTCGTGGTCTCCCAATGGCCAGTTCCTCGCCTTCGCCTGGAACCGCAAGTACGGCCCCGGAGCGCCCGGCGGGCAGGACATCTACGTGATGGAGATCGCCACCAGACGCTGGATTCAGCTCACCCACGACACGGGCCGCTGCGATTTTCCCTCGTGGTCGCCCGATGGACGCCACATCGTTTATGCCAACTCAGCCGACGGACGGGCCGATCACACCCGCATCTGGAGCATGCTCGCCGACGGCACCGACCGCCACCCGCTCACCGGCCCCGGAACAGATATGCCTAACTGGAGCTGGAAATAACAGCCGTTTTGCTGCGATAATCAACCCAAGCCTTGTAATTCCGTTTTACGATTGTTTGCAGGAGTAAGTCTCAATGCGCGTCACACTGAATTCATTCTGCAGAACCCTGGTTCTGATATCCGCCGCTACCATGCTCAGCACCTCTTTCGGCTGCCACAAGAGAGACAAGAGTATCGACTCCAACGCGCTGGGACCGGCAACGCCGACCGAAAGCGCCGCGCCCCAGCCCACGGCCAACTTCACCGCCGATCCGACCGAGATCGACCTGGGCCAGTCCGTGGTCCTCAACTGGCGCACGATGAACGCCAACTCCGTCACCATTGACGGCATCGGCAACGTTCCCGTGAATGGAACC
>Ga0123357_10008386_pt1 | contig 12900 bp, 7 predicted proteins | sample TergutEmb28metaG_FD_89873 | JGI IMG/M metagenome (GOLD analysis project Ga0123357, IMG submission 89873) | Embiratermes neotenicus P4 segment gut microbial communities from Petit-Saut dam, French Guiana - Emb289 P4 | ecosystem: Host-associated > Arthropoda: Insects > Digestive system > Gut ...
ATATTTTTTTTTTTTCTTTTTTTTTTTTTTTTTTTTTTTTTTGCGTGCCTGAAGTGCTGTTTGTACGATGTCAGGCACCCATACGAAACATCGATCTCTGAATGTCTACGGTACAATGACCCTCCGTACGGACATAACATGGATTGTGAACACCAGCACTGCATTAACACACATCAAATGTCATAATTACCAACATGAATAAAACAACTACCAAATAACAAAACTTAGTGAGTACCCACGCATAACACTGGAATTATTGTAAAGCCGTAGTAATATATTCCTGCAAATCGGACATTCACATTGTCTTGGAAGCACAAGACAGACGTGTGCTTCAACACATCAGATGTGCCTACCATTTTTATTTATACTTCATTCATACTTATTTTATATGCATTTAAAACTGTAGCCTTAGTCCTTTCTAAAGTCCGTAATTTTATACATTTATTTCATTGCATTATATGACGTATAGTGTAAAGAAATGAAATCTCAAACCTAGTTTTCGCTGGACGGCTCTTGATAAAGAAAATGTCTGATGATGGCTTGTTTACACATCCACAACTAGTAACCTGGAAAGTTTGTAAACTTGTTGTGTAAGACTGTGTTTTTAATATAAGGTAAGGTGATCGCGTTACAGACCCGGTGTGGCCCAGAGGGCGGGTAGAGGTATAGCTCTACTCTTCCATGACCGCGGCACTAGAAAGAGGTGAGTGGTCAGCAGCACGCCCTGACCGCACTTTACCCCCGGGAAAGACCCGGTACCCATTTTACAGGAGGCTGGGTGGGCCCCAGTGACGGTCTGGACGGGCGGAAAATCTCGTCCCCACCGGGATTCGATCCCGGACCGTCCAGCCCGTAGTTAGTCGCTATATCGACTGAGCTACCGGGCCCACGTGTTTTTAATATAACTCCTGAATAATACACAACGGACATGAGTCACCTTAAGATCCTTAGGAATTGTAGGTCCACGTTTCGGTTTCATATGCAACAGATCTATTAGCTTTCCGTAAATATTTTTCGACAGCGGCAGGTTTTGTGGTCACATAAGTGTGGACACACAGTTATACACGAAAGTAGTTTAAGACGTCATATTAAATGGTTCAATATCATCTATTAGAATACGTCAATTTCCCTCTATTAGCCAGATATTTGATAAACAATAACAATAATAATTATTATAATAATTATTATTATTATGTTAATAATTGCGAACATTTGTTGTACCAGAGACAAACGTAGTCTAATTAAAATTAAAGTGTTCTTACAGTCACCGTCGTACTGAGAAAGGTTTTCGTCTTCCCGATGCATAGCGATGTTCGGAAAAACCGCGCGGCTCCGTAAAAAAGAGTTAATATCGATCGGGTTTTTTATTCGAGTCGCACCCCCTATTTTTTCACCCTCGCGTTTTTTTCCTCCCTTACTCACCCAAGGATAGGGGTTCCTATAGCAACGACATCTAAAGTGAAATTACTTCAAATAAAAATAGAACATTTGATGCTAAGATTCAGGTCTGGAATAGAGCACAGATGGAACCTTGGAGAGGACTTCGAGCTATAGACGCACCTGTTTCGCAGTCACGTCAAACAAATGTGAAGTGAAAATATGATTTCCTAATGCAGGAAGAAGTTTTGCAATACTGTGAAGTAATTTAAGAATACGGTTTCCACCCTTCACCATCTACATATTTTGTCAGTCAAAGCACCCACCACTGCCACGATAAGGCACACAGCATTAACCTACTGCATTCTTTGCGATTCTTATTTTAACGAAATATAACGCACATCAATATTTCCGTCTTCTGTGATGTGATACCGTGCAGTATTTTAAGGGCACGTCGACGTCTCACAAGAACTTTCTGCCTATGTCATCGTGGTGGATGTATTTTGTAAAGATAAATTGTAGAAGTGACATAAATGCTGTAGGGTTTCGACGACTGTCCGTGAAATTGCGTATCATTCAGTTCTGCATTTTGCCTTTCATCCACTGTTTAAAGTTATAAGAACCAAGTATAATAAACACTAAGTTTCGGGAACAGTCTCTCCCTCTTCGCGTGAAACGGTTTTGCAACATGTCATTTGGGTGTGACAAGAAAAGCTACTCAACCTCCGGGCTCAACTGACTGTGTTTTGTGCAACTCGTTTTCGTAAAGGGACGGAGACATGGTATCGGAACGGAACGCGATCCTTAATTTTTGTGTTTTTAAATAAAGTATGAGTCACAAAGCCAAAAGTCAAAATAAAATAAACGATTCTGAATTCACATGTATCATTATGCAATTAACACTCCTGCTTCCTTTCTGAAGGTGCGAGTTTCGAATACTGGCCTTGGCAGTCGACCATTTTGACTGACAATTATTTTAAATTTCTCCAAGTGAATATTAGTCGTGCCAATTCTCTTTTTAATTGACTCGTTTACCACAACGACGGTAGCAGCACGTTCCTGTAGAACAGCAGAATACATGCAGTGACACTCACCAGAAGCAGTTTTGTAGCGAATGGCCGTTAGAAATTCAAGACCTCACTGAATTTCTCCTTGCACTTTTCAGGACATTCAAAATGTCAAGCGTTGATAATCCCACATCTTACAAAATTATTTTCTTTTTTCGCATTTAATTTTCGCACTTCAAATACAAATCTATTTATATGCTTTATGAGCAACGTAATACGAAGAATAATGGAAAGGTGGCAGCCTGGCTTCACGCAATCTTTGGCTCAATACTAATGGAGATTAAGTGCTTAGCTTCAAGCCCTGGCCGCTCTAAACTATACTATAAACCGGACGATGTACTGAGAAGGACTCAAAGCCAGCCTGACTGTGGTGGCAAAGAAATGTTCCATTTTCCTCTCCCGAGCGTCCAGCCTATATAGACTTGTCACGATAATAATCTATATGATCTATACGATTTATTTGTCATTTAAAACCATTTTAAAGGCAAATTTAATCAGGATTCAGTACTAACTTTCAATGGGAGTCACAATCCTTGCTACCTTTTGAAAGAGTATGACGGCGAATTCTTAATGTAAAATAAAGGAAACTGATTTTGCACACTGAAGCAGAATAATGTGCTGACAGAAAATAGTATAGGACAAACACATTTGTGAAAATTAATCTCGGCTAGAGGAAAGTGCACTCTGCAAACTGAAAATCAAAATCACAAATCTTACAGTAGGCTTACGTCTTGAAGGTGCTACACTGTGCGCTCTCTCCGGCCATTTTTGTCTCATATTTCATCTACTATAATTTTGGTGGTTACGCTGAGATAGAGTAAAAGGCTACAAAACTTCTTTAGAGAGAATTCATTGCGACTCCTTCGAATTACGTTCATCTAGTGGGCCAGGGCAGCTGAGATAGAATGGGCGACCTTGGAATCGGGATTTGATTCCCGGCACAGGCAGAACATTTTTTTCCCCGCAGCCTTCAGACCGATTATAGAAACTCCACTTTCTATAAATCTCCATAACGTGGCAGTTAAGCTAAGGATAACTTTGTTTCAGAGAGGAGTCCACTGTTGCGAAGCACATAACATGATACTGCATGTATAGCCACTACACAGCTATTGCTTTTTCTTCTGTTCTCTTAAACGTAGGCCCACACCACGTCCAAACTTGTGCCAAATGACAGATGAGAGGCTGAACGAGATCTTCATTTTAGGTCATGTATTGTTTACTTGGCAAATCTTAGCTGACAGCAGAATTGCGCCTGGCAATCTTCATACAGTTCCAATATCACAACGAACAGAAAATTTTGAGCAGAACAATAAAGAAACTTCGCAAGGACATAACGATCAAGCAGTACGCCTTTATTATATACGAATTTTAGAAAGAAGCCCAAGACTAGTAGATCTGGACCTAATTAGCTGTATTTCACAGAACATTACCCGATAATTCTATACTCACCAGACACACCTATAATAACATGGTTTTAAAAGCCTGGATCCTCCATGTGAAGAAAAAAGCTTGTTCTTTGATCTCTCCCAATTTTATGATACATCTTCACAGACTCGTTTTATTACATTCACTTTAATATTATTTTCAAAACTATTATTTCATCTTTAGGCCTCATATTTGAACAGATTCTCCGTTTATAATTCGGTAAATATCTGTTACTTCTGTAATGCTGCTACAAGAAGAATAAGACGGGAGAAGTTATAGGAATGGGAGAGAAATATATACAGCCGACAGGATTTTGTTTTATATGCTGAAGGAAAGAAAACGCTTTTAAAACCCACGTCTAGATCTTTTGAGTAATATCAAAATAATCTTAAGGAACCAGGAAGGGAGGGTGTAGGCTGGTTTCAACTGGCTCATGAAAAAATTAGCTGGGAACTGTGTTAGTCTGGTAATGAATATTTGGATTCTATAAAATGCCCAGAACTTCGGCTTTACTTGAAGAACTCTTAGCTTATCAAGGGCTGTGATCTGTGGAGTTAGATATATGCGCTCCACATTCCGTTTATGGCAGTCTTCATGATGCAATTAAGGAAACAGTGCTAAGACACGCAATTCACAACTATACACTTTTCCTTATGCAACTGTTGGTTCACTACTTATGGAACCAGTAAGTTAATTGCTTTTGAATGGTTACAGAATCTATTCTTCACTAAGTGTCAGTGAAAACCTTATACACCTAATATTGCAAACTATATTATAATTATTTATGCATTATAATCTGTCATGAGATACGGCTCCACATTTCCCTGCACATATATTCCGAAAGGCAGGCACGTTTGTGTGTAACTGAACTGTTTCAAAATCAGGTTGATATTACTAAAAAGAAGGGCATTTCTTGTAGTATTGCAGATACACAGAGTCGTGAACTGAAAATCAATTCATTGCTCTTAAAATATAGCCGAATTTATTAATTTTTATTCTTGAGGATCCCATTCGAACGTTAGCAGCATTATCGGCTAATCAGATTGGTGGTTTTCGTAATTTGCTTCTCTTTTCACGTGAATAATGGAATAGCCCTTTAAGAAGGAGAGCTCCTAATTCTAAGTCATTTCCTACACAATCATGATTTACTTTCAAATATGATTCCAAGGTACATCAATTAATATCTGCATCTGAAGCAGCGTTGTCAAGTAGTGTAGAAATCAACCAGTAAAAGGTTATATTTTCGTTCTGAAGTAATGTGCAACAAACTATAATTTACTAGTAATTTGTCTTAATCTGCTCCTCGCAATTTGTGCCGTGATTAACAACTTTGCTGGCATAAACAATGCAAGCAACTGGAAGACGTGACTTGCTGCTGCTATAGGAAATATTTGTGAGAATTGTCAATAAATAGGATTGGGGCTTTCACTGCTTCTTCCAATAAAAAAGCAAAGGTTTGCAACAGGGCTTTCTTGTTTCTCTATTTCTTCCCTCTAAAAGTACAATGATAATTTTGCGATCCAAGGACCTACAGATTACAATCTCTTCGGCGATTTGAAGATTCCAGGTGTACATTAAGGGGCGGAAAGTTCGTGTGATGAAAATGAATCTTAGATATCTGTACTGTATCTGTGCTCAACAAATATTGCAATCGTACTCCGAATTCAGAAGGACCGTTCCAAATCTCTTTGTCACAACGAAATTAGCGGCACTCTTAATGAATTCTTAAAAGTCTCCAGACAGATTCTGGGCAGAGTATATGAAATTAATTACCATAACCTCTTTATTATAATCCCCTTAGAAAAATTCTGGCAGAGTATGTTAAAATAAATATCACAGCCTCTTTCCTACAAAACCTTCAGAAAGATGACGGCACTCTACACTAAAATAAAATACCAACCACATTTCTAATAACTATTTACGCATATTCATCTACAGTATCCTACAGTTAAGTCAAAACCGCTTTAGTACAAACCACGAACAAAGATTCGGGGATAGTATCTTAAAATAAAGCCACAACTACAATAATTACAAAACCTTTAAACGATTTCCGTACAATATCTGTCAAAAGCACCTCAATAGAGTCCATTCACACATATTCCAGGAAAGTATTTGAAATTAGGGGCCACGCAATCTTCATCACAATTCATCACAAAAATTTTGGCATTACAGCAGGGGCGCATAATTTTTTTAATAATTTATGAACAAGTGCTATACAGACGTCACAAAATTATGAGGCTTCACAATAAAAAATTTAGGGGTCAACGTGCAAAACTATTAGCCCGGGTGACCTGTCGCGGAATTTTTCACTACTGCACTACATTTTCCGACTAGCACATTCTGTTGTTAAAACAGTCTCATCGAAATTCTGTAAACAAGAAAGAATCGTATAATATTACTCCAAGGAACACAGTCCTTGAGAAGCTTATAGTCGCTCAGCAAGTCCACCTAAGTAACAAATTCTGAATGTTTATTTTCATATTCACGACAGCCTCACATTGATCCCTATCACGATCCAGAAAAAAACCACTCAGTACTCAGACAGCGTCTTTTTTAATATCCAGTTTGATTCAAATAATGGTATTACTTGGTTTCTGTACCGCGTAATAAGCATTTGTTCCGACGTTTCTGAGATATATCGGATAGAACATTTACTGTAAGATGTAAAACCCGCCAAAAATATGAACTGATAATCAATCACTTTATGCACCTTAAAAGCTCTAAAAATACACTTAAGTCTTTCTAGGTTTGCAATTAAAATCGCAATTATGATCTCGAAGGTGCGTGCTACATGTCCCACACAATTTATTCTCCTGCATTTTTACGTCCTAATATTCGTTGATACAACTGACTGTGAGGTAAAATTCTTTTTATTAAGCTCACGTTACTAGGTCTGATGGAGACTCATTGTGTGGTTCCACGCATTCTTAACCTACTCACTAAACAGAGAAAGTGGCCAGATTTACTCCCCAGTACTCTGAACGACAAGACAAGATATAAACATTAATATCTGGCAGTACAGTATATCATTTAGACACAATTCTTCTGTAACATCAGGTGTGAACAAACCCCTGGTGCCAAGTTGCTTGGGCGACTGAATTTACAACGGTAGCGCCTAATATTGTGGGTTCTCATTATGGAACGTGTTTCATGTCACCGTTCTGGCCGCTAGAGTTTTGTGGTGGTTCCTAGGTTTTTGAAATTTTGTGTACCCCTGTGTTACATTTGCTTCTGTCTACTACTGAAGGTGGCGCTTCCCTTTACGACATCCGACAGGAAGGGAAGATGGCTTGTTACCTCAACATTTCTTTTGTACAGCCTTGCAGTTAGAATACCAAATTCAAACCCAGGATCTCCTAATAAAGGAACAGGTATACCAACAACTTACCCCCAATGCGTTGTAAGATGGGGCGGTTTTGATTTGCGCAGTGCTACATTGATTAATCCCAGGTGCTGCGTAAAGGAGTTCTTAGTTATTTTCATTAGAATCTAAAGATGATTAACGTAATGAAAATGTGCGTCACTGTTGTAGAGTAGCAAGTAATCTAACGTAGTACTCTGCAGTTTTAAATTTTTAAATTTTTTTTTGTGATCTAGAAGAACGGTGATGAGTATGATCAGTTAAAAAGAAAAAGTAACTTCTTTCACAAATTTCTGTACCTTTCAAGTATAAAAAACATTGCATAAAAAGCTGTGAGGGGTGATAGTAAGAAAGGGTGGAAAGGAAAAATAAGGGATGAAAGATAACCACATGAATAATAAAATGAGATAGCAAAAAAAAAGGCAATTTTTTCAAACGACTTCCATTAGCGAATGCGTGGAACGGACGCCCTTGCATTGTTTAGTGCAGGCAAATTAATTTAGGGACTCCCTCGTTCTTCAAGCCAATGTTTTTTATCTTTCCTTTCCCCTTTTTTTACTTTCCTTTCCCCTTTTTTACTTTCCCCTTGGGGTCTTAGCTTGTGCGCTAGACCCACGAGATTTTTTATGCGTTAGAAAAAATGTATATAGCGAGTAATTAAGCAGGACTGTAATGGAAACTACTACAGCTTCCTTGCCTGGTAGATACCATGCAGACTGTTGTTGTAACGTACTTGAGGAAGTGGAGTGTCTGGCCACGGGAATGTTCACCATGTTATACTTGTTTTCTTTTAATTTCTTCTGTTTTCTTCCCCAAATGAATGCATAAAATCGATAGGCTATTTTTTTTTAGCACAAAAGAAATTTGCAACTTCTTATGCATGAAGTGCAAGAGAACCCAAATCATAAGATTGGTATGTAACGCGTGGGACGAAGAGGAAATCTGATAGATACCAGGACAGCTCAGTCACTATAGTGGTCACTCTAAGGGCTTGAGGACGGGGTTTGAATCTCAGGAAATATTCTTTACTTCGCCACTGATGCAGCTAGTTCTCGTGTTCATTCGGTCTTCTATCCAGCTGACACTGCCAAGATTATAAATAACTCTATACAACCACTCTTCCAAATTATTCGTATCGTGTACATAATAATGCAATTGGGCAACTCTACACATAACCCTGTTTATTTACCCATAATGGACTCTACAAACGGAAGCTTACAATAGAAAACCATTTTTTAAAAGAGAGCCACAAAATTCTCACCGCGTTGAGTGTCAGAATTATGATGGGTATCCACGTCTCAAAATATGCGGTGTCACATTTCGGAAGATCTTCCTTTCCGGAAAATTTGGAAACCCCTTTAAACCGTTTCAACGATTCAGTCCATGCAGGTGACCTCAACTTATCCCTATAAACAAATCAGTAAAAGAATTTATGAGTGCAATGCAGACCACACTCTCAACCAACTAAGCACCACGTAAGAACATTTTGGTTTCAACATTCCTACTCTCTCGGTTTCACTTACTGGCAGGAATTACTCAAACTCTTCTTATTGTAGAGGGGCATGTGTTTCCAAATTTCAATTCAGCAATTATTTATACAGTCAATATCGTGGAGAGCGCAACGCCAAGTAAACTTAGGCGTCATGTGTCGGCCTGGTTTGAAGACAGGAGCTCCAAATGTTTTCGGCTGAGTCCGAGCTCACAAATAGAAAACAAATCACTTTCTATCTAATATTCTCATGAACAAGTATGTTTTCTGAAATAACAAATGTTCTTAAACATTTCCGCATTAAAAATGATTTCGGTTAGCAGAACATGTTTCCGCATCTATGTACGCATACAACTATAGATTATTCGGTTATACTATTGTAAAACAAATAGTCTTGACATGAGAATTTAAAATTTCTAAGACTTGTATAAGGTGTGTAAAGCAGACATAAAACCTCCCAAAAGTAATATACGAATTAATAAATCAATCACAAATCATTACTCGATTACTACAAAGAAAGTGACACAATACCTCATTCGGAGTTAAAAAATAATAATAATAATAATCTCCTCCTTCTCCTCCTCCTTCTTCCTCCTGAGCACGACTGCCCATTAAGGTTGATTTTGGCTTCCCTCACGACAGATTCCCATTCTGCTCTGGCAAAATCCCATGTACACCATTAATCCTTTTAAAATAGTCTCTTAAAATCTGCAATGTCGACTTAAGGGCTGGCCTCTCCCAAAGGACCTGATCCATTAAAATTTCGACATGCATATAACAAGCAGAGGTGAGACGACACTACACAACAGACGTAATGAAACTGTTCTCACATTAGTAACAATTAATAATGGAAACAAAAACGTCAACAAAATTAAGCAATAATTTGTGCTGCGGAATATCCAAGATATCATAGGTGTTTTCTGCATTCTTCATTGACTTAGTAACAAATCGACTCCGTGAACTCAATACTCGACCTTGTTCTTCACTACCTCTGCCAGGTTTTGGAACCTTCTGTTTTATCATAATGCATACACGGAAGTAATATTCTTGTAACACTGTAACAACAGACGAATGATGAGACGTATCATCGGCTGTGAAAAAGAAATACACATAGTCTAAAGATAGAAAAAATTTCGTATGACTCACTCGTTCAACTCGGTACCCCTAAGTTAGGGGTGGATATTTTTTTATCTACAGGGATTTGCACTCTAGGTCCGTCTCCCATCTCAACCCTCCCCCGCCTTAAGATCTGATCAGTAGAAAAAATGAAGCACACCCCTACCTCTATAAGAGCTCACCCCACGTATTTCATATATAAAAAACCAGTCTTCACCCTCACCATAACTTTCCCCTTTCAACCCCATACCCCGTACCGAAAGGAGACTAATTACGTTACCAGACGGAATTGCACCCGAAGCTCCTTCTTTGGCTCAACAAAAGACCGTCGCTACTACTGTATCATAGTCATCACAGATCCAGCGTCATCTAACACCACTAATTCTCGAGTGTTTCAGGATAGTCGGAACTTAATTAAGAAATAGGAAAGAAGATAAGTCACCAGGACATAAAACAGTGAAACACGCTACAACTGGACGATAAAGCAAACACTTGTTTCAGACACGAATTTGGAGTTTAGATCGGAGTGGGCCTAGCCCATTCAAATTTGCTTCATGAATTCCACGCTACAATCAGTCACTTCCGTCTGGGCCTATTGACCACAGGGTTCTAAATTGATAAGCCGGACCAGTTAAGGATGGATTCACTTGTTTGAGTCACATAACTCGAATGTTTGCCTCATTAATGTCATTTTAACACAAAAAATAAAATAAGATATAACTTTAAAGTCTGTTTAACCTTTGTAGCACAAGAATAATTTCAGTTCTACTAAAAAAATATAAGTAGTGACATTACAAGAAAGACTGCTTTTCCAATTTCATTACAAAGGGTAATATTTTAATACCGTATACGAAAACAATTGTTCTTTGCATGCTATTTTCTTCTAGGAAATAACGCTTTGTAGACAAGTGTTCCATTAACAATGTTTCGGAGGAAACCACTGCCTCCATTTTTAGGGTATAAGAGTCTCCAACCCTGAAGAAAAAGTCTGCAGTTCCTCCGAAACATTGGTAACCGCTACGGTTCATGACGCCACATTCCAGAAAACAATGTTTTTCACAGTCACTGCCGTGCGAACCTCACTGTGGCAAACGGTGCTTACTCTTATCAGCGTAAGAGTCACACGGGCCTAAATATGTCATTAGGATAAAATGCTGATTCAAAATTTAGTAACAGGTGACACTAGCGATTGTGCTACGCCCTGTATCACACATTCAGCCACTGGAAAAGGTACACAGCTGACAGCATACCTTGAAAAACTGGGAGTAACTCTGCTGGTCAAAAATTACCAGATTTTAAGAAAAACGACGTTGCATCCTCTTGTTCACGAAAGTCCTCTTTGGGTCCTGTCTTCAAGCCAGTTAATTTCAGCTCACAACTCAATAATCTGTTTCTTTCAGTCATGCGGTAATGCGTACCAAATCAAAAGCTAAAAACATACATCGCAAAGTTAAAATATTATTTTTTCCGCGTCAGATACAGAATTTTTAGAAGCTTAAACTAAATGGTCTTAGTGTTGATACTACCCAAAGACTGGCCAGTGTCGTACTAAATTCCTGAAGATAGGGATTTTAAAAATACGAGGCGGAATGACATTCAGGGGCACACACGTTTTCGATTTGCCCAAAAGGCACACTTCAACAAACGATGTCCTGTAAGTCCCTACTCACCCGTTCAAGGATAAGGAAAAAATTCCTTGCTGCACAACTCCTAGAATTTTCCAGGAAAAGGAAAGGTAATTACAAATATGAATTATTATAAATTGCTAGAACTCAAGCATACATAAGCGACAGCTAGCATTATGAAAAAATTTATCAATCCATATACTGTGAAAGAAATTAAAATTCAAGCTTGAAATCCCTACGGCAGTAAGTAAGAACGCGTAATGAGATTCCTTGAACCGAAATAATTCAAATCTGCCATTGTACGCCATTGTGCACCACTAAGCAAATATTATAATTACCACTTTCTGTTCCTTGTAATTAAAGTAAGTACACAATTAATGGCATTTATTTTTCTCGTTCTCACGGTCAAGCCTTCCGTAACGTAAATTATATATGACTGAGAAGGCACTTTCTATCTTTGCTTCTAATCCAGCATCAGATAGAACAGTTCATTTTGCGTATTTGATTTTCAATGTATTCTGAGTTTAGATCTCAGCTACTGTGTGTGAAATCTGCAAGCTTTACAATGAAATGTCTCATGACTTACACTTTAGAATTTGGAATGTTCAGTTTGAAAAATGTAGAGCCGGCACGAATGTTTGGCCAGTAATGGAAGTTCGTTCAAGATGTGTAAATGGCACAAGGAAGAAAACGCGGACAGATGGGATCTATGCAATATTTCGTTCCTTTGAATTAAATATTAATAAAAGTAATTGTAGATTCCTTACATGTAAGTTCTCTGACCAAACTTCCGTCCCTTTTCTTCATTTATTTACCCATATATGAACCAAGTTTTTTTTTAAGTAGACACAATTTGCAGCTGTACCCGATATATCCTGTGTCCAGGTACTGTGTCCCAAACATGCAAATATTTTACACTTGGGGTGTGTCCAATCGTTGTTTTATGGCCGAGTCGAATTTGGATACATTTTTTGGGGAAAAGCAATTCTTTGATAACGACATTTACACATTTTCTCTTTCACGACAGTAACAAAGAGAGCACCGCGGGATCTATATATAACGTTATAAAATGGTGCTGATGGCACAGAACGCTACAAATCATATGACACACGCAGTAAATCCACAATTTGGCGACCAGACCATACGACAAGAGAAGGGCCTTTCAGGCAGGGGTCGTTTGTATAAGGCAGGGGCAGGTGGAGGGTTGAACTCGTTCTAGTGGTACAGATTGTGCGTTTATGTTCATCTTGCAACAAAATATATTGAAATGAAATAAAACAAAACCATACAGCTTTTAAGACTATTAGTGCGTGTGTGTGCGTGTGTGTGTGTGTGTGTGTGTGTGTGTGTGTGTGGGGGGGGAGTGCTCTTCTCTCTCGGGAGAAAACAACCCAAAGAAATATATAACACACGAGTGACGACAGAAATATATACACGTGA
>Ga0123357_10008387_pt1 | contig 12899 bp, 11 predicted proteins | sample TergutEmb28metaG_FD_89873 | JGI IMG/M metagenome (GOLD analysis project Ga0123357, IMG submission 89873) | Embiratermes neotenicus P4 segment gut microbial communities from Petit-Saut dam, French Guiana - Emb289 P4 | ecosystem: Host-associated > Arthropoda: Insects > Digestive system > Gut ...
AAGAAAAAACCCAGGGGGAAGGGGCAAGGGCTGCTCCTTTTCCTTTTTTTTTTTTTTTTTTTTTCGGTAATTTGTCAGGACAACAATTGACTGTACTTGCTTAAACTTGTAGCTCATAGAGCAATAAAATACGAGCAGACAATACTATATACTTGTATGCATGTATACTGTTTTTCTACGTCATGTAACGGATGGGCCGGGACAGCGTAGTCGATATAGCACCTGTCCAGGCCGGACGTGGGGCTGACAGAGGTAAAGCGGCTGGGGCGTGGCCTTGACCACCCACCACCCTCTAGCTCCGATATTAAAGAAAGAGTAGATCTATACCTCTACTCTCCCTGTGAACTTTCGTGGCTTGTTCTAGAGTGAACTTTACTTTTGCCTTTACTTCATATGATGGTTTTATGGAAGTTCATATCTTAAAAGTGCGTACTTTTTTTGCTTTTACTCGTAATTCACGTTAGATTAATAGTTTTATGAACAGTTAACCTTTCGTCATCTTCATCTCGCTGCTCTGTCAGTGGATTGTGACCACATAGAACATACGAATTACCGACTCGATGACGTAATGACTAAACATGAGCCAAATATGATTTCTCATTCGTTGGATAGTCCGTGAGTTTTTCTGTCTCCTGTTTGCTACCACTGGCCTAACAGAGAATACCTAAAGACGTGGAATTCATTCTCCATTCCCTTGCCAGTTGTGTATCACAGGCTGTTATGCAACGATGTTCAAGTATTGCTGTGGAGGTTTTGGATGATTCGAATATTTATTCCAATTTTTTGTCATATCAGCTCGCTTTAGCTTTTTATTTGGGTGTATTCCTTCTTGAAATATTTAAAGATGTTAGACTGTGCCGCTGTTGTTATGCTGACAAGGAAAGCATCCATATCCAGGGCGAAGAAAGGACACGTCTTCCACTTTGGAATGTGTTTCGATGGGTCGCATATTCAACAGAGGACATGGAAAGTTATTTCTGGCTATCACAACATAAGCGCGATTGACTTTGTAAAAAAAATGACATACTTGCCTAATGCTACTTGAGGTAGGCCTATTCCAAAACAGATCACAGTGCGTCATCTCAGAAGTCGCTGGTCTTCATGTCATCTGTCTGAACTCTGTGGCTTGTCCTAGTGTTCTGTTAAGTTGTCATACAGCAGTTCTCCATTTTTAGCTTTTACAGCTAGTCACATTTGAGATAACACGCACCCTAGGATGTAATACCGGCTCTCTCACTGATGACGTTCACAGTTCAAGTGATAACTATTTTTGTCATTGTCAAGTGCTCTTACGCTGGCAGGAAAGTGAAACAGTATATTGCTCATTTACATATTATGGTTCCTTACAGTCTTGTTTTGGGGTGTGCATGCTGCTTGCGGTGATTATAGCTTATCTTTCTTTTCTTTAGGGTCTCATTTACTATTTTTCATGCAGTTTGTTTTGTATTACGTATAACCCTTTATATTAAATTTATGACCTGCGGAGGCTCATTCTCTACAGGTCTACGCAACGGAGGGTAAATGTTCTTTTCTCGACAGGGAACCGGTTAACCTGGTTGTTTGTAAGCCACGACCACTTCCTCAAACATATTTACAACCATTTTTATAATCAGTTTTCCTTTTGTCATTCTATGTTGCATAACATAAATAAAATTATTTTAAAAAATTTTTATTTATTGACGGTATCAATTACTAAAATTGGGCCTATATGACATCGATGATAGAGAAATTAATGAATGGAAGAGAGACACTTTTGGAATGATACTGACAGGGAGAACCAAAGTAGTCGGAGAGATACCTGTCGGAATACCATTTTACCCAAAAAGAATTCCATATGGACTGGCCTGGGATGGAACCCGGACTTTCGGGGTGAGAGACTGGCAGCTGGGTACCTCTGTAATGGTATCCATTGAGATGACAAAATTCAATAAACAATGAATCAGAGCTTCTTGGTCTTCCAAATGGTTTCCTTTCAAGAAGCTGCTCTCCTATTTCTGCATGCAGTCTTTTTCCTTCCAATCTATATAGTCTAATCCATCCTAACATTATTGTAGACTTAATTACCTTAAATTATAATTGTGTCTGAAATATCTAATGAAAATATAGTGTCTATTTAAGGACAAAGGTCGTCTAAGTAATATTTAGTAAAACATGCAAATAGACCCTGTACGTAGGCTTTGAAATGCTTGTCTTTACTTATGATGGAGCGCTACTGGGCTTTTCCATTGCGTTGCTATTGGAGCGGATATCACATGGATGACAGGACTTTGGCTGGTGCCTTAAATAATTATCACACTTTTGGTAAGTCTCCTTATTATATTCCTCATATTGGTGATTGTTTTTCCGAAATCAGCTTGCTATAGCCCAAAGTTAATACTGTTGAAGATCTGACATATGTAGATTAGTTATGGATATCTGACAAATTTGTATGTTACCTTTATATGTTTTGCGGAAGTGCCCATAAACTTTTCTGGGCCATTAAGTAATAGGACTGTGTATCTTGACAGTTAAAGTGGATGAATCTGACGCATGCTTATATATATCACGGAAGCGTTGTACCTGCAATCATAATACGTCGTAGGTTTAAAAAATCTGTAAAAATGAATTGTTGCCCTTCAGTAAAGTGGCCCTTAATTGCAGTACAGCATTCAGTGTGGGTATGCCTTATGTGCCAAGTTTCATCGCAATTAATCCTGTCCGTAAGTCCCTGTTATTACCGGCGGGATACCAGTGGGTCTCGCATCTGCATAACAAAGGTTGCCCCTTCAAGCACAGTGATTGCTCTACGTGCCATCTGCTTTACCACTAAAAATCTTTGCATTTTCCTCACATCGTGTATTTATGAGTTTCTTATGAATCTCAGATTAAACAGCGGTCGTTCTTCTGAACAGTCCACTGAATTATCTACGTAATAAATGCGGTCTGTTTCTGTGAGGTAGGTACGTAATTGTTACGTATTACTTGCATTTAGGCCTCTGAGTATTAGTTAATGATGATTATTAGAAACAATTGTTGTTTATTGTGATAACGGAACAAAACACGTGAATGCAACGGTCAGAATGAGTTATAAGATTTTAATCCTGGAAGTATATAATTTCTACAGAGACTTAGGCACAACGTTGTTGTTGCAGACTTGTATGCAAATTCTTAAAATGTAGTTGATCCTACTGCTGTATTTCAGTTAAAATGTGAGCCCTTTCTAAAATAGCTGTGGTTTTTGAATGAAGGAAGTCTGTTCAGGGGTTGCTGTAATGAGGCTGCTCTGCTGTTTCCTGCCCTCTTCCGACATTATGTCAAATTGCGTTGCTCGTTGTATATATACTAATGTATCCACTCTATATGCAAATTTTTCTCTTGCTTCTGCCGCAGGAAGGGCGGATCACATCAGGAACAAAAAAAATGCTAGTGTGTACGTGAAAGCAGAGACACACTTAGTACCGTGTGTATGATGCAAATACAGAGAGAGAGAAAGAGAGAGCACAGTCATTATTCAGGGGTCTGTGTGGGGCATTTGTCATTGGTGTCGAGGGACCTAACCCCATGGTAATCACACAAGGAAACTTGAGAATTAATAAACTGTCGTGTTTGCAGGTTTGTCTCCCCCCTCCTCTCGACACCATTCATAAAAAAAAACCAAAACTGTACTGGGCATCGAGCTGTTTGATGTAACTTTGAAACTTGGTCTTGTCTGGCAAGGTGTTAATTTATAGTCTCCTTGGGGCTCTTGAAGAAAGTAACTGAGGTATTCGTGGTCTTCCTCAGCTTCTCCCGACGAATGCCGAACTTCCGAGCACGACCGCCTCGTTCCACATAGGCCACCTTCTCAGCATGCATTATCAGCTTTCTGTCACACTGAACGCGTACAACCTGTATGTTGGAACCAGTTTCGTCAAGTAACTTAAAAATAAGCGATGCAAGAATAATTACATATTCTACAGTCTTAGTACGAAATGCGTAAAATGAATGCATTATGTGGAGCCCTGTCTGTTCCGTCCGTACCTTTCATCTCCAAAAACACTTCAGCGTATTTAGAAGAAGTCTGATATTGGGCATGCGTGCTGAAAGTGAAAGTGTCGTACCTGTCCATTATATTACCATACGGCATATGAAGCTTAAATATGACGTGGATGTTCTCAGAACAGCTCATGTGGAAAAGTTTGTTTAATACGAGTCATCCCGTTGTGTGTAATAATACAGTGATATTTATTGCCGTCTAAAAAAAAACACGTATAATCAACAACTTAACAAAAGTATTTCGTTAACTTTTAGGCAAAATGTTTTGGCTGTAAAACAGCCATCATCAGGCCAAAGTAGAACACAATCCAGCTACACAGAAAGTGTGCACTGTATGAAATCTCATATCGTTTACAATGATATATTAAAGCAGTATATTACTCATAGTTAAAATTAAAATTAGTAGTCTAAAATAAAGTATGTTGGTAAAATACAATATGTAGACACAGGATGGAGATATTATATTGTGTATATTTTGTGTCTGAACCGGGTGATTCGTAAGGTTGAGTAACTGGCAGAGATGTAGTCTGAGTCGTTCGCCTAGAACGGGATCAGTTCTACGCGATAATAAACGTCGATAAAATTTTGTCTACAATAAATGAACATCACTTCCACGGGGTTATGCAAAATTACAATGAATACGTTTGAAAAGTGTGTGTACGCCGTGTACAGCGTTCCGCTCGTGTGTCTATGTAACTAAATCCGTGATGAGATCATTCAGGTGCTCAGCAATCTTGGTTTTTATGGAAACACGGGGAAGTTTTGTCAGCGTACAATTCGTATCTTGAAATAATTTGATCTAATTCACCCCTTCGCCAAGCGCTTCCTTGTGGTCAAGTTGTATGCTACGACACCTTTCACCTATGAAGTTTAGTAATTAATTTATTACGTGCATGTCACAAAGGAGGGTTTGTATGAGGTACTGTTTCCATGACGTTCTAAGAATTATGTCGTGGTCTCCAAAGCGGTTTCTTTCCGGTGGTTTCAAATGAAAGTTTTGTGCGAATTGTTTATATGCTACTTGCCACTGCGGCTTATGGTTACGTCTGTGATCATAATTAACAGTTTCGTATTACTCTCACATTTACGTCTTTCTTTTTCCTATGTCATTTTGAAATAAAATAAAGTACTATGTCTCAGTAACCCCTTGCGTTCCAAACACGATGTATTTTTTGTGTGATAGTCCATATGAGATTTCTGGCACCGGGACAGGTTTTTCGCCTCATACTCCGGGGTTTCCCTATCACATTCTGCCAATGCCCCTACTCATTTCTTTCATCTACCACCGACATAATCCTAGTATTTCACAGCGCCGTTACAAAAAGCGCTTCTCTGTCTCATACGAGCTTCTCACATCGGTGGCTATGAGAAGTAGGTAGCTCGCATTTGAATGTGACGCCGTCAAATTTCGAAGACAGATTTCAGCGTTTCGGAAGAACGTGTGGACTTCATTGTTAGGGTAGAAGCGTAAAAAGTACTTACTTTCTGAACACTTATGAAGAGGACAAAGAATGAGGTCAGTGATAATCTTTGCCGTTAATTGTGTACTTCTTTTACTTTTTTTAGTACTGAAGGCACAACAACAAAGAACGAAACACCGAGCTCTGCTCGCAAAGTCCTGGGAAGCATCGAGCGAGGTTTGAGCAAGGTCCGGCATGTGCTGACACCACGCCGTCGAGTTGCGGTCACTGCCGACCGGCCTACAGTGCTCGGAACAAAGGTAAGGGAAGCCACCACGGCATTCGCTAAAGATAGGCATATACCCTAATTGCATATTCCGCAACATTTTTGATTGTACGAGTGAGATAACTCGTCCATCACTGAAGTTTGAACTCCAATAAGGCTGGATTAATCGTGGCATGGCGGTAGAGCTGCTCCACGATTTCTAAGTTTTTTTTTTTTTAATGAAACAGGTATTAAAATGTAACTTGTATTTCAGCCCAGAGTAATTTAATGTCACATTCATATTCATATACTCCTCCAGCAACAATTAGAAGGCGCCTTTAAAATTTCGATGCACGGCGGCCACAGACTGACCGAATCCGGAATCTCTGTATAAATTGTGTCCTTTGTAATTGGATTTCGTGAAAATTGAAACTAAAAACTCGAGGATTTTCTGAAAACTGAAATTTTTAGTTGCCTTAGAAATGGAAAGACAGATGATGATGTTTGTTATTCAAACAAGAAATCAGCACAAACTCTTAACTAACATGATAGACTCTTAAGATTGTGTGTTGTTCAGGTGTTATATTAAAAACACAGTCTTACACAACACATATAGAAGTTCTCCAGGTTACTACTTTCGGCTTGTTTAACAAGCCACTCTCAGACCTTTTTTTTTTTTTAATCAAGAGCCGTCCAATGAATAATTATCCTTGCATATAGGATTGAGATCTCATTGCTTAGCAATATTCGTCACAAATTCCTGAAATAAATGTATTAAATATGGATAATATTCTGGAGTGTAGAAAGGCTGTAATTTTAAATAAAAATAAATATGAGTAAGAACAAAACTGTATGCATAACAACACATGCAATGTACTGTACGTATGACGTAACATTGAGGCGCGTTCGTTCAACCATTGTTGCAGTGGATTATCAATAAATATTACATATTTTAGTGTGTGTTTGTAGCCTTAGGAATCCAGCTTGCAGTGCGCGTGCGTAGTGTTGTCATCTGTAGCCACCACGACCGTACAATATTTTGCCACAATATCTCATAAACGGCACGATTTTCGAATGAAATTGTTGAACATAAAATGTGTTTTTTGAGATTCTCTACAACGTTTCTCTAAAATATTTCTCGTTTTAAGAAGAATTGAACGAGATATCGTAAATGAACATAGTTCTTCATGCACAATACCCGTTATTCTTGTCATATTTTAATGAAGTTTGAATTTTCTCGACATATTTTCGAAAACATTAATATATCAAATTTCATGAAAATCCGCCAAATGGAAATTGAGTTGTTCCATGTATTACGGCCAGACGGAGAGTCAGACATGACGAAGCTAATAGTCGCTTTTCGCAGTTATGCAAACGCGTCTAAAATTGCACCCTCGTCCGAGAGTGTGGCCCCGATCAGTTTATCCTATAAATGCGTGGTTGAGAAAAACGTCTCATTGCACGGACTGAACCGCCTGACGATATAATTCATCGCGGACTTTTATGAACGTGGTGATGAACATTCGTGTGCTGTACGAACAACAGATTACTTATGCGATCTGAGCCTCTCGCCATGGTCATTATTAACATTACTGTCTTGTGGGGTGTGACGCCGTGTATTTTGCAGATAACATCTTTCCTCCGAAACAGATCTGCCAAACTACACGATGTCACATTTTCAAAGAAATACTTGACGAGTAAATAGCTCAGCTGTGTAAGGGTGAGTTATGTACGACTTGTCATTGGCTTCATAACTGTTTAGGTGAGGCAAGAAACAAGTTCAGAATAGTTATGGGGAAAACTTTTGTGAAGGGGACACATAGTTTGAAGGATTATGATTAATATTAAGGGTGATGTGGCGTGAAAATGTGTGGTGGATGAAACTAGCTAAAGGTTTTGTCCATGGAGAGCTGTTTCTTATTTTTTTAATTTTCGGGCTGTGTTGCCGGAGTTAGTAAGTTAGTTAATTACTCCGTCTGTTAGGCACTTTATCACACATACGTAATTTGTTTGTATGGGGATTTGATTATATGGGATTTCGTTGCAAGGATCACGTCTGGTGTTGGTATTTGGTATTAGCTATGTTCAGCCATTTGGCTGTATTACCTGTTAGTGACTGTCAGTTCGTTAACTACGAGGAGGTGCTGATAAGTACTTAGCCCGACCTACTTCCCGATGTTATAGGACGGAATCGATAGTGTCGTTGGAAAGAGGAGTCTGTTCATGTGCCGAATTGCAAGACTTTTCTTGTTACAGAGGCTGAAAGGAAGCATTTCAGGCGACACGCGCGATTTCAACAACACCGCGACGCGAGCCGTCAACAAGGCCCCCCCCCCCCGCCCTGTAAGGCAAGGCGCCGAAGGAAATTCATGCCATTCTGTCAGAAACATTAAGAGAACATGCACCATCGTATGCCACCGTCAAAACTGGGTGGCCCAGTTTAAACGTGGTGATTTTCCCACCTGTGATGCGCCTCGTCCTGGACGACACAAAACAGTGACCACCCCGGAGATTATTGATCAAATTCACGAGCTAATTTTGGAAGACCGTCGGATTTCAGCTAAATCAATAGCTGAGCAACGGGGCATCTCACGTGAGCGGATTGGGTCCATCATTCATGAAGATTTGGACATGCGGAAGTTCTCCGCAAAGTGGGTCCCGAAATGCCTGAACGCGGATCAAAAACGTCAACGGTGCCAGTCGTCTGAGCAACTTTTGGAGTTTTTTTCGGCACGATCCAAATTATTTCCTGTCGCGATTTGTGACAATGGACAAAACCTGGTTACATCGCTATGACCCGGAGACAAAGCAACAATCAATGGAGTGGCGGCATGGCGGCTCACCCCGCCCCCAAAAATTCCTAGTGCAAAAATCGGGTCGAAAAGTTCTCGCCTCGATTTTTCGGGATCAAGACAGCATCCTCCTCATTGAATATCTTCCAAAGGGGGCAAACTATAAACGCGGTGCAATTGAAGGACATTTTGAAGGAAAAACGCCACGGGAAGGTCAACAAGGGGGTCTTGTTCTGGCACGAAAATTCCCCGGCTCACTGGGCACTTGCAACCCAGAAGAAACTGGCCTACCTGGGCTTCCAATGTCTTGATCACCCACTCTATTCTTCGGATCTGGCCCCGTCGGACTACCGTCCGTTCCCTGGACTGAAAAAACGATTGAAAATTTGCCATTTTTCGTCCGACGCGGAGGTCATTGCTGCCGCTGAGATCTTGTTGGACGGACAACCTTCTGATTTTTTTTTTTAGTGGCTTGCAAAAGTTAGAGCAACGGGCTAAGAAGTGTATTGAGCTTCGTGGGGAGTATGTTGAATAAATCCCGAGTTGGGTCGCTGTAGCTTGTTTCCTTCCTGATCGGGCTAAGAACTTATCAGCATCCCCTCTTATATGGTTTGGTTTATAAGTGTGGGATGTGGATTGAAGTGGGTCAGAACGTATCAACTATTGGGCGTTGGTGTTGAGAATTTTAACCTTTAATCGATTATGGTAATGTGTATATACACCTATTAAACGCTAAGCGTTTTGCTGTTCTGCCATTTTTCTGTAGTGATATGCTTTACCATATAATTACGAATAGAAGCAGAAGATGGCATAGGACTGCTTAGTGAGAACTTTACTCTTTCCAGTTCTGTATCCTTGTACAAATGAAATTGTTTTCCCAGAAGTTTTAAAGTACATGTGGTCAGCTGCTTTCGACGCAGTGTGTTTCAGAGAATTTGCCGCTGAAATTTCTTTTAGCTTTATTCTGGTTACTCTCTTTTAATGGGGGTGACACTGATTCTATGCGTATTTTTTAGGTGAAACAAGTGGACATTTGAAATTAGTTAGAATTAAGGGCTGGCTGTCCGCCTACATTCTTGGACAGTTTACGTGTGAGAGTCCAGTTGTGGGGCGAGTCGCTTCGTGGCCTAATTACGAAGGAACGTATGGAAGTCAAAAGGATGTGATACGCATTGAGTGTTGTTCCACATAAAAATGGGCCTTAACATCATTGGCACACAAATTTGAGTTATCTGCGAAGAAATTAATGAGTTATGATTTGGAATGTTCTTTACACGTACAGTGTACTTCTGCATAGGGGCTGAAGTCATCCTGTAATTAGTCTAGGCAAAGTATTGCTTGTTGGAATGTTTATTCTTCGTTTCTGTGGAAACCGAATTAAAATCTCAATTACTTAATGTAACTTCACTAGATAGCAGGAAGAAATGACATTGGAGTGCATGTTAACTTCAGATGGAAGTTATATTTTTCGTGGAATTTGCAAAGGGATAGTACACTGATGCATTAGAGATGTATTATTGTGTACTGAAATGGTTTCGTAGTAAGTTCTTTTGAATCACTTCTGCATGGAATCTCTAATATATATCCACATAGATTTATTCCCTTTCCACGTTTTGAATTTAAAACGTATAGAAAAATTTGTCACGTCTGTATCTGTGCTCGCACTGACAACCACGATTCATCTCATCTTGTGGTCTTCCAGTTGTGTAAACTTTAACAAAAAAAAAACCTTTACCTTGAGTTGCCCGTGTTTGATCAGCTATTAATAAGGACGGCCGATAATACGTATGTGTTCCTCCAGCTAGGAATTGAACAAACGTGTGCACTTGTTAAAAATTAACGGATGGTCGACATTTACGAACGTAAGTGCACCTTGCCACTGAAAGGAAACTGCCTGTATGCTTGTCTAACCCTGGTACATATGGAGGAGTAACACTATAACGTGAACTTCTACTCAGCTTGCGGACGTTAGGCAGACAGAAATACATACAGCAGTGCCTGAGACCAGTGCCTTTTTGTTTGAGGTGGCTGTTGACAAGCTTTTACAAAAAAACACACACAAAGATCACCAGATGCTGATCAAATTCCACCAGAATTTATTTAAGCAGGAGATAGGACAGTTCGTTCTGCTATACGTAAACTTATTAATTCTATTTGGAATAAGGAGGAATTGCCTGAGCAGTGGAAGGCGTCGATCGTGTATCTATTTGTAAGAAGGCTGATGAAACAGACTGTAGTAATTGTAGGAGCATATCACTTTTGTCAACTACGCACAAAATGTTATCTAACACATTGCGGTCAAAGTTCATTCCGTATGCAGGGGAAATTACTGTTGAACGTCAGTGCGGATTTCGATATAACAGGTCAACTACTGATCATTTATTCTGCATTCGTGAATACTTGAGAAAAAATGGGACTACAGTGAAGCAGTGCATCAGCTACTTGTAGACTTCAAGAAAGCTTATGATTCGGTTTGGCAGGAGGCCTTGTAAAATATTTCCATTGAATTTGGTATTGAAACTAGTAATGCTGATAAAAATGTGTATGTGAAACCTACAGCAGGGTCCGAGTGGGCCAACATTTTTGTCTTGTTTCCTATTAAGATTGGTTTGAAACCATATGCTTTATCGCCATTTCTTTTTAACTTTGCTTTAGAATATGCAATTTGGAGGGTTCAGGTAAGCCAAGATGACTTTAAATTCAATGGTACACATCAGCTTTTGGTTTATGCTGATGATGCTGATACATTGGGCGGAAGCGTACTTACTATGAAGAAAAATACAGATGCTTTAGTGGTTGCTAGTAAGGAGACTGGTCTAGAAGTAAATGCCGAGAGAAGTAAGTACATGGTAATGTCTCGAGATCAGAATTCAGGACAAAATCACAACATAAAATTAGATAATAAATCGTTTGAAAGGTTGGAACAGTTCAATATTTGGTAACAACTCTAACGAATTAAGGTTGCGTTTGGGATTAAATTAAGAGCAGATTGAATTCAGTGAGTGGTGGTTATCATTCGCTGCAGAATCTCTTGTCTTCCAAAAATAAAAAGTTTAAGAGAAATATAATTTTACCTGTTGCTTTTTATGGGTGTGACACTTGGTCGCTCAGACTGAGGGAGGAACGTAGGCTGAGGGCGTTTGAGAAGAGGGTGCTGAGGAGGATATTTGGGCCCAAGAGGGGCGAGGTAACAGGGAAGTGGAGAACAGTACACAGTGAGGAGCTTAATGATGATATGTACTCCTCACCAAATGAATTTCGGGTGATCAAATCAAGAAGAATGAGATGGGCGGGTCATGTAGTACGTGTAGGAGGCGAGGAGTGCATACAGGATTTTGGTAGTAAAACCTGGGGGAAAGAAACCTCTTGGCAAACCCAGGCATAGATTGGAGTATAATATTGAAATGTATCTTAAGGAAGTGGGATGGGGTGGCATGGACCTAATTGATCTGGCTCAGGATAGGGACAAGTGGCGGGCTGTTGTGAATGCGGTAATGAACCTTTGGGTTCCGTAAATTACGGGGAATTTATAGACTGTCTGAGAACCGCTTAGCATCTCAAGAAGGGCTCTGCTTCATGGAATTAATGTTGATATATCAGTCGGAAACAATTGTGATTGGTGAAATGAGAAGAATATGAAAGGAATCGATCGTTGCCTAGGCACCGGTACTATCGGAGAATTTGCCTGGGAACCTCAGGAGAGCGTCAGTCAGGATAGGTTTGTTTCTGGCTTATGTTTAATCCAGGACCTTGTTGATACGAAGTGGGTGCTGTAATTGTTTGATCTTTACGCACTTTGCTGTTTCAGGACAGCCTGAATTTTCCTGGGTAGATCGAGGGAATCACTTTAAAGGTGTGTGAAGATTGTCGGTCTGCGAGTCTTGATTCAAATCCGGGACCTCCCAAATACGAATCATGCCTGTTAGTGGTTTTCCCGTTGGCGTAGAACGCCTTTCGGGAAACCAGTGTGCAGAATGTTGAAGAAATTGGCGTACTTGTTATGGATTAACCACTTTGAATGGCGGGTCGAGTTCCAGCAAGCACTTACTATTTGTACGAGTTTCATAACTTACACTTTGTATTGCGTCAATAAAGTCAGCAGACTACTGTGACATGTCTTATGAGGCAATACGTGTATTCAAAGGAAGGTACCTTTGACTTGGCTTGTGCATACTGTTTTGCATTTCATTTATCTCTTGACTCGTCAGTTCGATCTGAGCCCCGATTAGATTATTTCAGAGGTTTTTACAAATCGTTTTAAAGAAATTCTAGTGATTATAGTCAGAGTGTGCCCAATAGAATAACGTTTTCTAAATGAACATAAGGCAAGCTGTATGACTCCTTGGATCGGGGGGGGGGGGGGGCCTTCCAATTTTTGTTCGTTTTTTTTAGGCGGTTTTTTTTTATTCTTTTTTTTGGGTTTTTTTC